>Ga0265298_10001943_pt1 | contig 29854 bp, 24 predicted proteins | sample AusTroGonzalo_MG_3_FD_193486 | JGI IMG/M metagenome (GOLD analysis project Ga0265298, IMG submission 193486) | Bovine rumen microbial communities from tropical cattle in Woodstock, Queensland, Australia - Gonzalo_01 | ecosystem: Host-associated > Mammals > Digestive system > Stomach > Rumen ...
ATGGGGAATAAATCACTGTTCAGAATGCTGTCTTTTTTACTTGTGGGGGGGCTTACATCAATAAATTTTTGAACTGTGTATACTTCCACATTTACCTTTTTGGATTCCGTAAGAGGCATTCCAAGCCGCCATTCAAAATGAACGGAGGAATCAGGCTGTACAAAAACTTCTTTGGTTCCGGGAATAATAAAGGAATCATCACTATCCCAATACTGCTTGTAACGAACGGCTCCGAACACAGGTAATCCAAGTAAACGCTGTTTTGAATACCTGGCCGATACGTACAAGTCACCATTGGCGTAGTAGCTCATCTGCCCCACCAGGTAGTCCCTGTTAAAGATAATGCTCCTATGCCTATAGGCAAAGCCCAACTGTGTATCTGTCCCCGGTTTAAGATTCAGGGTGGGATAAATCATGATATTCTTGTTCTCACCAAAGGTGATAATATCCACGGACTTTTCCATAAGCCCATTATTCATTGCATACTTGACCGGTGCGGCAAAGGGGTACACGACGGCATTTAAGGTAGGCTGGATGACGTTGTTGAAGGGCCACAGTAAAACCTGAAGGATTCCAGAGGTTTCTTTTTCCTCTTTTTCAACTGATTCTTCAGCATAGACCGGATGGCATAGCAAGGTCAGGAATACGGCAACAAACAAGGGCAATCTAAACCTTTGTCTATACGGAGCCCTAAGCCGATTATTCCCTAAACCACTCTTCATCGTGGTACACAATATAATTATATTTTCAATGATGTTTTCGCTGCTGACAAAAATCATCAAGAGAGCCACCCGTTATCCGGTACTTATATTGACGCTTTGCGGTTTCGCAGCGGTATTGTCGTATTTTCCCATTCAGAACCTCCACTGGGACCTCCAGTTACAGGACACCCTGAATTCAAACGACGGTTCCACCATACCCTATTACGAAATCGAGGAAAAATTCGGCGCGCTGGGCAGTTTGACCGCGGTTCTGGAGTCGCCGGACAGTTCCCTGAACTACGAAGCAGCACGTGCCCTGTATAGGCACCTAGAAAAGGATTCATCCATCCATTTTGCCGAGTTCGAGACGGACATCGATTTTTACAAGCGGCATAGCCTACTCTACATCGAAGAAGAGGACCTGGACACTATTGCAGGAAGGATTCGCCAACTGCAGGAACGGGCTATTCTCGCCCACAATCCCCTGTACGTAGACATTGGCGATTCTACGCAGGGCGTAGTTGACTCCACTAAGGAAGGCGAGAGCCAAAGCGTTCTGGATTTTTCGGATCTGGAACATAAATATCTCGCCATTCTCTCCAGAACCCACGCAAACAGCGACGGAACCATTCGTGTAGTGGACATATACCCCAAGAACAACCTCTCGGACCTGCAGGCAAACCGCCGGCTCCTTTCCAAGGTTAAGGATTTCTTTGGCGACCATCCCAATTACAGTTCCATAAATGTACACTATACGGGAAAAGTCTACGACACTATCCAGACCGGCCGTACCCTGCTTCCCGAAGCCAAATTTGCAGGCAAGGTTACTGCGCTTTTCATTCTATTGCTGATAATCATCCATTTCTACAAGCAGCCAAAACTCATATTGGTGTCTGCAATCCCTGTGGGCCTTCCCATCCTTTACACCTTGGCTCTTGCAGGAATCCTGTATGGACGGATTAACGTAGTTACCTTGCTTTTGGCCCTTGTGTTGCCAGGGCAGGCCTGCCAGATTATCACCCACTTGCTGAACCGCTACTTTATAGAGAGTTCTCATAACCTGAGTCCTAAACTTTGCATTGAAAGCGCAGTTCTTGGCATTGGACCGTCTACAGCGGTTTCTGCATGCATCATGTCTTCCCTATTTGTCTGCATGATTCTTGTGCCCGTGCCGGGAATCCAGGAATTGGGAGTCCTTGGTGCCATTGGGAGCATGCTGAACTGGGGGATTTCCCTGCTGTTGTGCACGTCCCTGCTGCAAGTTTTCCAAAAGAAAAAGACTTTTTCTATCAACAGTTTCAGGTTCCAGAGAAATTTCAAGTTCACCCTGATTTCTTACCGAATCAACGGAATTTTTATTGCCGTCATTTCAGTGCTGAGCCTTGCAGGCCTGATATACGGCGGTGTGAACCTGAAGTTCCTCTATGACTTTAGCCAAACGGAACTGCCCAGAGAAAAAAGGACTGCCGATTCACTTATCACCCAGACAGGATTCCCGCAATACGACCCCATAATCGTAATGCTCCCAGAAGACAAAGACAAGGCGCTATACAATAGGTTCACCCAGCTAAAATCCGAAGGGCGCATCCCCACATTGGAAAAGATCTATACCCTGGGCCGTTTTGCCCCCAAGAACCAGAACGCAAAAAAAGAAAAACTGAAAAAAATCCAGGACTTCTTTACCAATGATATATTGCAGGAATTGGACTCTACGGAACGTATTGCCGTTTCACGCATCACAGAAATCCTTTACCACTATGACACGGAAGACGACGAATTGCCCGACAACATCCGCAAGAAATTCAGCGATGCAGAAGGCAACCCCGGTTCTTTCGCCTTCATTTTCTCGAATATCAATCCCGACAACGGTTCGGAATGTAGGCACTTGGCCAGGGACCTCGCCTTACTGAATCCACCAAATAACAGTCCCTACAAAATGGCAGGGGTTCCCATAGTCCGCGCGAAATTCCTGGACCTGGTGCTGTCCAACGTGGACAAGACCATCTTCTTGGGTTCTGTGCTGGTGTGGTTCTTTTTGCTGTTCTTCTATAACCGCTTTAGCAGGGCGATTTTCACCCTGCTGCCCTCCGTCTTTGCCATGAGCTGGCTCTTGGCCATAATCAACGTTCTTGGAATCAAGCTTTCCGTGTACAGCACCATAGCATTCCCCCTGCTGATCGGTGCCAGCGTAGATGGTTCCCTGCAGTTGTGGACCGCCTTCTATGAAAAACGCAAAGGTACCGCCCTCATATTGCTCCAAAGGAAATTCTTCTCCATTGCCATTAGCCAGATGGCAGCCATGATCGGAACCTACGGACTGCTAATGTCTTCCCATCCAGGACTCCGTAGCATTGGACAGATTTCCTTCATAGGCATTATTTGCATATCCATTGCGCAGTTTACCCTTTTCTCCCTGATTGCGGGATCTTTGGATAATTACCGCATTAGGCAAAGGCAAAAGAAAGAAAATGACAAAGTCCCTCTCCAGTAGAACCCAGAACATAGCCGCCTCCTTGACGGTTGCTGTAGACACCTTAGCCAAGAAACTGATTGCCGAAGGCAAGGACATTGTAAGCCTGGGGGCAGGCGAACCAGACTTCCCTACACCTGCTCCCATTTGCGAGGCGGCAAGGCGTGCCATTGACCAAGGCAAAACTCGCTATACTGCCCCAACGGGAATTCTGGAGTTACGGGAAAAAGTCTGCAAAAAACTTTTGGAAGAAAACGGCCTGAACTTTACGCCGGACCAGATTACCGTTACCAGCGGGGCCAAGCACGCCGTGTTCAATTCTTTGGCGGCCTTGATTAATCCCGGTGATGAAGTCATTATTCCCGCTCCCTATTGGGTCACCTACCCCGAATTGGTAAAATGGCTGGGTGGCGTTCCTGTGTTTGTACAAGGAACAAGGGAAAACCGCTTCAAAATAACTGCGGATCAGTTGCAAGAAGCCTGTTCTTCTAGGACCAAGGCCATTCTTATGAACAATCCCTGCAATCCTACGGGAACCGTCTATAGCCGTAGCGAGCTGGAAGCCCTGGCAAAAGTTATTGTCCAAAATGACATCTACTGCATTTCTGACGAAGTTTACGAATACTTTGTCTACGACGGGGAATTTACCAGCATCGGCTCTATCGAGGGCATGCAGGAACGGACCATCATCATCAATGGTTTTTCCAAGTCCTTCTGCATGACGGGTTGGCGTGTGGGCTATGACGCCTCCCCCTTGCCCATTGCAAAAATCATCGGCAAGATTCAGGGACAGGCCACCCACCACCCCAGCAACATCGCACAGTACGCCGCCATAGGGGCGCTGGACATGGGCAAGGGGGAATCCCTAAAAATGCGGGAAACCTTCCGGAAACGCAGGGACTTTATGGTAAAGGGCATTGGCGAAAGCCTGCAGCAAGAAATTGCCGCCCCCGAAGGAGCCTTCTACCTGTTCGCCCCCGTGTCGACAGTCTTTGGGAAACGCAAGCCCGATGGAACAGTGGTCAAGGATTCCTTGGAACTGTGCCAGTACATCCTGGAAAGTCAAGGTCTTGCCATTGTGCCGGGAGCAGCCTTTGGCGATGACTCCTGCGTCCGTTTTTCTTATGCGGCCAGCGACGACAACCTGACGCAGGCCTGCATTAGGTTCAAGAAAGCCATTGCGGATTTGAAGTAAGGTAACAGGCCATGTTCCACATAGTGACACCGGTAAAGGGAAAGCCCTTTACCATCGGAAGAAAAGAGGATTGCGATATCCGCTTTTCCGACGTATTCGTGTCCAGAGAACACGCGGTCCTTGAAAATATTCAGGGAGAATGGATCCTCAAAAATTTATCCAGCAACAGCGTCACGCAGCTGAATGGCGAAGACGTGAAGGAATCGCCCCTAAAAGACGGTGATATCGTCGTGGTGGGGCTTCACCAGATTCGGGTGACCCTGAGGGGCGAGGACCTTTCCCTGCTCTTACTGGATTCCTTTGATTCCGCAGAAACTTTTGCCATAGGCGAAGAAGCCAAAGAAATCGAACTGAATGGAGGCGATTCAAAAAAAATATCGCTGAAAGCCCAAGCTAAAGGTACAGATTGCTCCATCGCCTTCAAGAAAAGAATCTCCGACAGCAACGGGAAAAAAGTTTCAAGGATAAACCTCACAGAAGGCGAAACCGCAAGACTTGAAAATTTCGAGTTCTCTTACAAGTCCGGAGAATTACTTTCCCGGAACATTCTTTCGGGCTTCGATGTAGATGTCCGCAATCTGGACGTTTACGCAGGCAAGAAAAAACTCCTGAACAACATCAATTTCAAGCTCCCCGCCGGTGAAATCCTGGCGGTTATTGGCAGGTCGGGCCAGGGAAAATCTTCCCTGCTCAAGCTTTTGAAAGGTGAATACAGCAAGGCAGAGGCCAGTAGCGTGCTTTTTGCCGGCGTAGATTACCGCAAAAAAGAAATCCGCCGCAGGGTCGCCTTTTTGCCTCAGGACCCCGCCCTCCGTAAGGACCTGACGGTAAGGGAGACCCTTTTCCACGGGGCAAAGACATCAATGGAACCGGGAGAACTGAAAGGAACTTTCCAGGAAAAATCCGACAGGATTTGCGAACTGTTCGGGCTTTCCCACCGAAAGGACAGTCCCGTACAGATCCTCAGTGGCGGCGAAATGCGCCGGGTCGGCCTGGCACAAGAACTGATGGGAAGCCCTGGCCTGATTGTGCTGGACGAACCCCTTTCGGGATTGGACCCGTACAACTCCAACATCCTGTGTTCCCACCTGAAGCAACTTTCCTTCTTGGGCCACACCGTCATCCTCACCACCCACAGCTACGAGGCCCTGAAAATCGCAAACAAGGTGCTGGTACTGCACCAGGGCGAACAGTGTTTTTATGGCACCCGTGAAGAGGCCTACCACTTTTTCAAGACCAAGGATGCAGAAACCATATTGTCGGGATTGAACGACGAATCCGCCGTCCGCTGGAACAATTCCCAACAGACTCCCTTCAAGGAAAAAGCAGCCGTCCAGACCAAGACTTACTTTTTCCCCAGCAAACTCCCTTCCCTGTTCTTTTACCACCTGCAGTTGATTTTAAAACAGTGGTTCCGGGACCGTGGAAAAATGGCGGCGCTCCTTATCCAGCCCATTGTCATCGGCTTCCTGTTCTCGCAGATATTCTCCAGGAATTCCTCCCTCTGGGCCATCAGTTTTGCCTTAATCCTGTGTGCCAACTGGTTCGCCCTATCCCTTTCCATCCGTGAAATCGTGCAGGAAAAGGAAGTCCTAAACGCCGACCTGCGTAAGGGTGTGGAGATTTTCCCCTACCTCTTGGTAAAAACGCTAGTGCCCACTCTGGTGGCCTTCTTGCAGACCCTGGTGGTATTTGTCTTTGTGGCCTTAAAAGCAGCTATCCACCCCTCCCCTGCATTGCTGTCGTTGATTTTCCTTACCACAGTCTTACCCGCCGTTTCCATGGGACTTTTGGTCAGTTCCTTTTCCCGGAACCCTGGCCAGGCCAACGCATTCTTGCCCTTGGTGATTATCCCGCAAGTGGCATTGGCCGGAGCCTTGGTTCCCCTAGACCAGATGACCGCCGTAGGCAAGGCCATATCCTATGTAGTGTGGTCTAGGTACAATCAAGGTTCCCTGTTGGACCTTTTGTTGGAACGGTCCCTAGGAGCCATGGACATTGTTTTGGCAATGACGCTCGCCCTTATATTTTTTATAATAGCATCGTTAAATCTATCTCATCTTAGAAAAGCAAAATGAGCCCCGCAAATCAAGCAACTAATTTCCCCTGCCCCTTTAACGAGAACTACAACCTTATCGACACCCTGGGTCGTGGAGGAATGGGATTTGTCTACAAAGCCATAGACAGGAGGCTCAACCGCGAAGTGGCCCTGAAGGTGCTGGACTCCTCTTCGGACGAGGAGGCCATCCAGAGGTTTTACCTGGAAGCCCAGGCCATGAAGGAAATGGACCACCAGAACGTGGTCCACGTGTACGATTTTGGAAAGCAGAACAACCAGCTTTTTATCGCCATGACCTATGTGGATGGCGTGGCCCTTTCCGACATTTTGCAAAAGCAGAGCCAGCTTTCCTTCTCTTCTATCGAGATTATCATCAAGCAGATTGCCCGTGGGCTTCTTTACGCCCACAGCAAGGGAATCGTCCACAGGGACGTGAAACCCTCCAACATCATGGTGACCCACGACAACAGGGTCTACATCATGGACTTTGGCATTTCCTACATCCAGGAAATGGAAAAGGAAAGGCTCACCAAGACAGGCATGACCATGGGCACTCCGGAATACATGTCCCCGGAACAGTGCCACGGCGACGAAGTGACCCTGCAGTCGGACATTTACAGCATGGGAGTCATCCTGTATGAAATGACCTGCGGCAGGCTCCCCTTCAACGGCAACAGGCCCGTGGAAATCGCCATCAAGCATGTGCAAGAACCCCCTCCCGACCCGAGGCAATTCCGCCCCGACATGCCTGCAGGCCTTTCGGAACTGATCCTGAAGTGCCTCAAGAAGAAACTGAACGAACGCTTCCACGACATGCAGGAATTCCTGGATGCCTGCGATGCAGTTTTCCCTCAGAAGGACACCAGGAGTACCGCCAAGGTGACAGGACGAAAGCTTTCCCTGTTCAGCCACGGGCGAGAATCCATTGCCGAAGTGGCCACCAAGCTACCTTCCAAGGCAAAGAAAATCCACCGCAAGCTGACCGCACTTGCATTGTCCATATTCCCCCTCATCATCATTTTGATGGTGTTGCTGATGCTTACCCACAAGCCCGAAAGCACCTTGAGGGAACTGGATTGGGACGAAGCCGTCGGAAATTTTGAAACCAAGAGCCTGGAAAATGATGGTTCTGTAGATTACGGGCTGGACAACCTAAACGACGGGGACTTGAAAACCGCATGGCTCAATAACATGCCCTTAAAGCCCCAGAATCCGGTATTGAGCCTTTATTTCAAGAATAACACCCTCGTTACCCACCTGGGTATCGCCGTAGGTTACCAGAAGTCCGTAGACGACCTGTTCGGTGACCGTTTCCGCATTTTCAAGAAGCCCAAGACCATCACCATAGAATCTGCCGATGGTTTCAAACAAAAGGTTCCCCTGGCAAATATCAAGGGAATGCAATACCCCAACATTCAGGCGATGGAAACCACCGAATTGAAAATCTACCTGGATGAGATTTACGACGGCGAGAACGAAGACTTCGCTATCTCCGAAATCCGACTTTTGGGAATGGAAGTGAACTAACGATGTGCAATGTGTGATGTGTGGTGTGGGATGGGTTGTATGAAAGTAAGTCAGGTGAAAGCGGAAAACAGGAAAAAGGGGAACGCCGTAGAGACATTGGCGGCGGCCTACCTGATGCGCAATGGCTACCAGATTCTAGCCCGCAACTATGCCTACCGCGGTGGCGAGCTGGACATTGTGGCCAAAGACGGCAAGACCCTGGTTTTCGTAGAAGTCAAGTCCGTATGGAACGCCGAACAGGGCAACCCCGCTTCCCGCGTGAACGCCTTGAAGCAAAAGAAGGTGTGGAATACCGCCTGCCATTTCTTGCATACGCAAAAAGAACATGCGCCTAAGGGATTTGAAGAACCCTGCAGGTTCGATGTGCTAACCGCACGCATGTACCAAAAGCCCACCACCTTTGTTCACTATAAGAACGCCTTTGAGGGGTCGCAGGTCATTCCCCAGTGCTAATCCAATAGGCTAAAAAATGCGTTTTGAAGTCCATCCGCAAAATCCTCAGTCAAGAATCGTAAAGTTGGCCGCCGCCGCATTGGAAGACGACGCCTTGGTGCTCTACCCCACGGAATCCGGCTATGCCGTGGGTTGCAACGCTGAATCCCCTAAGGCCATCCACAAGCTGTATGCCTTGAAAAAGCCCATGAAAAAATTCTTCATGGCTTTGATTGTTCCCGACATCCGTTCCGCTACGGAATACGCCAGGATTGACAATTTCGCATTCAATATCATGAAACCCAGGGTCCCGGGACCCTACACCTTTGTTCTGCCTGCCGACCCCCATATCGCCCGCAGGCTAGACGTGAAACGCCCCGAAATCGGCATCCGTATGCCAACCCACCCCTTTTTCAAGGAACTTTTCCAGCATTTTGACAAGCCCATTTTGAGCACCGCCGCAAAGCTCTCCGAAGAAGAACTTTACGACCCCGATGAAATCTGGAAAACTTTCGAACACTCCGTGGAAATGATGGTGGACTGCGGTCCTATCGAAATCAACCCCACCAACATCATAAGCCTGATCGGAGATCAGGTTGATGTTATCCGCGGTGAACTAGTTTAAAATTACCTTAGTTGCCGTTGATGCAGCGGACAGAGTAGGCATTACCCTTGTTGTTTACCAACTGGCGGACCATCTGGTCGGACATGCGGCCCATGGCCCAGAGCCAAATGGTCTCGTTCCTGCCGTTCTGGGCAGACCAGAAACCGGCATACTCACCCATATCCTCGTAACGCACGGTCTTGGAACCGATCATTTTGCGATAGCCCGAAGAGAATACGGTAAAGCCGTATTCGTCGGTTCCACCACCACCATGCCAACCTGTGGTGGCCTTCAGCTTGCTGGCAAACTCTCCACACTTGTCCACACCGTCGTAGCAATGGGTAAGTCCTGTGAGCATGTCCTGCCATTCCCTATCACGGGGCAGGTGCCAACCTTCTGGGCATGCCTTGCGGGCCCCTTCCAAGTCATAAAGCCTTCCACTACGGACACAGAAGTTGTCCTTGTCCTCGTAGCACCAGGAATGTCCTGGAACGTTATAGTTGACATTCTGGGCAAACCATTCACGACCCTCGATCTTGATAATCCTATACACCTGACCGTCACGGGGATCCTTGAACTGGCTGGAATTTTCACGGACCATAGCCCTGTGTTCCTGCTCTTCCCTACGGAAGTTTACCAATTGTTCCCGCTTGTACTTTTCGCCCTTATCGTAATTCTTTGCCCATACATCTTGAGCTTTTTTATTGAAGAACTTGATTTTCAAGTCTCCCACAGCATAAAGGATGTCGCCACAAGCCAGGTCCAAACCGGCAATGTGGACCACCAGGTCTTCTTTTCCAAAGGTCTGGGCATCGCCAAAGTAAGAAATCCAGGCTTCCTTGGTGGTGTTGCAAACAGAGAAGAAATCGCCCTTTTCAATAACGTCAGCGGGCACGGTCAAGTTACCGGTAACGGCAAAAGAAAATCCCTGGTCTTCTACACGGAAGGAAACGGGTTGCACATTATGGTAATGGGTGTATTTTCCCATGCGGATGGCCCCTGCAATTTTTGCAGAGGCGTAATTGGCCTCTTCCTTGGTCTTGAAGATGGATTCCCACGATTTAGGCTGGACAGCAAAGGACAAAACGGCGGTAAAGGCGAGCAAAAGAAAAAGCGATTTACGAATCACAAAGACCCCTAGTTAAGTTCATGGCCAATCATAGTTTTTTTTATCCCTTTTGGCATCCGTTCTTTGCAAGTCGTGCTTGAAAAAGCTACATTGTAGCCATGGAAAAAAACAAGTATATTCTTCAAATCCTCTGCCCCGACCAGAAAGGTCTTATTGCCGGAACCACTCAGGTTTTGGCCAAGGCGGGGGCCAATATCGTTGATTTACAACAACATACGGCCAAGGACATTGAAACTTTTTTCTTGCGTGCCGTTTTCGAGATGGACCCAAATGATATCCAGGAAGTCTACAAGCACCTGGAAACCCTGGAATCCCACCTACATCTGGACTGGAAACTTTTCGATACCTCCAAGACGGAACGAGTAGCCATTTTCGTGTCCAAGACGGATCACTGCCTTTACGACCTGCTCCTGAAGCACCGTGACGGGGACCTCCCCTGTGAATTTAGTTGCATTGTGGGAAACCACCCCGATCTGGGACCTGTGGGCGGAACCTTCGGGGTGCCGTTCTACTATGTGCCTAGCAATCCGGACAAGACTATTCCCGAAAACCGCTTCCGCGAAATCATTGCCGAGACCAAGACGGACACCATCGTTCTTGCCCGCTACATGCAGATTTTGAGCCAGCAGTTTACCGAGGAATTCAAGTACCGTGTCATCAACATCCACCACGGGTTCCTGCCCGCCTTCAAGGGGGCCAAGCCTTACCACCAGGCCTGGCACAAGGGCGTGAAGATTATCGGTGCCACCGCCCACTTTGCTACCGAGGACCTGGACCAAGGTCCCATCATTTGTCAGGACATACAGCGGGTGCCCGAGACGGCCAGTATCGACGAACTGGTGGAATTGGGCAAGGATATTGAAAAGAGAACCCTTTCTGCAGCCCTTAAACTCTGGCTGGAACACCGCGTATTTGTGTACGCCGGTAGAACCTTTATACTTTAGGAGACACTATGTCCGAAGAAACCAAGAACGAAAATCCGGTAGAAACCGCAACACCGGTAAACGAACCCAATACTGCAACACCCGCTGCTGCTGAACCCACTGCAACCGAACCTGCTACCGAGCCGGCACAGGAAGTGGAACCCTCTGCCACCCAACCCCAGATTATTGTCCAAAAGGAACGGGGATTCTCCCACTATGTGGGTTTTGCCCTGCTTTGCGTACTCTGCATCTGTTTTTTCTTTATGCCGGGCATCGCACTCACCTTCGGCGTTAGCCGTCTGGTCGATTTGAACGGTGCCGCCGCTTGGATCTTCAGTGCCATCCTGAGCCTTATCATCTGGCTCATCTTCAAACTCAAGGTCAAGGGCTTCAAGAAGTCCTTCTACTTCTATATCGGCCTTTGCGTGGTAGTGCTCGCACTGCTTATCGCTATCGAAGTGCTGACTGAAAAGTTGAACGTGTTTGCCAGCATATTCGCCCTCTTGACAGGAGCAACGGCATAACTATGAATATCAAAGATACCTTTGTCCATTTTCTTGTTGAATCAGGGGCCCTGAAGTTTGGGAACTTCGTTACCAAGAGCGGTCGCGAAACCCCATACTTCATAAACACCGGAGAGTTCCGCACCGGAGCCTCCCTCTCCAAGCTTGCCGAATTCTATGCCGGCACCTTCATGACTCATTTTGACGGCAAGGCCAAGAACCTTTACGGCCCCGCCTACAAGGGAATTCCTCTTTGCGCCGCTACCGCCATGAAACTTTCAGACATGTACGGCCAGAACCTGACCTTCACATACAACCGCAAGGAAGCCAAAGACCACGGCGAAGGCGGCATGCTGGTAGGTTACAAGTATTCCGAAAAGACGGACATCGTGATTATCGAGGACGTGATTACCGCAGGTACCAGCGTGAACGAGACTATGCAGGCCCTTTCCAAAATCGAGAACGCCCACGTGATAGGCCTCTTGATTTCGGTAGACCGCAAGGAGAAACTGGACAATGGCAAGTCTGCCCTGCAGACCGTCCAGGACGAATACGGTATCGAGGCCCACTCCATTGTGAACATCAACGACATTATCGCCTTCCTGGAAAATGAAGATAACCGCAAGGCTATCAACGCCCCCGAAGGAATACTTGAGAAGGTGTACGCCTATCGCGAAAAGTGGGGCGCAGTCTAGGGGTTCCCGGTTAAAGCCATGGGTCACAAGCTCCTTGTCCTTTTGTTGACGGTAGCGGCGCTCCTTTCGGGATGCGCTCACCAATACCAGTGGACAAGCAGCCATTACGCCTACAAGGCCGCCCCACGGGACGAAATTGCGGTGGCGGGCGTGGACAAGGCTTTTGTGCTTATCCGTTCCGCCTGGTTTGCAAAGAAGCTGGGGATTTCTCCCGACAGCATCCAGACCAAGGTTACCGCCGAATGTTCCAGGCTCCTGAACGAGGAATTGAAAAAGCGCTACCCCAGGCTAAAAAGTATTCCTTCTGAGGACATGGACAAACTCCCCGAAGAAAGCCTAAAGCTGGACCAGCGCATTTTCATCAAAGGTAAATTCCCAGAGCAGGGCGTTGCCATGAAGGATTCCTCGGGCAATGTTCCTAAGTATATCCTAATTGTCCACGAAGTCCTGTTGGGAACAGATCTGAGCCGTGAAAACTATTTCGATTACGCCCTAATCCACAACGAAAGCTCGGAAATAAAGACACACAAGAACCTTACCGCCATCGTTTCCTATACCCTGTGGGACAATGAAAAGCAACGATCCCTCTTCAGTGCCGTGGACCAGGTGGAAAAGCCCATCGTCAAGGTTTCCATGGGAGATGTCCAAGAACTGGTGAGCCAGATTGCCACCCAGATTCAAAGGGATTTGGATGAAGGAGTGGTCCCGTGAGAAAACTCCTTGCCATCCTGTTCTTTTTCGTGGGGCTTTCCTGTGCGGGTGATGTATTTTTTGATTCCCGCTACACTTTGTGGAAAGACGGCGACATCTTGATATGGAATGTAGACAAGAGTATTACCGTGGACCCCAAGGAATTCTGCCTATCCCTGAAAAGGTTCAACGGTGGAATTGGCGAGCCCAAGTGCCGCATCCTAGGCGAATGGGAACGGGATTCCGTGTCGGTACACTATGCCAACTGGCTTTCCTACAACATGGACCCGCAAAGTAAACCCGAATACCTGAAGGCAAGGCACCCTGCCATGGTGGCAAAGTTGCAAGCTCTGGAAGACAAAATCGTGATGTTCGTTTCCCGCAGCGAAGGTAATGTCAAGGTGGCCCTCTTTGACGAAACGGAAAGCAAGCCTAAAATCGCGGGTGTCGTTCAGGACAATGCCGACCAGATTGCTCTTTATGACGATTTGGCTTCTACATTCTTTGACAAGCCCACCAAACGCCGCCTGAGCAAGGCGGAACGTGCAAAGCTTGCATCTGAACCCGATGAGTACTATCAGGAAGTTCCCGATTTTAACGGCTGGATTGGCGTGGGCCTAGGGTATGCACAGGCAAAAATCCCCCTAACTCCCGACAACTGGTACAGAAGCCATATTGACAGCAAGGTCCGCCGTTACCGCATTACCAAGGACTCCACCAGCCTTTGGAATTTTATCGACGACTCGGAACCCTTCTTGAGCTTTTATGCGGGCGGAACATGGTACGGCTTTATCGGTGCGGAACTCATCTACAGAGTGGCAAAGCATAACGTAAAGACCGACGGCAAGGATACCTCTTATGAGGAATTGGACCACTGGGACTTTTACCAACACGAAATCGGCCTCAGCATCCACCTTTCCAAAACCTTCCCCATAAAAAGTTGGCTGGACATCAGCCCCTATATTTTCCTAGGCTTCCAATACAGTTTCTTCGTGGAAGACATAGACGTGAAGGATGAAGTAGAGAAACCTTCGCAAGCCTACGAAAAACGCGTGGAATTTGAGGAAGTCTACAAAGGAGCCCTGGTCGGCATAGGTTCCCAGTTCGTATTTGCAAAACACTATGGTGTCAATGTCAAGGCGGGAATATCTAGCCGTGGGCGTGACATCTACTCCGACCCGTCCCCCGACGCTGCCGCCGAGCCCACTACTATCGGGGGCTCCACCATCGACTGCTTTGTAAGTCTGGGACTGGAATACCACTGGGTATTATAATAACGCTAGGCGTAAGCGGTTAATTTTACTACATTTGTACCGCTATGAGTGAAGAAATAAAAGAAGAAAAAATCAATCCTTTCTTGACGCCGGTCAAGATTATCGAACCCAAAAACAAGCTGCCTGATTACACCTTCGAACAGTTACCCGACGAACAGAAGAAGGTTCTTGAAGAACACGGTTGGACCCAGCTCATGCCGGTCCAGAAAAAGACCATCCCCTACATGCTTGCCGCCCGAGATATGCTGGTGCAGTCCAAGACCGGCTCGGGAAAGACCGGAGCCTATGTGCTGCCCCTTTTGCAGGTCATTGTCCGTGACCACCTGTTCCCCCAGGCTCTTATTTTGGTGCCCACCCGCGAGCTTTGCATCCAGGTGGAAGACGAAATAGAAAAACTTTCCAAGGGAACGGGCATCAAATCCGTGGCCATCTTTGGCGGTGTCAGTTACGAGCCCCAGGTAAAGGCCCTCCGTGAAGGCGTGCATATTATCGTTGCAACCCCGGGCCGCCTTATGGACCACGTGCAGCGTGGTCACGTAGACTTCCTTTCCGTACGCGACCTAGTCCTGGACGAAGCTGACGAGATGCTTTCCATGGGATTCTACCCCGACATGCAGAAAATCCGCCGCTACTTGCCCAAGGCCATTTCCTGCACCATGTTCAGCGCGACCATTCCCCAGACGGTCAAGAGCCTGGCTCGTGAATTCCAGCGTCCCAGTGCTGAATTCCTGTCCCTAAGTTACGACAAGGTAATTGCCAACAACCTGGAGCATCGCTACTACCTTTGCGACGTGATGGAAAAAGATTCCCAGACCATCAAGGTGCTGGAATACTACAATCCCGACAGCTGCATGATTTTCTGCAACCGCAAGAGCGACGTGAGCTACCTGGAACAGGTCCTTTCGGGTTACGGATTCCAGGTGGGAGCCTTGAGCGGCGACGTGGCACAGGCCATGCGTGAAAAAACCCTCAACGCCTTCCGTGACAAGAAAATCCGTATCTTGATTTGCACCGACGTGGCCGCCCGCGGTATTGATGTGGACCATGTAACCCATGTGATTGTGTACGACCACCCCGCCGACCACGAAGTGTATGTGCACCGCAGCGGAAGAACCGCCCGAGCGGGCCGTAACGGTCTCTGCATTTCCCTCATCACGCCGGTGGAAGAAATTGAACTGCGTCAGACCGCCGTGGACTTCGGCATCAACTTTATCAAGATGGACCCCCTGACCGACGAAGAAATCGCCAAGAAGGTCAGCGACCGCCTTCGCGTACGCCTGGAACAAGAACGGAACCATTTTGGCGGGCAGAAGGCCACCGAACGCATTAGCCGCTATCTGCCGCTGGTAAAGGAACTGGCCAGCGTCCCTGAAGACCAGATGCTGCTGGCGTTCCTGCTGGACAAATATGCGTGGAAGAAGGCATAATCATGGCTAAGATTAAAGTCAAATCCGCTAAGGAAATCGAACTGATCCGTGACGCAGGTGCGTTAGCGGCCGAAACCCTGATTCGTGCCGGTGAAATGGTGAAGCCCGGCGTTTCCACCTTGGAAATCGACGAATTCATCGGGGACTTTACTCGCAACCACAAGGCAAAATCTGCCTGCATGGGCTACCATGGTTACCCCAGGTATGCCTGCATTAGCATTAACGAAGTAGTGTGCCACGGGATTCCCCGTGCCGATACCATCCTGAAGGACGGCGATATCGTCAATATCGACATTACCTCCATCCTTTCGGGCTACCATGGCGATACCAGCGCCATGTTCATAGCAGGCAAGGCCAGTTCCTTGGCTATGGAACTGGTTGACACCGCCAAGTTCTGCATGGAAGAAGGTATCCGCGCCGCTGGTGAACCCAGGGCCCGCTATTCCGATATCGGCTGCGCCATCCAGGACATTGCCGACGAGCACGGCTTCAGCGTAGTGGAAGACTACTGCGGCCACGGCATTGGCAGGGGCTTCCACGAAGAACCCACAATACTTCATTTCCGCAACTCCATAGACAACCGCTTTATCGAGGTGGGTCACGTATTTACGGTGGAACCCATGATCAACGTGGGTAAGCCCGGCACCAGGACCCTGAACGACGGCTGGACCGCCGTGACCCGGGACGGAAGCCTTAGCGCCCAGTGGGAACACACCGTGGTAAAGACGAAAGATGGAATCGAGATTCTGACATTGCCAAGGTAAGAAATGTTATCAGCAATCGTCATGCTGAGGACCCGTAGGTGACGAAGCATCCAGGCCAAAGTGCCTCAGGACTGGATTCTTCGGCTTTCAGCCTCAGAATGACGTGATAAAGGGAATTATGTCTTTATTGAGTAACCTTAGGGACAAAGCCGTAGAAGCCTTCGTGAGGAATCACGAACTGGTCAAGCGCTTTGGGGAAATCCAGTCCCTTTCCATCGATTCGGAAAGTGGTACCGCCGACGTTTCCATACTGCTGCACGGGGAAACCTCCCCCATCAAGTTCCGGGGTTACTACAATTTCGATACTGAAGATTCCACCACCTACATTGTAATCCGTAAGATTACCTGCGAAAGAGCCTGGATTGACGAAGGGTTGGGCATGTGGCTGAGCAAGAGTACCCTCAAGTTCCCTCTTCCTGGACTTGCCGGCGGAATCGCAAAGTTCGTATTCTAAAAAGATTGGCTAAAGTCCCGTCACCAGGCCGCCGATTTGGCGCGCCAGGTAGGTGGCGTAGTTGTCGGTCATGCCGCTCACAAAATCCAGCACCTGGTGGTAGGCCTCGGCGGTAGTGACGCTCTGCCCGATTTTGGCATTGCCAATCAGGCGCACAATACGGCTTGCCCTGTAGGAACTCTTCTCGTTGATGCGGTAGTCGTAAACACCGCTGATAAAGGCATCCAGCACAGTGCTCAAGGTGGTATAACTACCCACTTCCAGTTCCGTCTTGCGGCGGTCGGGGTAAATCCGTTCACGTCCCAGACGCTTGGCGATGAAAATTCCTCGCATGGCATCGGAACGGGACAAGTCGATCAAGTGCTTGTCCAGGGTGCCTTCCATAATCTGCTCATAATGGTTGGCAAAGACCACCGCTACGTCGTCAATCAGATTCTGGATGGCCTTGCCACGAACGCTAGAGAGGAAGTCCCTGAAGTTCTGTCCGTTTTCCTCGTATTCCTTGTCGATATTGATTTCTGGACCGCACAGGTAGCTGAACATGTCACGGACATCGGCAAAGGTAAGGATACCCAGTTCAATGGCATCTTCCACATCCAAGATGGAATAGCAGATGTCGTCTGCCGCTTCCATCAAGTAGACCAAGGGGTGTCTCACCCACTTTCCCTTGTCGATTTCGGGGAGTCCCAGAATCTCTGCCGTGGTCCTGTACAAGTCTGCTTCGGTAGAGAACAAGCTGGTGGGGTGCCCATAGCAGGCCAAGGAGGGGTACTTCATCATGGCACCGATGGTGGCGTATGTAAGGCGCATGCCGCCGTCCAAAAAGTGGTACTCCAGCTTGGACAAAATGCGATGTCCCTGGGCGTTACCGTCAAAGTTTTCGAAATCAGCCTGTTCCTTGTCGGACAAATCCTTCAGTGGGGCGGAATTGCGGTTCTTGCGGAACCATTCGCGGATGGCAGATTCACCAGCATGACCGAAGGGCGGGTTCCCGATGTCGTGGGCTAGGCAGGCGGACTGCACAATGGTACCAAAATGGTACTCGTTGATGCTCTTGGGCAAATACTTTTTTATCAAGTGGTAAACTGTCACCGCGAGGCTGCGGCCAACGCTAGCCACCTCTATACTATGGGTCAGGCGGCTGTGAACGTGGTCGTTTACCGAGAAAGGATGAACCTGAGTCTTACGGCCCAACCTGCGAAAGGCGGTAGAGAAGACAATACGGTCAAAGTCCCTATGGAAGTCGGAACGGTTGGGGTCACGGTCCGCGGGGTGGCCGTAACGGGTGGCAGAAAGCAGGGTTTCCCAGTTCAGCATTAGAAGACCACCAGATCGTTCTTGTGGACCAGTTCGTCGGGCACGGAGTTCCCCAGAATCTCGTGGACCTCGCGAGTCTTTTTACGGAGCACCAGCTTCAGCGTTTCGCTGTCAAAACCGGCCACCCCGCGGGCTACGGGAGTCCCCAACTCGTCCAAGATTTCTATCAGGTCACCCCTGTCGAAGTGCCTGTGTACGGAAACGACGCCTACCGGAAGCAGGCTGGAATGCTTTTCCCGCAGGGCCTTGCTGCCGCCAGCGTCTACCACAACACTTCCACGGGGAGTGGTGATGAACCGCAGCCAACGCTGGCGGCTGTTCAACTTCTTCTTGGAACCGGCAAACAAAGTGCCCAAGGCATTTTCGAAAATCACCTGATGGGGCAATACCTTCATGCCATTAGCCAAGAACGCATTGGCACCGCTCTTGGTCACGTTCTTGATGGAATCCAGCTTGCTCCGCATGCCGCCGGTACTTACCGCGGAACCCGCCTCGCCGGGCTTGCCAGCCAGAGCGAGGATAGCAGGTGTAATTTCGGGAACAAAACGCAACAGGCGGGCGTTGGGATTCTTTTTCGGGTTGTCGTCAAAAAGACCGTCCTCGTCGGTAAAAATCAAAAGCAGGTCGGCGTCCAAGAACAAGGCCACATCGCTAGAAAGTTTGTCGTTGTCCCCCACCTTGATTTCCGCCACCGCCAGGGAGTCGTTCTCGTTGATGATGGGAACAATCTTCCTTGCCAGCATGGCCTTGATGGTGTTCTGCAAATTCTTGTAGCGGGTACGGTCCCGGAAGTCGTCTGCGGAAAGCAGAATCTGGCCCACGGAAAGCTGGGCCCAGCGGAACATCTCGCGGTAGGCGTACATCAGGTCGATCTGCCCCACGGCGGCACAGGCCTGTTTTTCGGCGATATTGGTAGGCTTTTCCTTGTAGCCCAGTTCCGCCATGCCCGTACCTACGGCACCGCTAGTAACAATCACCACTTCCTTCCCCGCTTCCATAAGCCTGGAAACGGAATCCGCCAACTTCTGGATGTAGCGGGTGCGTACACCGCCCTTGGCACTGTCCACCAAAATTCTGGAACCGATTTTTACAACAATACGGCGGGATTCATCAAGAATGTTCTTACGTAATTCACTCATAAAAAATTAGAATCTAAGAGTTATGCACGTCATCCTGAAGACCGCTAGGTCGGAAGGATTCAGGACCGCGACATTCTGGCCTGGATGCTTCATCACTACGCTCTTCAGCATGACGTTATTCATTTTCAATTTTACCTACATACCAAAAGACGGATGGCATCCAGTCGGAGCTGGGGCGTAGAAACCACCTTGCGCCGGTCCGTCACGTTCTTTCTCAACTGCTGGAGGGTGGCACTGTTGCCGCCTCGGCCGCGCATAGTCATCAAGTGGTTCATGCGCTGGTATTCCTGCTCGGTGCGTTTTTCCACCAAGTCGGCGGCCTTTTCCGCATATTCCTTCGCCATGGGTGTAATGGAAACCTTGGCCTTGGAAAGACCTTCCTTGGCAAAGAAGCGGAGGGTGGCGTCCACCGCCTTGTTTCCCTGGGGAACGGCCACGTCCCTAAGGACGGCGGCCTTCAGTTCTTCCAAGTGGCTGGACTGGTCTGCACCGGTAGCGTCTACAAGGGCCGTAACATAGCAGGGGCCCACAATGTCGGACATGCCCCATTCTTCGGGCACAGGCAGTTCCACCACAAAGTTGTACTGCATCATGAGCCCACGCAAGCCAGAACCCTGCCAAATAGAGCAAGCCGCGGTACCGTGATTCACGCCAGTCTCAAAGTCAATCATGCCCTGCACCAACGGGTGTTCCAAGCTCACAAAATCTACTTCGTCGTGGATCATGGCCACCTTGCGGTCGAATGTCACTGTCAAGGAAATGGCGTCGGAACCCTGTTCCTCGTCTTCGCTTTGGGCGGCCATCATGGCTTGAGTAGGCATTCCGGGAATGGTTCCCGCTTCCACCTGGGGGCCCATGGTCACCACGGAACAATCGGGAATGGCACTGGGTTCAATGTCTAGTCCGCGGGCCTTCAAGGATTCCAAAAGCAGATCCTTCATCTCCGTTTCCTTGTCGATGCAAGCGATGGCGTCAGTAATCTCCTTGGCCTTCTCGGGATTGCGGGAATTGAATTCCAGCAGGCGGTCACGACCCTTCTCGATTTTCTTTCGCATCTGTTCGGAATCTTTCTGGACCTTGGGAATCACGTCCTTGATAAACTTGTCCATACCCAAGATGGGTTCCGCAAGGGCTTCGATAAGGCTGTCCGTGTATTTCAGGAACAGCTCGCCGCCGCCCATCAGGGGGGCGCCAAAAGCGTTAAGCCCGTCGTTGTACCAGCGGAACATGACTTCCTGACCGGAACCCTTCACGTAGGGCACATGCACATAGATGTCCTTGGTCTGGCCTATACGGTCTAGGCGGCCAATACGTTGTTCCACCAGAGCGGCATCCAAAGGCAAGTCAAATAGAATCAGATGGTGGGAGAACTGGAAGTTCCGTCCTTCAGCACCGATTTCAGAAGCAATAAGGATGTTGGCGCCGTTCTTCTTGCTGAAATTGGCGGCGGCCTTGTCTCGGGCCAGAATGCTCATGCCTTCGCTGAACACGGCAAGCCCACCCTCGCCCAGGTATTCCGTAAGTACGGTTTTCAAGGCAAAGAGCACCGTTTCGCTTTCGCAAATCAAGAGGATCTTGTCCTTGGCGTGTTCTTTCAAAAAGCCCTTGAGCCAGACAATGCGCTCGTCCTTTTCCCAGGCGTCGGCATACTTGGTGCACAGGAGGCCATTTTCCTGGATGTCCGTGGTCAGGTCGTCACCGCTACCACCCTCTTCCATGTACAGGTACTTCTGTGCCACGATGTTCACCAGGTCGCGGTATTCTGGATCTGGGTCCAACGGGATGGCATCCAAAATACGCTTTGGGAATCCGCCCACGCCCTTTCGAGTGTTCCTAAAGACCACGGAACCGGTACCCATGGCATCCACGATGCGGCGTATCCATTCCCCAGCAGTCAAGGACTTGGAATTTTCCTGTTCCAGCCAGGGGCGAATCTTAGAATTCTTGGGAACAGACTCGTAAAGGTCTTCCCAGCTCATCTGGTGGTTGGGGTCCGTAGGTATTTTCTTCAAATCGTTGACCAGCTTGTTGTAGGCTTCCTGGTCATTGATGAACTCTTGGTAATCCGTAAAACGGGCAGGGTCCAGCATCTTGAGGCGGTTGAAATGCGCCTCGGGATTAAGCTGCAAGGGCGTTCCAGTGAGGAGCAACAGGCCCTCGGTATTCTTGCGGATGTCATTCACCAAAAGGTATTCACCGCTGGTAAAGCCGTCTTCGCAAACCAGATGGTGGGCCTCGTCCACGATGGTCATGTCCCAGTGGACCTTCAGCAAGTCCTCTTTCAGGGCGGCCTGCCTCATCAGAAGTTCCACGGAAACGATGAAGTTGTTGCCCTGCATAAAGGGATTGGGGGGAGTCTCGTCCTTGCCCACGTTCACGAACAAGCTCTGCATGTAGCCGTCATCCACCAGGGTGAACAACTGGTTGAAACGGCGTTTCATCTCGATCATCCACTGGTGCTTCAGCGTATCGGGCACCAAGATGAGGGTCTTTTCGATGCGACCACGAGCCTTCAGGGCGTGCCAAATCATGCCCGCTTCGATAGTCTTGCCCAAGCCCACCTCGTCAGAGAGCATCAGTCTGGGGAGTGTGGTGTTGGAGCAGGCCCTGTAGCACAAGTAGTACTGGTGGGGAATCATGTCCACCCTGGGGCCAATCATGCCACGAACAGGGGAAGATTGCCACTTGCAGTTCAGCTCCATGGCCCGGCGACGCCGTTCAAAGGCCTTGGAAGAAAAATCCCCCTTGGAGGAATCCTGGAAGGCACTTTCTGCACCAACGTGGGTAAGGGTCTTGAAAAGGTCCATGACCCTGGCCGCCTGCTTGGCCACCAGGTCCGATTCCTTGATTTCCTTGCCGCCACGGCCAATATAAACCACAACCCCTGCTGATTCCCGCAGGGACTCGATGACAAAGGAGGCTCCCTTCTCGCTCTTGGCGGTCTCCCCCGGATTCAAAATGAACCTTTCCACAGGGGCATTGTCCACGCGGTAGATTCGAATCTGGTTTAAAAGGGGAAAACGGAAAGTGACGTTTCGTCCTTGCACTTCTGAAACGATACCCAGTCCTAGGTCCGGTTCAGACTGACTCACAAAACGCTGGCCAGGCACAAATGTATTCATAGCTTGCAAATTTAGATTATTTTTTGACATTCATTTATAGTATCTACTTTTTTTCTAGATTTGTAAAGGAATATGTCCTGGTTTTTTATAGATGAATCCGTTACCGAAGGCGATAGGCGGCAGGGGCCCTACAGCCTAGACGAAATTTACGCCTTCGTAGAAAGCGGAAAAATCACCGACGACACCCTGGTCTGGAAATCCGGCGAGGCCGATTGGAAACCCTGGAAAGAGACCACCGAGGCCAAAGCCAACGCCGACAGGGACGAGTTGCTCAAGAATACCATCGACCTGCTGCTAAAGCAGTCCCAAGAAAAAAAGCACTATGCAGGCTTTTTCGTGCGGCTGGTGGCCTATGTCATCGACAACCTGGTGGTATCCTTCTTTTGCGGAATCGCATTCCTTGTCGTTTCCCAAATGGGCTTACTGGATTTAGGTTCCCTTGCAGAACAGGCCCAAGCCTTCTTGGACGCCCCCACTTCTACCGAGGCCCTGAACAACCTGATGGACGCCCCCGGCATGTGGGACTTCATGTTTATCTGCACCATTCTGCAGACCATCTACTTCCTGTTTTTTACCGGCAAGTTTTCCTCTACTCCGGGCAAGATGCTATTCCGCCTCAGAATCGAATCCGCCCAAGGAGAAAAGCTGAACTGGGGCCTCGCCCTGGTGCGTTATTTGGCAAGTATTTTCACCCAGTTCACGCTGATGCTTTACGGACTGGGTTACATCATCGTCTGTATCGATCCCAAACGCCGGGCGCTCCATGACTGGATTGCAAGGACCCGGGTTGTCTACAAGGAATAGGGATCAGGAGTCAAAATGTATCGTTTCGAAGTCCACCAAGTCAAGAAACCTTTGGAAGGCACCGTCGATATTTCCGGTGCAAAGAATGCCGTGCTGGCCGTGATGGCGGCGGCCCTTTTGGCCGATGGCGTTTCCGAGATTACCAATGTACCCCACCTGAAGGACATGAAGACCATGAGCGACGTGCTCAGGGTCATCGGTTGCCATATCAGCGGCGAAGCCCACGTGCTCAAGATTGATACCCGCCAGGCTGACCATTTGGAGGCCCCCTACGAACTGGTAAAAACTATGCGTGCCAGTTTTTACGTGCTGGGTCCGCTGGTGGCAAGGTTCGGGCGTTGTCGCGTATCTTTGCCTGGCGGGTGCGCTTGGGGCCCGCGGCCCGTGGATCTACACCTGAAAGGCCTGGAAGCCCTGGGTGCAAAGATCACGCTGACCCGCGGTTATGTGGAAGCCACCTGCGAAGGGCGGCTCCCCGGTGGAAACTTCAACTTCCCCATCTCCAGCGTAGGCGCCACGGTAAACGTGCTCATGGCCGCCACGCTGGCCAAGGGAACCAGCGTGCTGCAAAACGCCGCCCTTGAACCCGAAATCGACAACCTGGTGGACTTCCTGGTATCCATGGGGGCGAAGATCCAGGGCCGCGGCACCCGTACCCTTACGGTACAGGGCGTAGAGAGCCTGCGACCCGGCAAGTGCTTTACCATTCCCGACCGTATCGAGGCGGGCACCTTCCTTTGCGGTGCGGCCATCACCCGCGGCTGCGTGAAGGTCAACAGGATAATTCCCGAACACATCGCCTCTACCCTAGATGCCTTCCGCGAAATGGGCTGCAAGGTGGACGTAGGAGCCGACTGGGCACAAGTGGATGCCCGCGAGCTGGAGCTGAAGCCCATCAGCATTTCCACCCTTCCCTTCCCCGGATTCCCCACCGACATGCAGGCTCCCCTTATGGCCACCCTAGTCTCCGTGCCGGGCAACAGCCTAATCCAGGACACGGTCTACAACGATCGTTTTAAGCATGTGGCGGAACTGGAACGCCTGGGTGCCAACATCCAGATTAACGGTAATACCGCCACCATCAAGGGCGGCACGCCTCTGGAAGGTACCGAAATCATGGGTTCCGACCTTCGTGCCACCGCAGCACTGGTTCTGGCGGCCCTGATTGCCGACGGCGAAAGCACCGTCCACCGCGTGTACCACCTGGACCGTGGCTACGAAGACTTTGAAAACAAGATGGCAAAGCTTGGTGCTACCGTCATCCGCCATAGCGATGACGAAGATGCAGAAGAAGACCACTTCTAAATGGATTTTGCTTCCCAGCCGTAATCCTGGTATTTGGTGACGGGGAGCTTTTTGTCCTTTACGTAATCCCGAATCGTCTGGGCCCGTTTGCCCTCACGTAAAGCCTCATCGGAATGAACCTTCATGAAGGATTCGTATTGCTTGCCAAAAATCTTTTTGGCACTCTTGGTGAACCCGGCCCCATCTTCGGGGACATCCAATTTTTTAACTAGATACTTCCCGTCTTTTGTTTTTTGAAGGTGGGCTAGCCCAGAATGTTCCCCGCCAGAAACGCAGAAGAGGGTGTTGCCACGGAGCTCGTAATTGAACACCCAGAACGACCCCCAGACCAAGGTTTCGTTCCCCTTGCTGGAATCAACGGCCAAAATGTTCACCACGGGAATGGTTACATCCCCTTTTGAATACTGGGGTGCAATATTGCTGCCAAGGTAAGCCGACACCGCCGATTCTAATACATTGTCCTCGGCGTTGCCATAGGCAAACATGGCCAGCAACAAAATGAACATTTTCGCCGCCATTTTCATGGCACTCCTCTTAGTCATCCATTCCAATCAGCTGGAACTGTTCATTGAACTTCAGTTCCAAGTCATTGGAAAGTTCCACCTCATAACCATATTTCTTTTTGTCCACCTTGATAACGGGGAATGCGGCGTAGTTCGCCTTCACGTAGTCGGCTATTCCCTTGGGCACAAAGCTGGTGGGCACGCCCTTCGACTTGTTCTCCACCTTGTTCCAGGTTCCGTCCTTGTAGACTTCCACCTTGGTGCCATCATCCAGGCGTACCTCGTACTTGGTCTTTTCAAAGAGGCCTGAATCTTTTTCGGCAAAGAGGATTTTTTGTGCCGGGAACTTCTGGGCCACGAAGGTCTTGACCGCAGCGGGCAACTGGTCTACGGCAACAGGAGTGTCGTCGGCAAAGGCGGCAACGGAAAGGAACATGGCACAAACAACAGCCATTACGAACTTATGAGCGAACTTGTAGGCTGAATACATGATAGACTCCTTTGAAGAAATTCCTATCTACGTCCATAATGTACAATTAAAAAACAATATTGTCAAATGCATAATTGTCATTGTTTTGATTATTTTTTTTTATGAATAATGTAAAAACAGGCATAAAAACCCACAACTATGGACTTATTTGACTATTTTGCTAGATTTTAAATGATGTTAAAGCAAATCCTTTCTATCGCCGCAATTGGTGGCTTTGCCATTTCAATGATGGGTTGCTCCCCCTCCGTGCGCTCCATGGGTGCGACCGTAATGCCCTCCCCTATCCAGCACAAGGCCACAAAAGCGGACTCCTCCATCCTGTTCATTGCCGCTTCCGGCGTATGGGGGCACACTGGTGACCGGTACAATGTAAAGAACCTGGACGCCTTTGGTGGCAACCTGGATCTTACCTACCGCTTTGGCCGCTCCCCCTTCTTTGTAAGCGGAGCGTTCGGCGGCTTTGGCGGTTCACTGAACTTTGGTTGCGATGAAGATTTCGATTGCGATGATGAATTTGGTTCAAGGGATTACCGCCATTGGCTCAACACCCAAGACGGCAAGTATGACTATTCCTTTTGGAATACCCAGGAACGGGTGCTGGCGGGTTTGGACTTTAACCCGGGACCGGTGATTCTAGGCTTTGCGGGTGGACTGCAGATGTTCCAAGAGGAGGGCGATTACGGTCATATGCGCGAAATACTGGATCGTGACCATATCGTTGACAACGAAGACGGTAGAACAGGAATGGGCATTCTCATGGCCTACTGGCTGGGATTCCGCTTTGGACCTAACGGTGGCAGCGGGGGCAGCCTTGTCATGGAATACGATGTCTTCCATAAGGGCACTATCGACGACTGGACTTCTTCCCTCAAGTTCACCTACGCCCACCCCATTGGAATTTTTGCGGGCGTGGGTAGCAACAGTTTAATTGACTGGACTATTTACGCCGGCAAACGTTTCGAATTCTAAGGAGATCCCCGGTCAAGCCGGGCATGACAAAAGCGGGTGAAACACTAATATGTCGCCCTGGAGCCCCGTCAAGGGCGATAGGGTCCATGGATTCTATCGGCCCGGTGGGCCTCCAGAATGACAAGCCTATTTAACCACTTCAACCTTGCCGTTGTGCAGGTACTTGCCCTTGATAGCGGGCTTGCCCTTCAGCTGACGGCCCTGCAAGTCGAACCAGCGATCGTTGCGGATTTCTCCGGTACGGGTATCGAGAATTACCGTCTCGGTCACATTCCCATGCTCGTCCATAATCTTCACGTCGATGGTTTCAGGCAGGGCCCCGATGTCGCCGAGGCCTAGCCCGCCAGCATCCTTTGCGTTGCCGTTGGCACCAACATGCACCAGGTATGCACGCATGGGGTAAATGTAGGCCTGGTCTCCGGCCTTGGCAAATTGTCCAACACTATAGCCGTTCAACGCCTGGGCCGTAAACCCGTAATAGGTGTTCTGGGGATTGGCCTCCTTGACATCGCCGAATACAAGATTTTCATAGGTTCCCTGGAACTCCCAATCGTCCTGGACCGTCTTGCCGCCACCGCCCATTACAGTGCTCAGGCACACATCTCCATCGAATGTGATTCTTGTAGCCGTGGGCTTCACCAGATAGGGCGTATTGGCGACAAGATTCCCCTGTATCTTCGTCGCACCGGCGGTCCACTTGCCATTTTCGTAGGTCATTTCGGAAAATCCGTAGAATTCTGCACCATGGACGTTCTGCAAGGGGATGCCCCCTGTCATTGTAAACGGCAATATGATGGTGGAGAAGGCACCCATCGTAAAATTACGGTCCAACGCAACTTCTTGAACACAATAGGTCTGAGAAATAACCGTCTTCTCGTCGCCTGAGTAAGCACCGTCAATAACCGCCTTCGATAGGTCGGACTCGATGGTCACCGCACCGAAATGGTACTTTCCGTCACTCTGAAGTGTAACCTGCAGTTCAAAACCGTTCTGATCATATTCATGGTTTTCGGTAAAGATAAAGAGTACGTGGCCTGCTGTTGTAGCACTGGTGACATTAGCCGTTTCCGGGATATCATCATCATAATCTGCTTGAACCTGACCAAAATGGAAAAGGTTATGACCGGCATCGTCATCAAGAGACAAGTAATCACCCCACGGATTCAGGCCCACAACCCGGCCTTGCACCTCCAGGATTTTATCCCTGGGTGCGACCAATGCCAGCTTTGTTCCCCAGTTATAATCACATGCTTTGCTCAACTTTCCACCATCGTCATAGACCGCAAAGGAAGCAACACCGGGAGCAATCACCAGCTGATGGCCCAGATTTTCATCGCACTGCATATTGACATAGTAGTAGCCCGGTGTTCCGCGTTCCTTGTCGTAGTCGATATGGAACCCTTGGGGAGCATCGTTGTAATAGTAACTGGTCTTATTACCGGTCAAGGCATCCACAGCTGTCCCGTAGCTGCCATCGGCAGGGGGCTCCGATTGCACGCGGATAGCCGACACGGCTATGTGACCATTATCAATATTCTTGGGACCGGTATAGAAATAGACATTCCTGGCAGTAGTATGCATGGCCGCATACGGCACTCTCACCGCAATCGGATGGAACGCTCCGTTGCCAGAGAAACTCCCACGGAACGTGCAACTATCGAGCCTGAGCGTCATGCCGTCGGTCCAACCCAACAGGCCACCAGTGTAGTCTCCGTCATTCGACAAGTCTCCATCAAAAAGGATGTTTTTCATGGTCAGCGTAGAATTGCCACCATGTCCAACCACACCGCCCATATAGCGATTGCTGCCTAGAGAACTACTGATGGTAGCCAAATGTACCCACACCGTATCTATAAGTGTACTTCCATAGGTTTTACCCACCAACGCTGAACCATACTTACCCACATTGAATGTGCCAGCAACCTTGACATTCTTTATGGTCGCATTCTTCACAAAGCGGAACGGTGCGGCATAATCGGCAGTGCTATTGATAGAACCAATGATGTAATACTTTGAGCCGTCATAGGTTCCCTGGAAACTGAGTTCCTCGCTTTCTCCCACCATAGTCGTGATACCATTATAGGGATTGCCATTCTGGTCACCGATTTGATCCACTTGCTTAACAAACTTGCCGCTGAAGGTAGCACCACCGGCCACCAGTTCAGCAAACAGGTTCCATTCATCCATGTTGGAGATGCGGTACGGATCGTTTGCTGTACCGCTACCGGCGAGTTGTACATTGCCAAGCGTAGCGTTGATACGGCAGGTATTCGCACTAGAACATCTGTCAAATGAGAATGTTCCTGCTTTAGTGGCAATCTGTACATCATTGACGGTAACGCTCACGAGTTTCTTGTATGGGTCCGTAGCATGGACGGTAAAGTTTGCTGTGCCATTGGTAGCACCGTACGTGTCACCCTCATAGTCAATTTTGCCGCTACCATCATAAGTGACCGTAATATCTCCCGAACTTTCATCAACCGCCTTAACAGCATAGATGTCCAGTTGCGATGTTGTAGACACACTCTTATTGGTGTAGTAAGACGTGATAGTGCAACGGTTATTAAGTTTGCCACCCACAACGGCACCGACATTCTGATTTCCGCTTCCACTAACCTGACTACCCATATAAAGGCTGTTAGTAACGTAAGCATTAATTCTATTATTATATGTTTCGCCTATCATTGCACCGACAAGTCCGCCCACATATTGATTTCCGCTCACCGAGGCATCGGTAAAGCAGTTCTCTACCTTGCCGTACAGCAGGTAGCCCACCAGGCCTCCGGTATAGTTACCGCCCGTAATGCTGCTCTGCTTCAGGCTAACATTCCTTACTATGCCAAGGGCACTTTGGTTATCATATCCACCTACATATCCAAAAAGTCCGTTGTATGCCAAACCCTCACGGTTGACAACAATACCGTTAATCGTATGGTCCTGCCCATCGAAGATTCCTTCAAAGGGTCTCTGATTGGTGCCAATAGGCGACCATTCGTGGCTATACATGTTCAAATCGGCACCCAACTTAATCGTTTTGCCCTTATAAGTATTCCCTGCATTTACCAGGTAGGCAAAGCGAGCCATCTCGGCCTCGTTCATAATGGTGATGGTATTGCCGTTCTCATTCGAGAAGCTGGACGCATAGTTACCGGCGTCGATCCAATTATCCGTCGCTTCAAGGTCGCCTACAAAGGTGACGTTAAGTTCTTTATTACCTTTGAATTTATTCTCATATGCCTCGAGCATCGACGGGAAAACGTGCATCTTGGTTATTTTAGGCCAATTATAATCGGCTTGCATAAAATCGGAATTTGCAGCACCCCAGCTGATATCCTCTGCCCGAGCTTGATTATAGACG
>Ga0265298_10001944_pt1 | contig 29848 bp, 22 predicted proteins | sample AusTroGonzalo_MG_3_FD_193486 | JGI IMG/M metagenome (GOLD analysis project Ga0265298, IMG submission 193486) | Bovine rumen microbial communities from tropical cattle in Woodstock, Queensland, Australia - Gonzalo_01 | ecosystem: Host-associated > Mammals > Digestive system > Stomach > Rumen ...
GGCGGGCGTATAGAAGGTTCCGCCGTCTTTGCCCTCCGCCAGAGCGAAGTTGCTGAGAAAGTATTCGTAGATCTCGCCGAAAATGTCCACGGTGCAGTTTTCGGGGATGTCCTTGAAAATGCGAATGATACTGGAAAGCAGTTCCGGCTCCTCCTCCGGGACGAGCTGGGCATAAACCTCTTTAGGCAGCACGCCCTCCATCTTCGGATTCTCGCGCTCAATGGCTTCCATCGCCTTTTTCACAAGTTCGGCTTTTTCGGCGGTGTCGGGGGAGTCGTTGATAAAATCATAATAAGCGCACTCGGGCAGGAAGAAACCGCATTTCCCGATGGCTATCTCCTTTTTCGACTTTTCCATGCGGGTGCCGGCCAGCTTGGCAAATTCCGCTTCGATTTCGTCCTTATGCTGTTTGAACAGAATATCCGCATAGCGCAGGAAGATCAGCCCGAGAATGGGCTGTCCGTATTTATTCGCCGCCAGATGAGCGCCGCTGCGGAGCACATCTGCCGCGTGCCAAAGGTTGTCCTTCAAAGTTTTCAGTTCTTTATCCGTCATGATTTGTTCCCTCTCCATGATTTGTGACGCGCATCTTCCCGGGCGGGAACATGACACCTTTCAATTATACAAAGGTTAAGATAACACTATGTTGTCGTTTTTTCAATGCAATATGGAAAAAAGTGCTGTTTTTTATCCTGCAGATAAAAAGCCTTCCCTCAGCATTTTACATAAAGCCTCAGTCAAATTCGCCTTTGTGATCTTCAATTCACTCCCGGACCGCAATTCTACGACCTTGGGGAAACCCGCATCGGGCTGCTGCAATGCCGATATCGTACTGCTGAAATCTCCGGATCCTGCGGTTTTATGCGGCATCGGCCCAACAAGAATTACTCGGTAACTCGGAGCATATTGAAGTTTCCGAAACTCGTATTGTTTGATTGTGTGGTAATCCAGGCATAAATCAAACCGTTTTTTACTCAACCCGAATTGTTTTGCAATGCCGTAAATTACCTTTTCTTTCACTTCGCTCGCTCCCAGAATTACGATTTTGCCATCCGGATAACTGCTGAATGAATCATCGATGTGCGGAAGAAGATCGTCCCAGCCTAATCTTGAAATAATATCCTGTAACGTGCCTTCACGATTTGCTTTGGCAAGTCTTTCTCCAACGCCATCCAGCAATATTTCCAGTTCATTTGGGTTCAGCATAATGGACCGCTCCGTTTTTTACAAATCAAGCAAATGACTCAGAGCATTGACAGCCTTCGCCAGTTTCAATTTTAAAACCTTGATTTCATCAATTTTCGCTTGATATTGGGCTGCGATCTTTTTCTGATCTCTCAATGGAGGCAGTGAAATCGGCATATTCATTATGGCTTTCGCGCTTAAATTTGGCATAGCGGATCCAACGGCACTCCGTTGTAAAAGCGCCATTCCCGTTTCACTCTCCAAAAAAGCCTTTATGTAATACGGATCCGCAACTTTGTCATTGATTCGTATAATGAAAAGATTTCCATTCGCAATGACGGATGTTTTTTCCTGCGGGTCGGCAATGGCGACTTTGAATGGTGACCCAATTTTCGAAAGGATCAGATCTCCGGGTCTTAAACTGTAACGCAGCCAACGTTCATCCAACGAAGCCAGATAAGGCAATTCATCATCAATAATTCCGTCCTTGATATTTCCGAGAGCCAGATATTGAAAAGAAGTCGGCTCGTCGGAGGTCATCGTTTCCAGATCGGCTGACGGGAGCATCGCCCCGCGGGTAATGCTCTGAATGACAGTTCCAAATGAAACTTGATATTTGATGTCGATTTTTTCCGAAGTATATCTGGCTGCATTGATCACGCTGTCATTGGCGAGAATCTGCTCATTTGGAATATCAGCGCACCAGTCAGCTTTCTTGCCGCGGTAAACTTCCAGTATTTTTTGGACATCAGCCGGGGAAAGCTCTGTCTGGTGCCGGCCCACATTCCCCAGTGAGGTCGCGTCGATCAATTTTATTTTTTTGTTTTCTTTGCCGAAAACGACCAACGAGCAAGGTATATTCGTAAAATTCAGGATTCTGCCTGGAAGGGCGATGACGCATTCGATCATTCCTCGTTCGATGAAATATTTTCTGATTGGTGCATCCAAAGAATTGAAAGTGCCGCCATTCGCCATGAGCAAAACAGATTTGCCGCCTGATTTCATATGGCTTAGCATTTTCAATGCGAAAATCCATTCACAAGCGCAGGCTCCTTTGATCAAAGGCAGCGAGGGGAACGTTTCCAGAAATTTCTGAACATTCGGCATTCCTCCAAGACGCAACCCAAAGGGAGGGAAGCAAAATGCTTTGTCAAATGCAGTCAAGGATGCTTTTTTGGGGAGGAACATGTCTTCTTGCTCAATTTGAATATCGCCGCCTAAAAGTTTTGCCCGTATTTTTGCGATGGAGAAAGCGGTTGTTCCGATTTCGTCACCCCAGAAGTGGGCTTTCGGGACTTGGCTGAAGGCATGACAGATAAATTCTCCAATGCCTGCGCCCCAATCCGCAATGGAATCATTGTCTTTCAAATCAAGGATGGCACAAACCAATTCCAATATCCCCTTGGCTGTGCCTGTCATATAACTGCGGCAGCTGACGGGAGTAATTGTCAATACGGCTTCTTTAAGCTCTTCCGGTTCGAACATTGTTATATACCGGCGATATTCATTCCAATGACCTCCCAGCTGTTCATTCAAGAACATCTGGATTTCGATATTGTCTTCGTATGTTGCCAAGAATTTTTTAATATCGTCGACATCAATCAGACCATTAGATCGAGCCAGCCAAAGTGCATATCCCCCGGCAATCATCCCGGAGAAGTTTTCGTTCGAGTACTTTTTTTCGATGTTCCGAAGAGTGTTGATCAGTGATTTTGCTTCGTTTTTCAATTTCTTACCTCTCTAGTTGGTTTTTAATTACCAATGTCATTGTTGTCAATATACCACACTAGTTGATAATGTCAAGCGGTGAAAATAAAAAAATACAAATTTTTTGATTTTCGAGGCTAAAAAAAACAGTTTTTCAAGCCTTACGACCTGATCTCCTGATTCCAGCCATTCAGATCTTCATATTCGGTCTGACTATTCCTGACCCACTCCCCGTCATCATTCAAGGGGCCGGGCAAAGATTATACGGTATGCTGTTTGAATATTTTCCATACGTCAGCCGAGGGAACTGGCATGACCGGCAGCAGCCCCGGTTTTACATTACTCGGGTTTCCTGCAGGACCTGGTCGCACTGAAGGTTCACGGTCACCTGCCAATGCGTATTTTTCCATTTCCAGTCGATAGTCCGGATAGAGTCATCCCCCGAACGGCCCTCGTGCTCCCGGTAAGCTAGGATCTTCGGCGGATCGACGATCCGGCCTTCCAGGGAAATTGCCCACAGATGAACCAGCATATCCTGTCCATGCAGGGATGATGGCCCATTGGCCAGAGAATGGTTCCAGTCCAGACTGTCGGCGCCGGTGCGGACGAGTTCCGGCTTTTTGCTGTCCGCGAGGGAAATGAAATTGATGCTGACGGTGCGTTCCGGATAATGCAGCAGCAGCTGATGCCATCCTTCGCTGCTGATCTCTTCCGCATCGGCCGTCATGGTCAGCAGCCGGAACCGGTCGGTGACCGATTCCCAGCTTTTAGGGATCCGGCGCATGACCCGGAGGATCAGCGCGTTCGGACCGCGCTGCAGTGAAAACGTCTGCCCGACAATCGGCGGCTCCACCGTTTCCGAAATCGCTTTCGGAATATGTGCGGTGGGCCCTCCGTTGGCGGGATGGGCGCGGAGTTGACCGTTTTCGAACGTTTCCCACTGCAGGTATCCCCAGTCGGAATTGCCCCGGCTGATTGCCACAGGAAAACATTGCCAGGACAATCCCCAGGTCTGATGTTCGGCATCCGGCATGACCGGAAACTGCGACATGGTCCCCAGCCGGATATCTTTTTCCACCCGGGCCGTTGCCATACTGCCGCCAAAACACGGAATGAGAAGATCCCGCTGCGGCTTTTGACGCGGAGGCATCACCTTATGCCAGCCCCATTCATACAGCAGCGGACCCAGATCCGACATATCGCCGGAGTTGGTTGTCTGCCGAGGATCCGCCGTAATGCGGTCGCGGTAATTCCGGTGAGGGATCGGCGCCCGGAAAGCATAGGACCTCAGGACCGGCACCCGCGGCCCACCGTCGAACCCGTCTTCGATCTCCAGCAGTTCGCCGGCCAGCCGGCGGTAAGACTGCCGCAAGTCCTCCGGCAGCTGTTTCGCCAGGAGCAGCAATACCGACAGTTCGTTCAGACATATAGCGCTGTAGCTGTCGCTCATGTGTTCGCCCCAGCCCCAATGCTGTTTCTGCCAGTAATCGGCCGCCTGACGCATCCGGACCGGAACCATTTCATCTTCCGCACTTTTGCCGAGTATTTCCGTCAGCAGCCATTTGCAGACCAGGTCGCCGAGATACTTGTTGGGATAGTAGAAAGCCTCTTTGCTGACGGCGTTCCGGAACCAGACATTCAGACCCGCCAGGATATTGTCCAGCAGTTTCCGGGCGCCGGGCGGAAGCTGTTCATAAAACCGGAGCCGCAGCACGATCAGTCTCAGTCCGATAAAGAAAGCCGCATTGGTATCGCAGAGATATTCTTCTTCGAGATACCATTTCAGACAACCGAAAGAAGCATCCCGTTTTTTCCATTGCATATCAAGCAGCGTGCGCAGCACTTTTTCCGAATCGGTTTCCGGCAGGGAATTCTGTCCGGCGGCCTCCAGCAGGCGGACGGTCGCATAGGGTCCGGAATGCACGGTCTTGAGATTTTTGGTCAATACCGTATGACCAGGGCCCGGCTGTTTCCATAATCCGGCGGCTTCATCCCAGTCTTTTTTCCAGTCCATCGGCAAGTCCTTATTTTGAGTTCAGAAATTGATATTGCGGATCTGAATGGATTTGGGCTTGGAATTCAGGCGTCCGCACACTACCTCGCATTTCGACAGGAACAGGAATGACGCCGGAAATGGGATCTCGTCCATGGTCTCGTAATTGCCCTGACCCTTGGCAATGATCAGATCGGCCGACTTCATCGCGTTCAGGAAGGGTTCCGGCAGATATCCGATCGTGGTGCCGGGAATGTTCGAGCCGTTATCCACGATCGGGATCTCCGGACCATATCCGGACTCGGCCAATTCCCTGCGGGTCACGTCGTTCAGGGAATTTCTGCCGCGGACTCCGACCGTGACTTTGTCCTTGAACAGTTCCATGAACACGCGGTCGAACGAGCCTTCGCCGCAGTTGTCCAGCACATACAATATTTTCCGGGCCGATTCGATCCTTTTCTGCAGTTTGAGCATTGCTTCGTGGTCGATCGGAGCGGTGAAGGCCTTCCGGATGATCTGCAGGGCTTCCCCCAGATCCAGATCGGAAAAAATGCCGAAGTCGAGGATATTGCCGGCAATGGCCAGACGAAGACGCGATTCGAAACTGTCCGGATCGTATTCCGGTATGGATCCCAGTTCCTGCAGCAGCCGGTTGGCGAGCGCGATGGATTTATCTTTTTCCTCCCGGTAAGGATCGTCCTGCGCACCCGAAGTCAGCCGGAAAGCGATATCCATGATTCTGGACGCATAAAAGGTCGGCGCCTCCTGCATATCGGATTCCATCAGCAATTTCATGGACTCCCGGACGATCCGGAGGCGTACAGCCGGATCATCGGTGCTTTTTTTGGCAATCACGACCGCATTGCGGGACAGGCACGGCAAACATTCCAAATGGGTTTTCATCACAGCTCCTTGCTAAAATTTCTGCAGGGTAATTTAACATCGGACGGGCGAAAATCAAGACGATTTCTTAAAAACTCTTTTTCCCCTGCTTGAATTAAAAAAAGGCTCGTTTATATTATCCCGAAAACCAACAGAAGGAGCAGAAAATGAGCAGCAGTCCGTTGAATTTGCAGCCGGGACCGGAATATCGCACGGGGAACCGTTTCTGGCAGGGGTGTCCGACCATTCTGCGGACCCCGCGCGGACGGCTGTTCGCCGGCTGGTACTCCGGAGGCACGGGCGAGCCCGATCCCCATAACTACTGTCTGCTGGTCCGCAGCGAAGACGACGGAATGAACTGGTCGGAACCGGAACTGGTGATCCCCAGTGAACCGGAAAAAGGGTGGCTGAATATCGATATCGAACTGTGGCTGGATCCGCTCGGGCGGATGTGGCTGTTTTATGTCCAGCGCCGTTTCGGCGGCGGCATGAAGATCACCGATCCGGAACACCTGGCGCTTTGGGCGGCGGTCTGCGATGATCCCGATGCCGATACGCTCCAATGGCATGAACCCCGGATCATTTCCCGCGGCTTCCTCCGGACGCAGCCGACCGTGCTTTCCAACGGCGACTGGGTGATGTGCGATTATGACTGGACCTCGCCGAAATATCATTATTCGCGCAGCTCCGATCAGGGAAAGACGTGGATCCGCTGCGAGGCCGGAAAAAAGCTCAGACCGAATTTCGATGAAGGCATGATCCTCGAGAAAAAAGACCATTCGCTGCTGATGCTGCTGCGCGACAGCAAACCGCTGCTGGTCCAATGCACTTCTCCCGACCTGAGCGGTTCTGCCTGGACCGACGGTGAATACCTCTCGCTGCTCGGCGCCAGTTCCCGATTTTTCCTGCGCCGCCTGCAGTCGGGACGCATCCTGCTGATCCGCAACGATGCGGTTTCCCGCACCGATCTGTGCGCGTTCCTTTCCGAGGATGACGGTGCTTCCTGGCCTTACCGGCTTCCGCTGGACAGTGCTGTCAATCCGGCCGGAAACGTCTCGTATCCCGATGCGGTCGAGGCTCCGGACGGACGGATCTTCATCATCTATGACTGCGGCCGCAATTCATTCAAGGAGATCCGGATGGCACAGATCACCGAAGAAGACATCATCAGCGGCAGACTGACCAATTACAGTTCCTACCGGTACCGGATCATCAGCAAAGCTCCCGGATATCCGCCCGATGCGGATAAGTATGAAAAGAGCCGGGCCGAACATGACCGCTGGCTCAAGGAAGTCTTCTTCCCGGCGTCAAAGGGTTGAACCTGAGCCGGTTTTGCCGTTTTTATTCGGAACTGCTATTGCAAAATTGCGAAAATCGATTATAATATACACTGATCGTTATCAGTCGGTTCAACAATCCAAACAGGAGGTTTTTTTATGGCTGACATTTCGAAAAGCTATTGTCTGAATCATCCCGACACCCCCGCCGTGGCCCGCTGCGCCACCTGCGGAAAACATGTCTGTGCCCAGTGTGTGGTCTCCCGGAACGGGGCGTCCTATTGTTCCGAAGCCTGCGCCAGTTCCGCGGCCAATACTGCCGGCCGGGTGAACACTGCGGTCAATGCCGAACGCAACATCGCCGCCCGCGCCCGGATCCGGACCATCGTCATTATCATCATCCTGGCTGCCGCTGCGGCCGGCGGCTGGTATTATTATCAGAACCATAAGGATGAGGTGAATTCCAAGGTGAATTCCGCGGTCAGGAAAGCCGGAAACAAGGTGCAGAAATCGATGGACTCCACCAAGCAGACCATCCAGAAGGGCGTGCCCGGCGATTCCAAATACAAACGCGACCGGGAAGGTTCGATCAAGTAATCAACGGCAAAACCGCAGACCGGTGCAAAGCCGGTTTGTCATAGACCCCGGACTCCCTTGATTTTTTTCTTTTTGAAATCAGGGGACCGGGGCTGTTCTTTTTTCTCTTCTTTTTGCCGCAGGGTTAGACTTTGACCGAAGACCCGAGGTAACACTGCCGAAAGAACTGCTGAGGTCTATGCTTTGGTGCGGATCCAGTAAAAAAAAACGGCGTCCGGCCGCATTTCCGCGCATCCGGACGCCTGTCGGATCCGATCCGTAATTGAACCGGTTCAGAGTCCTTTGACGATCTCGTCGTAGGTTTTCACGAAATCCGCCCATTTGGCCTTGTTCTTGGCGGAAATGCGTTCCACGTGGGGTTTCAGTCTGGTGAAATCCTCTTTCAGGGAAGCGATTTTGGCTTCCTTGCCCCAGGCCGCGAGATTCTTCAGCGTTTTGAGGTGCATGTCCGGCGGATAATTATAGAAATAACGCTTGTAGGACGCCAGCAGGAATTTGTATGCCCTGGTCTTGTTGCCGCGATAGGCATTGGCCACATACAGGTCATAGTTGGAGGGATTCTTTTCCGAGAAAGCGACGCATTCGGGGATGAACTGTCCGCGGCAGACCGCAAACATTTTCTTGAGCGTGAGTTTGCGTTCGGCGTTGGTGACCGGATTTTCATAGAGGTCGTCGCAGACTTCATCGACGATCCTGCACAGTTCGTCGAAGGTTCTGGCTTTCTTTTCCAGGAACTTGTACATGACCAGATTGTTGGCCTTGGTGTTCACGCGGGAGGCCGCTTCGGCAGCTGCCTTGTAGGGTGCGGGATCCTTGCCGCCCCAGCCGGGGAAAGTGTCGGCCGCCTGGATGCTGAGTGCCATCGGGATGACGAGCGCTGAGAGAATCATTTTCTTCATGGTGATAAACTCCTTTTTTTGAGGTTAAAACTGGATATTGGGCTGATTGACAGTGATGGTCTGGCGGATATTGCCTTTTTTCAGGACGATGCTCCCGTTTCCGGCCGCTTTGCAGGAGAAAACGCCGTTTTCATACCGGGGTTCGAGCAGGCGGACATCGCCTTTGAATTCGGCCTCGATCCCGATCGGAAGGATCACGGCGCATTGACCGTCCCGGAGCTGAAGCCGGACCCGGACATCTCCATTGTCCGCGAAGAATTCGGCGGAATAATCTCCCGTGGATTTGCCGAATTTGTCATAGACGTAAATTTCCGCCAGATTTTTGCCGCCGTGCCAGCCGAAATCGCCGCTGACGCAGGTCAGGATCCGTTCTTTGCCGACGAGCCATTTCGAATGGATCTCGATGGGCGTGAAGGGGAACATTTTCTGCGTGATGGTAGGCGATGCGCTGGTGTTGGCGTAGTGATAATACAATGCTCCGTTTTTCATGGCGTTGCGGATGTCCGCCATGTTTTCCTCGGGCGTGCGGCCGTAGGTGGACACATCCCCCAGCTGGATCGGCGTGTAGAGGTGCGAATAGAAGATCCACCAGGAATGGCAGGTCTCCTCGAACCGCGGGAAATGGAACTGCCGTTCCGTCCTCGTTTCCGGTCCGAAATTGCCGATCAGCAGCCGGTGATGCCGATTGATGATTTTGTCATACAGTTTCATCATGAACGGCATTTTCAGGAGCGTGACATAACCGATCTTATTTTTCACGTTGTTGTTCCGGTCCAGTTCCACGGACACCTGGTCCCACATGTCGTAAGAGAGACGGACCGGGGAACAGGTCATCTCATCGATGTAGATCCCTTCCGGATCGTAATACCGGATGATCTTGTCGACGGTTTCGAACATCGCCTTGCCGTAGGAATTGGTCAGGGTCGGAATGAAGAAATGATACGGTTCCTCGATCCCGGTGTAGAATTTGCCGTCTTTGGTTTTCACGGCGCTGTCCGCATAGGTCTTGTAATCGTTGACTTCGGTGGACCACTGGGTGTGGATATAGTAGAACCGTTTCAGCTCGGGCATGATTTTCTTCGCGGTTTCGAAAATGCTTTTTTCGAACTTGCGGAGGGGCTCGACATCGCGCGGTTCGATCTTGCCGCCGACATTGGCGCGGGATTTTTCTTTCATCAACGCCGTCCCGAAGACCGCGGCGTTCCAGTTCTTCTGTTCGCCTTCCACGTAACGCCAGTAATGGACGCCGTAAACGTTCATCGTGATGCCGTTCTTCTTATGGAATTCCACCGCTTTCCAGGGCTCCTTCTGCCAGTCGCGGAAAACGTTCAAGGAAAGATGCAGTTCGCCCGGGATAGTGAAATTCACCTGCCAGTCCCTGCGGACCTCGTTGACGAAATCGAAATAATCGTCAGACTTGACCGGATAGACCGACCATTCGACGGTGCGGGATTCGCCCGGCTGCAAGGCGAAGGTTTCGGTCCTGATCCCGGCTTTGCCTTTTTCGCAGTACTGCACGTTCTGGACGCGGAAAACATCGTCCTGCGCCAACAGACCCAATCCCGTGTCGTGTGCCGGGTCGGGGAAGAACACGCTCGGATTGCGGCCGTCCTGATTCATGGCGCGGGAGGGACTGCTGTCGCCAGCCAGATAGATTTTCGGGAACGGTTTCGAGTCCATTTCATACGCGATGCGCAGTCCGATCAGTTTGTCCGCTTTGCTGGTGAAAGTATCGAAAATATCGATGCGGTTTTCCTTCTTGTCCAGCTTGCGCGTGACCGTGTAGAACGGATTGTCGTCTCCGACCGTGACCGTTCTGGTCCGTTCGCCCGGGATGGAGAAAACCGAACGTATGGTGTAGGTCTGTCCGCCGAGCGTGACATCGAGTCCGTCTTTGCCGTCCGAGCAGGAGAAATCCGGCCGCGGAAGTTCGCGGACCTGGACGAAATCTTTTTCCTGTTCGGCGGGTTTCAAAGCGGTCGGGGTGTCCTCCTGGACGATGACGAAATTGCGGATCGCCAGGGCAGGGCGGCGTTTGATCTTCCAGAGCCGGTAATATCCCTCCAGTTCGGAACCGAAACGGATGCGCAGGATATTCCGTTCCTGCCGGGAAAGCACGTCGGAAATATCCACTTTGATCTTATAGGCTTCGAGGTTGGCGGGCAGGAATCTGGTGATGGCCAGCTCGTAATCGGGGGAATACAAGGCATACCATTTATCGCCGTTGCAGACGCGTGAAATGCCGTAGTCGCTGTGGACGGCAGTGAGGCCTTTGTTCAGCAGACGCGTATTATTGCGGTCCGCCATTGCGCTCAGCAGCCGGTCGTTGACGAGGATCTGCCAGCAGGGACACCAGCCGCCGAGGCGCGGAAAATCCAGCCGCTGTTCGAAACTGACCACGACGCGGCCCTTGCCGTCCCACGGCGGCAGTTGCCAGACCTGATTGTCATGCAGGCCGATGAAACATTCCTGAGGCTGGCGGATCAGGATTCTGTCTTTGGCCCCGAGCAGAAATACGGCGAGAAATGCCGCCAGAAAGACCGTTTTTTTCATCTCTTATTTCTCCGTGTAAACGTATTGAAAATAGGTGCCGGAGTCATACCACCAGCTGTCGATCCGGGGCTGATGGACGCCGTTGACGTAACGCGTTTTCAGTTCGGCTGCCGAGGAGGACTGGACATGGCCGTCGCCCATGGCCAGATTGGCTTTGTTCTGATGCCTGGCCGCGACCGCGCCGCCCTGGTCGACGTCGATCCGGTAAGTCTGCTTTTTTCCTGACTGCGGCGTGACCGGATTTTTCTGTCCGACCGTGCATTTGACACTGTCGGCATACAGTGGGTAATCCGAAATCTGATTCTTGGCGGAACTGAGCTGGAGAGAGACGATGTGGCCGGAATCCACATACACGCCGTTGACTGCGCCGTCGCTGCCGTATGATTCGAAGTAATCGCCGACATGCTGACGTCCGATCGCGGGGCACCGGAACAACACTTCGCTGCCTTCCTTCGGATGCACCAGATAATGGCTTTCGATATAAACGCCGGCCCAGGACTGATTGCTGCCGTTGAAACGGGACCAGGTCGGGGCGATGAATCCCTTGTAGTCATCGGCGTATTGGGCGGCCACGATGCCGAGCTGTTTCAGGTTGCCGACACAGCTGATGCCCTGCGCCTTCTGTTTCGCTTTGGACAACGCCGGCAGCAGCATGCCCGCCAGGATCGCAATGATCGCAATCACGACCAGAAGTTCTATAAGAGTAAAATCCCGGCGATCCCTGACGGTGTCCATCGGCGCTGCTGACCATGTTTTCATAAAACCTCCTGACTTTCGAATATTATTTCCGTTTATACCGTTTCCGGCTGAACCTTGGATTAAATATAATCTGAAGTCGGATAAATGGCAAGATGTTATTTACAGCAAAAAAGGTGTCAAAACCGGCATTGAAAAACTTTTTCAGCGGAATTTCGTCGAAAAACTGCATGTTTTTTCAGTCATGGCATTGCGTTTTCGGTTTTCGGATATTATATTGTCCGGACGGCAACAAAGGCTGAAAATGGGAAAGATCAAATTCGAACTGGCCGGACTTTTCATTTCCAATGGAAAAGGACGGCATCTGACACGCACGATACCAGGTCACGAGCTGATTTTCGTCAAATCGGGTGTCCTGCATATCCGGGCGGGTACGGAGTTTTTCGAGGTCAAAGCGGGACAGTATCTGATCCTCTATAAAAACGTGGAGCACGGCGGGACTGCGGATTATGCGAAAGACCTCTCTTTTTTCTGGGGGCATTTCACCTGTCCCGATTCGGTGCTGAAAAACTGCCGGCAGTATGGAAATACCGCCCGCCCGGAATATTTCACGCAGTATTTCACCCTGCTGATCAATGAACAGAAAATGCCGGACAACCAGCGCACCTGTGAACTGCTGATGGAGATCCTGCTCAACGAGACCAGCCGTGCCGCCGCCGATGAAGTTTCGAAATTCAAGGTTCCCGAACTCGCCGATTCCGCCAAGCGGATCGTCAATCTGCGGTTTGCCGAAAACATCAGCACGGCAGATGTGGCCGCGGAGCTGAACTGCAGCCGGGATTATCTGGGCAAAGTCTTCCGCAAGGCGGTCGGATGCAGCATCCTGCAATACATCAATTATATGAGGCTGCGGCAGTCGGCATATCTGCTGAGAACGAGCGTGTCGTCGATCAAGGAGATCGCCTTTTTCTGCGGCTTCAACGATCTGCCGCATTTCCGGCGGCTGTTTTTCCGGCGGTATTCCATGACGCCGAAACAGTATCGCCGCGTCCAGCGGGTCAGCAATTCGAATTCGATGAATCTCTGAGTGTGAACCGGTTTTTCAGCTGGTGAGAAGAGACAAAAAAGGCGGGATTTTGCTCCCGCCTGCAAACCGCAGTGCGATCCCTGTGGACGGACAGCCTGCGTTTTCCTGAAAAAGCGTGACTGTTCCGGTCACTCCTTTTTTGCCGCCGGTTTTCCGGCAGCCGGAGTCAAGGACACCTGCGAGATGAACATGGTGCTGTCAGTGTGTTTGAATCTGGTGTCCAGGTAAGATGTTACGGTAAAATTCATGCTCCCGACTCCTTCCGGGATCTCCAGGTCGAAAGTGATGGTACTCCAGTCGGAACTCTGGCAGGGCGGGGTCCAGTAGGGCGATTTCATTTTCATCCTTTTCCCGTCCTTATCGAAGAAACTCCAGGAGCAGTTGACAATGCCCTTGCCGTCGACTTTGGCGGTCACGGACACCACGTATTTGCCCGGTTTCACATCCCTGATCCGCTGACTGAGATTGGTGGAGGCCCGGATCGTCTTCCCATCTGTCGGAAGTTTCACCTTGGTCGTGATGACTTTCTTTCCGGTTTCGCCGGGACGGTCGGACGGGACCTGGGAATACTCTGCGGTCTTGTAATACCAGCCGGCCAGTTTTCCCTTTTCATCGAGGGTCTGGAAATCTCCGTTCTGGACCAGGTTCTGGGCCTGACAGCAGACGGCTGCCGTCAAAGCGAGTGCGATAACGGTTTTTTTCATGATTTTCTCCTTGTTCATGGGTTGAGTTCAGTTTTATCTGCAGACTGTACGTCGAAAAACATCGCGGTCAACAGAATCGGTTGTTTTATTGTTAAATTTACCGCGGCAAATGCAAAATACAAGAGCGGGAAGGAAAAAAACGGAAAAATGGTCCGGATCCCGGGCGGTTCGGAACGCGCGGTATGGATAGACAAAAAAGGCGGGATTCTGCTCCCGCCTTTTTTGAGGTTGAAATACCGTATGGACTCAGTCGAGTTTGCAGTATTTGAGATCGCCGAACTTGGTGGACATGATCTCGCAGCCGCCCTTTTTGACGATGACGCCGGTTTCCCAGCGGAGGCCGTAGCCGTTGCCGGTGAAGAAGGTGTCGATCTGATAGGTCATGTTCTCTTTCAGCTTGTAGTTGGAGGTGGTTTCGATCCAGGGGGATTCGGTTTCCATGATGCCGAGGCCGTGGACCGGGCCGTAGAGCATGTAGTCGCCCCAGCCCTGATCGATGCCCCACTGGGTGTATTTCTTGGCGATGGAAGCGGCATCGGCGCCGGCTTTCATGAGTTCGAAAGTGTAGTCATGGGCGCGCAGACCGAATTCGACCAGGGCCATCTGTTCCTTCGGCAGTTTGCCGAACCAGACGGGCAGACCGATGGAGGAGCTGTAGCCGCTGACGCGGGCGCCGATGTTCAGCTGGATGATCTCGTTCTTTTTCAGTTTGGCATAGGTCGGACGGCTGATGCCGTTGCTGGTGCGGTCGCCGCCGAAGCAGTAAAGGCTGTGCCCTTCGTATTCGCCGCCGTTGGCGTAGATCTCGCGCTGGGCGATGCCGATCGCCTGGAATTCGGTCATGCCGGGTTTCATTTCATTGAGCATGGCCTGGACGGCTTTTTCGGCGACTTTGAAAGCTTTGCGGTGGCAGGCGAGTTCGTTTTCGCTCTTGTTCCAGCGGAGCGGACGGAAGACCTCATCGGCCCAGACCAGCTCCACGCCCGGCAGCTGTTCCTGGAGGGCCTTCAGGGTGGGCAGGGTCATCACGGCGGTGCCGACCAGACCGAGTTTTTTCAGTTTCTTTTTGCCCATGGCGGCCTTGGCGACGTCGGCGAAGGTGGCCAGCGGGATGCCGGGATAATCCGGCTCGGCGGATTCGCGGTAGTTGAGCATCTGCATCACATTCTTCTGTTCGAAGACGGAGCGGCCATACGCATACTTCAGGCTTTCCGGACCGATCAGCAGGATGGCGTTGCCGGAGGCGGGCACGAACACGCCGGCCTGTTCGAAGGTCGGCCAGTACTCGCTCAGATAACGCACATTGGCGAAATCGGATTCGGTGCCGTGCACGAGGCAGGCATCGAGACCGGCTTTCCTGATGTTCGCCTGGAATTTGGCGATGCGGTCGAAATACTCTTTTTTCGGAATGCTGGGAATGGCCATTTTTCTTCTCCTTTTTTAGGGTTGATGCCGTTGCAGCACGCATTGGCTGCTGACCGTAATATATTTGAATCCGATTCCTTATGCAAGAGTTTTTTGCGTGATTTTTTCGGCTTTTTCGCGTATTTTCCGCCGAAGAGCGCCTTTTTTCAGCTATAAAACATAGCGCTATAGTTTAATTCCGGCAAGAACATGAAAATTTTCCGCTGCTCAGCCTGCCGCTGTCACTCCTGCCCGAGTTCGCCGATTTCTTTTTCGAGCATGGCATGGATCTCTTTCAGGGAGAGTGCCCGGTCATATATCCGGACTTTCCGGATAGTCCCCTCGAAGACATTGTTGGTATGGATATTGTATCCGCCGACATTCAGTTTCACCTGGGGCGGCGGCAGAATGAACGGCGGATTCTTTTTGCCGGTGAATTCCCGTCCGTTCAAGGTCATTTTCCAGACTTTCCCGTCCCAGCTCACGGTGACAAAATACCGGGTGTTTTTCTGCAGGGGATTCGGCTTGTCAGAGGAAATGATATGCTCCTTGCCGATCCGCAGATGCAGCTGCGGACCGCTCTGCATGATGCTGAAACCGTCCCTGCTGTTCCAGCCGCTGCGGTAATAGATCACCGGAATGCTCCAGCCGCCGCGCGGCCGGAACCAGCAGGTGACGGTGAAGGGCGCATCGGCTTTGAACGGCAGATGGTCCGTCATGGTGAAATGGCCGTATTGGCTCTTCCCTCCGCAGAACAGGGCATACTCATTGCCGTCTTTGACGAACTTCTGACGGTCATAGGTGTCCTGGAATTTTTTGGATATGGCCGAAACCGTATTCGGCGGCAGTTCGCCTCTGGTGAAATCCAGTTCCAGAACCGGCTCGGCGGCAGCTATTGCGGATGCTGCCATGATCACTGTCCATAACATGGCCGACCTCCTTGTCATTTGAATGCTTTGAGTTCGCAGATGCTCATCTGCAATGTGTTCTTGACGGCGAACCGGACGCGGAACTGTTTCAATTCCGCCGGCCGAATGGAAAAGACCCGCACGACCTCGCCGGTTTTTTCCGTTTTGCAGCCCGTCACGGAAAGCGGTGTCCACCGGCCGCTGCCGTCCGATCCTTCCAGGATCAGTTTCGATGCATCCGGCGTTTTGCCGGTCAGCGGATGCCAGTATATTTCGATGCGGGAAACTTTTTCCGGATTTCTGAAACGGATCCCGAGATACGGATCGGGATCACCTTTGGGGAGCGGCTGCACATTGTAGATCCAGGTGGTCAGGCCGTCGTTGACCATTCTCCGGTTGGCGGGGGCGCGGAAGCTTTTGGAATCCTTGACATAGGCCAGGGAATGGATGGTCTCGGCGCCGCGTTTGTAATAGCAGAGGTTGCCGCTTTCCAGTTCCTTCGCCTCGAAATCGTGCATCATTTTCCGGACTTGAGCCGGGGTGATCAGTTTGGGCGCCTCCGGATCGGCGGAAAAGATCCTGACCTGAAGCGGTTCGAAGGCCAGCACATTCTCCGCTCCGGGGAGGAGAGACCGCGGAGTCTCCTGATCCAGCTCGTAAAGTGTTCCCGAACCGTCCGGCAGTTTCAAGTCGACCTTCAGTTTCCGGTCGGTCGGATTGACCAGCAGCGCATAGAGCTTGCCGTTGACCTTTTTGGCGATCCGCTGCACTTTCGGGGCGTCTTTCCCGGTCAGGGTGAGCTTGACCAAGTCCCGCGAGAGCCAGAATTTTTCCAGTGCCTTCAGGTTGCGCGAGATCCGCGGGATGCCGATATAATGGTCGAGGCAAGCGCCCACGCGGGAAACATCGTTCCAGCAGACCCCGCGGACGGCATCATGGGTCAGCGAGCTGTAGACCATGCAGCGCATCTCCTCGTAGGTGGAATAGCGGGGCAGCAGGGTGCTGTTGTCCACGTAGGCATAGAGCGGAGGAGCGGAGATCAGGCTTTTGCCGGGACCGAGACCCTGGACGGTTTTTTCCGCCATGCCGACAATGTGATCCAGCGGCTTGTTCCGGCCTTTTTCATGAAACTCGGGGAAATAGTCGAAGATCACCGCGTCGCAGGCTTTCCCGTAGGTCCGGGCCGCATCGGAACTGTTGAAAACCATGAAGGTCATGTGGTATGGATCGTGTTCATGGCAGACGGCGGCGACCTGGTCGTAATATTCAGGCAGGCATTTGGATTCGGAAGGCTCATCCACCAGGTACCAGCCGAAAATGCTGTCGCTGCCCTTCCAGCCGGAGATCACTTCGCCGATCCGTTTGGCTGCTTCGGGCGGGAGCGGGCGCAGCGCCCGTTTGGCATGTACCGGACTGACCGGATGACTCCACAGTTCCGGCGGTTCCGGGTAGGGAAGGGAGCGGCTGCCGTATTTCTCAAAAGGCTGTTCATAGATGGCTTTCGAACGGGGGGTTTTCGGACGGACCGGACCGTAATTCACGGAAAAGACACTAATTTTTTCGAATTCGGGGGGGACGAACTTGCCGAGATGACCATAACCGCCGATGGGGAAAAATTCTTTCCCGTTGCGGACGAAATTGCCGTTTTCCGCCAGATAGATCTCATTATCCACCCGCGGCAGGATCCGCAGGGAGGCCGAGGCCGGCGGCAACCCTGCGGTCGAGAGTTTCGCCTCGCAGATATAGTTGCCCGGTTTGCGGTGCGGCAGATCGATCCGGATATTTTCCCGTATCGCCTTGTTCGCGGAAAGCTGTTTCCGGACGATCACTTTTTTGTCCGCATCGCGGATCACCAGTTCGCAGGTATCCTCCGGCCGGACCGGATGATCGGTCTGGAGCCTGAACACCAGACTTTTCGCCGGCATCGAAGCGAAAATATCCCGGCCGCGGAACGCGCCGGAAATGATGGAAAGACGGATCGGCACAAATTCGAGCTTGACCGGGGTGAACTGATAACCCACCATCCCTTGGCTGTCGCTGACCTCGACTTCCAGCAGAAATTCGCCGCATCGGGGCAGTTCGACGGTTTCGTGCAGCCGGAACATCTGACCTTTCGCCAGCGCCAGTTTCTGTTCGCACAGCGGAACCGTGAGGCTCTTTTTCTGGTCGGTGAGCCGGGCGGCGACCGTGATAAGTTTCATCCGGCCGCCCATATTGTCCACGGTACCTTCCAGAAAAGCGCTGAACTGGTTTCCTTGCCGCAGCAGCTTGCTGATTTTCAGTCCGCTGATGTTCCAGCGGAACAAGGGATAATCGGTCTGCACATTGGTCAGTTTCAGATATTTTTCATGCTGGAGCCAGAAATTGCAGGGGGCGCAGGAGATCATCTCATGCTGCCCGGCGCGGCGGTTCCGGACGATATTGAAACTCCAGCTGTCCGGACCGCAGCCCTTCCTGGCTTTTTCGTCCGGCAGCATCCCGATCAGGAGGGCAGTCGGAATTTTCAGGTCGACCGACCAGAAATCCGCGCCGCGGTCCGTTTTGACCTCGATCCCGGCCGGGGTCCATGACGGAGTCCGGCTCATGTCACGGACGATGGAGTCATACATGGACCCATTGGGCGATACCGCGAAATGCGCGATCGTGGCACTGGTCTTCGACGGTTTGATGAACAGTTCCAGGGAATCCCCGCGCCAGACGCTGACATCATGGATGTTGCCTTCGCATTTCAGCTGTTTCATCTCCGGTTCGCTGCAGCGGATCCTGAACTGGAGATACCGCGGATGGCTGAAAATCTCATACGAGGTCTCCACGCCCGATTTCAGCTTGAAAGTCCCCTGTCCGGCCGGTGAAACAGCCAGGACATCCGCCGTCAGTATGGCCAGAGCGATGGCGACAAGCAGTCTTTTCATGATGATCTGTCCTTTCAGTTATGAAATGAAGTTATAAGCATCCTGCACTCCGGCGCGGAACGAAACTCGTGGCAATCTTGATCTGGCAATTGTAATCGACCGACCGGTCGATTTTGTACAACAGGAGTTTGACCGACTCCTCCGCCATGGTTTCGATTGGAGTCCGGACCGAGGCGATGACCGGTCCGTCTTTCCCCACGACCATTCCGTATGACTCATGGTCGCCGATCCCGATCAGCCGGTAATCCCGCCCGCAGACATAATTTTCCAGCGTCAGCGCATTGATCAGGTTGACCGCGATCTCGTCGTTGCCGGTCAGGATCACCGCATCCCGGAATTTTGCGGAATTGACCCGGACCAGGCGGTAACACGAAATTTCACGTTCCATCACCGTAATGTCGTAAACGGTGATCCGGTCCTCCGTGACGCCGTGCAGGGCCAGCTGTGCTTTCCATCCATCAAGCGCATGACGTCCGGTGGATGTCGTTTCATAAACCACGACGAACCGGTCATTTTTCCTGATCTTCATGTATTCCAGCGCCTCTTTCATTCCGTGGCTGAAATCATAATAGGCGCAGGAGAATTCCGGGTCCATGGCCGAATGTCGGTAGACGACCACCGGGATCTGTTTTTCCCGCAGCAGTCTCCGGGCCGCCGGATCGAGATAATTGATGCTGACCAGCAGTCCGGAAAGACTGTTCAGCGGATAACCCTGCATCATGGCCGGATAGGAGATCAGTTCGGCCAGGCAGTGATGCTCGTCCAGCTGCTTTTCCGCGATCTCGAAATGCCGGTTCAGGATCCGGTTGATCTCGGGGGTCAGATACTGGGCGCTCACGATCTGATCGGCAATGCCGATATGCAGGATCCTGGCCTGGCTGTCCTGTTTCAGGAAGGTCCCGCTCCCCCGGACCCGGTATAAGAATTCTTCTTCCACCAGCTGGTGCAGAGCCTGGTCGGCAGTCGAGAGCGAGACTTTGTATTTTCTGGCGATCTCCCGCGAGGAAGCTACGGGCGTCCCGGCGGGGAAGGGATGTTCCTGCAGTTTCTTCCGGATGTGTTCCGCCAGAGTCTCGCTTTTCTTTTTACGCATTTTCAGCATGGAGCAGACGCAGTTCGGCGACTTTATTGGAGAAACCGGCCCAGCCTTACTTTAAGATCCAGGGCATACGTCCATTGCGAGCCGGCCTTCACGCTGTCGGAGAGTTCCGCCGGCTTGATCGGCTTGACATGGCCGTCGCCATAACCGACGGTCGCCTGTCCGTTATGGTGGAACGAAGGCATTCCGTTAGCCTTGTTGCAGTTGTCGGCAAAAAACAAGTTCTGGGTTCTCGGAGTGCGACCGATATCGACCGTGTCGCCCAGCAGGATCATTTCCTGCGGGGATTTCCAATATTTGTCCGGGGAATAGCCGCTGCCGCTGCCCGTGGTGACAAATGGCAGTTTCGAATGGATCTTGATAAAACGTGAAGCGTCCTGCTCGTGGTAACGGACCCCGTAACAGGCCTCATGGTAGTTATGGGCAAATCTGGAATCGGGACATTTCATGAAGTCGGGAAAATGCTGGTCGCTGAAGTTGACTTTCGCTTTCTTGTACCGGATGTAATTCAGATCTTTCCAGATTTCATAATAATACGGTCTGCTGCCGACAGGACCGCGTCCCTGAAAGGCCCAGCCGTTGAAATCATTGGCATACATATTAATGATGGTGCCGGTCTGCTTCACATTGGAAACGCAGCTGATCCCGATCGCTTTGGCTTTGGCGGACTGCAGCGCCGGCAGCAGCATGGCGGCCAGGATCGCGATGATCGCGATCACGACCAGGAGCTCTATCAGCGTAAAACGGCACACCGTTTTACGCTTCAGGTATGAGAGATGAGCTATGAGAGATGAGATGTTTATAATGCCATTTCCAGATTTTCGCATGATCACTGTCCTTCTTTTGATTTTGGGTTTCAAAGTTCCGTTGATTCATAATTATAGCGATAAACGGGCAAAAAACAATATGGCAAAAGGAAAAATGATGAAAAATCTGTTTTTGAGCTGAAAAAAACGGCCGGGCCAAAAACCGTTTTCCGGAAAGTGTTATGAAAAGTGTTCTGATCCAGCAATGTTTTCAGTGGACCGCATCGAATGGAATACAAAGGGCAATGAAGGGCCCGGAGTTTTTTTTCATTTTTTTTGATAAGATTTCTAGTTATTTTAAAAAAACATGATACATTACAGTATCATGCTTTGAAAAACGCATTTTGAAAGGAGCGCATGTAAAAATGGATGAAAGAATCTGGCTGGAACGCTGTCACAAATATACTTTTATTGACGGAGAAAGCGGATTTCAGGTCAATTTTGCCGGAATGAAGTTCGAGGATGCCGATATCGAAACCATGGCGGAACGTTTCCCCGCGGTGCATGAAGAGATGCGGAAGATCGAGATGGGCGAGATCAAAAATCCGGATGAACACCGGAAAGTGACCCATTTCACGGACCGGTCGGTATATACGGGAACGTCCGTGTATTCGGAAGTGGAAGCTTTTGCGGCGGGGATCCGTTCGGGCAAGATCACGGGATCCACGGGCAAGCCGTTCGAATCGGCGATCATCAACGGGATCGGCGGTTCGGCGCTGGGTCCGCAGCTGCTGCAGATGGCGATCAACGGACCGTACTGGAATGAATTTCCGCGCGAGAAACGCGGCGGCAACCTGAAGATCTATTTCCTGGACAACACCGACACCGCGGGCCTGGCGGATGCGCTGGCGGTCTGCGACCTGGAAACCACGCTGGTGGTCAGCGTATCGAAATCGGGCGGCACGCAGGAAACGCAGAACAATCTGGTGGTCTGCCAGGCGCAATATGCCGCCAAAGGACTGGATTTTGCCAAACATGCGGCGGCGGTCACCATGCGGGAAAGCAAACTGGACAGCATGGCCCGTTCGGCCAAATGGCTGAGAGTGTTCGAAATGGCCGAATCCATCGGTGGACGGACCAGCGAGACCAGTATCGTGGGACATCTGCCCGCGGCTCTGGCGGGGATCGATTTCGAAGCGCTGCTGCGCGGCGCCTGCCACATGGACAACCTGACGCGCAACCAGTATCTGACGCACAATCCGGCTTATATGCTGGCGGCGATGTGGTATCTGGCCGGCAAAGGGAAGGGTGACCGGAACATGGTCATCGTTCCCTATTCCGACCGTCTGATCCTGCTTTCGCGTTATCTGCAGCAGCTGGTGATGGAAAGTCTGGGCAAGGAAAAAGACCTCGACGGCGAGACGGTCCACCAGGGCTTGAACGTGTTCGGGAACAAAGGCGGCACGGATGCCCATGCGTTCATCCAGCAGCTGAATGACGGACGGGATGATTTCTTCGTGACTTTCATCGAGATCCTCGAGGATGTGATGGCCGCCCCGATCACCGGTCAGGTCGCCATGGGCGATTATCTCCATGGATTCATGACCGGACTGTCCAACGCCCTGCGTTCGAAAAAACGGCAGGTGATCGAAATGAAGCTGAACAAAGTATCCCCGTTCAATCTGGGCATGCTGATCGCGCTTTATGAGCGTGCGGTGGCCGCCTATGCGGAACTGATCCACATCAATGCGTTCCACCAGCCCGGCGTGCAGGCCTACAAACTGGCGAGCAAAGGCATCATCCAGATGCTGACCGAGCTGGAAGAAAAACTTCCGGCCATTGCGCCGTTCACGGGAACCGCGGGCGAGATCACGGCAAAACTGGGCATGACCGGAGAATATGAAGTGGAAGGGATCCTGGCGAAACTGGCGGCGAACGGTCCGCGCCGTTCCCTGCCGGTCAATCTCCGCCGTTCCTGGAACAAGGATAAAGGCTGGGTATATACGGTCGCCCCCAAGTGAATCCATATTCATGCGTCAGGACAACGGTCAGGGAGTAAAGCCAATGGCAGAATCAGCGGGAAACGGCGGGAATCAAGGTACCGCCAGGGTGAAAACCCAGGAGACGGACCGGACTGTGAAAAGTGCGGCGGTTCCCGGCAAGTCTGCCGGAACTGAATTCAACCGTACCATGGTGATGTCTTCTTCCCAGTCGGCCAAAACTCTTTCCGACAATGGCAAACGTGCTGCGCACAGGAAAAATCTTTCTGCCCGCTTTTCTCTGGAAGTGTTCAGCAAAAACGGGATCGGCCACCATCAGGAAAAAGAGGAAGTCAACGAGTATTTCGGATCCAATCTGACCCGGTATATCGGCATTCCCATCGACAACAGTCCGGTGATCCTGCCGGATTACCTGCCCGAAATGAACAACAAATATGAGAATCTGGAAGTGTTCAACGAAGGCGGACAGGGGATCATTTCCGTGGCAAAGGAAAATTCGCTGGGCCGGATCGTGGCGCTCAAGACCCTCAAGAACACTGCCCCGGGTGAGGACGGCGGGGTCGGCGATTTCATCACGGAAGCCAAAGTAACCGCCCAGCTGGACCATCCTTCCATCATTCCGATCTACGCCATCGGCAAAAACCGGGAAGGCAGCCTGCAGCTGGCCATGAAACTGATCAACGGTAAGACCCTGCGGGAACATCTGAAAAATATCTGCCTGAATTACCGGATGCGCGGGATCGGCGCTTTCGACGAACGGGCTTCGCTTTACAAACGGCTCGAGATTTTCCTGCATGTCTGCGATGCCCTGGAATATGCGCACCACCGCAAGATCATGCATTGCGACCTGAAACCGGAAAACGTCATGATCGGCGAATACCGGGAAGTATATCTGATGGACTGGGGCCTGGCCAAACCGATCCCCGATCCGAATGACCATTCCGAGTGGGTCCGTCCGGATACCATTGCCGGCACTCCGCGTTATCTTTCACCCGAAGCCATCGTCGGAGACCGGACCGACCAGCGTGCGGACATTTTCACCATGGGGCTGATTCTGCAGGAGATCACCACCCTGAAGTATGCTGTGCCCGGCGAGGATTCCAGCGAGGTGATGAACAAGATCAGGGAAAACCGGCTGGATCCGATCGTCCATCAGTTCGGCTGCCGCATCGACCGCGACCTGCAGGCGGTGATCGGGAAAGCGACCGCCTATTTCCCCAAGGACCGCTATCAGACCATCCGCGATCTGGCCAACGATGTGCGTTCCTATATGCAGGGCAATGAAGTTACTGCCAATCCGGATAATTTCTTCATGAAAATGGTCCGCATGATGTCCCGGCACGGCCGGACCATGCTCCTGATCGTCTTTATCGCCCTTGCCCTGGTTCTCGGTATGCTTGCCTTCACCGTTTACCGGAGTCTGCAGCAGACCCGCGAGCAGGGTGAACGCAACGAAATGATCAACCAGGCTTACGGAAAATGTTTCGCCGCCACTTCCCTGCTGGACCGGGAGATCCTGGCGCAGGAGAAGAATCTCAGCCTGATCGCCGGTCTGGCCGGCCGGATCCTTTCCAGCTGGACGGTCCACAATCCCCGGATCCGGTTCCGGGTCTATGACCAGTCCGGCAAACTGCCCGAGCCGCCCGATGCGGTTTATTCCCCCTGGTATAAGCTGAAAATCGCTTTTTCCGACGGTGTCTGCCGGGCCGCACCCGGGGTGGATCCAGTTCTGGTGAAAAGCCGGGTCGAACAGCTTTCCCCGCTGGTTTATTCCATGCGGAAAATCCTGCTGGAAAGCGGTTCCGAACTCGCCTTCATTGTCGATTACCAGCGCGATCCCAGGAGCGCCGCCATCCAGAGCGGTCTTCCTGTGAAAAGTCTTTATATCGGCCTGAAGGAAGGCATCCAGTTCGGTTTCCCATGGCGTGATATTTACGCCTACGGATTCGATCCCCGGAAACGCCCCTGGTATATCCACGGCAGCAGATCTTCCCACCCCGTGTGGGGTAAACCATACGTCGGAGTCGATTATCATATCGGCCTGTGTCTGCCGTGTTCCATGTCCATCCTGGATGATCAGGGCGGTTTTCACGGGGTCGCAGGGATCGAGCTGACCTTCAACAAGGTGGCCGATATCCTGCACCGCAGCGGCAATGTCGGCTATTTCGTCCTGGATTCCGCTCTGATCGATGGACGGGGCCGCATCGTTGCCAGTTCCGATAAGAAAAAGCAGAAACAGAAATTGGCCGCCATTGCCAAAAGCGGGAGAGATACCGAAGTCACCATGGATTTTTATGCCGTGCCGAGAATCCGCCGCGCCATCCTCGATCAGAAATTCGGCATCATTACCGATCATGAGCCCGGCCGCGGCGAAGTGATGTACCTTTTCGCTCAGATGAAGACACTCAACTGGATCTGCGTCCAGAAGATCGATTTCGAAGCTTACCGCACCTTTTTCCGCCGGAATCAGCTCATGAAAAAAATCATGAAAGCCAAAAATCCGAATCTTTCCGGCACCGCCAACCCGATAAAATAATGTTGATCCGGAGATGAAATACCGATGAGCAAAGATGAAAAATATACCGCACCCGTGGTGATCGGCGATCTGCTGAGTCCCTCCCGTATCCTCATCCGCAAGGGCAGACAGACCAAGAAAGAGGTCCTTTCCGCCTTGGTGGATGTGATCGCCTCCGAAGGGGAATACGGCGACCGCGATGAACTCGAATGGGGCATCTTCCATCGGGAAGGCCTCATGAGCACCGGCATCGGCAACGGGATCGCCATCCCCCATGTCCTGCTGCCCGGCATCGAAAAAAACTGCCTGGCCCTGGCCTTGTGTCCCGATGGGATTCCCGATTATGTGTCACGCGACCAGATCCCCGTCCGGCTGGTGTTCATGCTCGCCGCCGGCAAGAGCCAGAAGGTTATGCATCTGAAAGTCCTGGCCGCCGTCGGTTCCCTGTTTTACGACGGCCGTCTGAAAGCCGCTTTCCTGGCCGCCAATGATCCCCAGGCCTGTCTGGAGATCCTCGCCAGAGCTGAAAAATAAATACAGAAAAGAAGGAATGACAATTATGACTGAAGAAATGATTATTGCACAAGGCAGCTGTTTTTCCGAACTGGCGAAAAGTTCCTGGAATGCTCTGAAAGGGAAATGGGGCGTTACCATCGGCACTCTTTTTATCGCGTTCTGCATTCAGGCCGCGGCCAACTATATTCCTGTGGTGGGCTTGTTCAGCGGCATCCTTCTGTTTCCCCTGACGGTCGGGTGCTCGCTCTTCATGCTCCGCGTCGTCCGCGATGAACAGCCGCTGGACATCGGGACCATCTTCCAGCCGTTCGATCATTATTTGCGCTACATCTGGGCCTATATCCGTATTTTCATTTTTTGTCTCCTGTGGACACTGCTCCTGATCATTCCCGGCATCATCGCCGGGATCCGTTATTCCATGACCATCTTCATCATGCTGGACGATCCGCAATGCTCTGCAAAGGATGCCATGACGGAGAGCATCGTCATCATGTACGGACACAAATGGCAGTTCTTCGGTTATTCCCTGCTGTTTTCCCTGATCTTCTTCCTCGGGACCCTCTGCACTCTCGGTATCGGTCTGTTCTGGCTGATTCCCTGGTCCGGATCTTTCATGGCTTCATTTTATGAATCCGTCCGCCGCAGACCGGTGGTGCTGGACGAATTGCCGGAACTTGAACCGGTGCCGGAAAGCGAACCTCCTCGGGATGATCCCCAGGCGGATTGAATTTTCTTCCCTTTTCCCTGAAAAATCGGTTCCGGAATTGGAATAACACTGATATCCGTGCTATATTGTCCAACAGTTTTTCAGTATCGAATCAAAAAACGGAGAATGGCATGAAAATACCGGAACTGCTCGCCCTGCTGTGTTATTTTGTACTGGTCCTGTATGTCGGGATCTTCTTTTTCCTGAAAGACCGGAAATCCGGCGGCAGCGAAAAAGATTATTTCCTGGGCGGCCGCCGGATGAGCGGCTGGGTCACGGCGCTTTCCGCCGGGGCTTCCGACATGAGCGCCTGGGTGCTGATGGGCCTGCCCGGTTCCATTTATCTTTACGGCGTCGGACAGGTCTGGATCGCGGTCGGTCTGCTGATCGGGACCGTCACCGCCTGGCTGACCGTGGCGCCGGTCCTGCGCCGTTATTCGATCGTCGCGGGCGACGCCATCACCATTCCGCAGTTCCTGACACGGCGTTTCTGCACGGACCGCAAAGGCATCCTAGTCATCTCCGCGATCGTTTTCGTGCTGACCTACTGCGTTTATACCGCCTCGAGCCTCTATGCCTGCGGCACGCTGTTCAACACCGTGCTGGGCATGGATCCGAATAAAGCCATGATCATCGCCAGTGCCGTCATCGTGGCATATACTTTTCTCGGCGGCTTCAACGCGGTCTGCTGGACCGATTTCTTCCAGGGACTGCTGATGCTCGGCGCTCTGATGCTGATCCCGGTCCTGGCGCTGGCCATGATGAACGGCAGCTCCTTCGTCCAGCCGAAACTGGTCATGCCGGAACATTATTACAACGTGCTCTCCAGCGGCAAAGCCGACTGGAAAAGCATTTCCGACATCCTGTCCGGGCTGGGCTGGGGGCTCGGCTACTTCGGCATGCCTCACATCCTGATCCGCTATTTTTCCGTAAAGAGCGAAAAGGAGATGCGCAAATCCCAGATCATCGGCTGCACCTGGTTCCTGCTGATCCTGATCGCGACCTGCGCGGTCGGTCTGGTCGGACGGCGTTTCCTCGGCGATTCGCTGACCGGCGGCAAGGACAGCCATACGCTGGTGTTCATCAACATGGTGCGCACCATTTTCGACTGGATTGGCACGAATATCGGACTGCTGAGCCTGGCGGTGTTCTGCGCGGGCATTCTGCTGTCGGCGATCCTGGCGGCCTCGATGAGCACGGCCGATTCGCAGCTGCTGGCTTCCGCTTCGGCCTTCGCTTCCGACCTCTACAAGCCGCTGTTCCGCAAAAAAGCCTCCGACCGGGAAATGCTGTGGGCGGGACGTCTGATCGTGCTGGTGATCGCGGTCGCCGCTTTCCTGATCGCGAGCAGTCCTTCCTGCAAAGGACTGATGAATCTGGTCTCCTGCGCGTGGGCCGCCTTCGGTTCGGCGTTCGGCCCCGTGATGATCCTGGCCCTCTTCTGGAAACGCCTGACTTATGCCGGAGCGCTGGCGGGGATCATCTGCGGTTTCGTGGTCGATGCCGCCTGGTATATGTGGCTCGGCAGCACGCAGATCTACGAGATCATTCCCGGATTCATCGCGGGCCTGCTGACCGCCTGGATCATTTCCCTGCTGGGCGGAAAACCATCCGAAGAAATCCTTTCTCTCTTCGAAAAATCGCGTCAGCCGCAGGAATGACGCCATGTCGGAACGGTTTATCATCCGGGAAGTGAGGAAGGGGGCCGGTCTATGATTTTAGGCATTTTCTGCGGATTGTCTGCCGCGATCTTGAATTCGGTCGGCTACATTTTCAGCGCCCGGTTCCTCCTGAACTACAAGTCCGCGCTCCGGCTGAACGTCGCTTCCTCCCTGGTCATGCTGGTGTTGAGTCTGCCGCTGACGTTTTTTCTGTTCCCGTATGGGAAACTGCAGCGGCCGGGCGAATTCGGGTTGACGATCCTGATCTGGATCTTTGCCTACTGGCTGGGGCAGGGCTCTTTTTTCATGTCCATGAAATATTTCAGCGCGAGCTGTCTTTCCTCCCTGCTCGGACTGAAGATCGTGCTTCTGGCTCTGATTTTCATGTTCACTGCGCAGGAGAACCCCGGATTGTGGCAATGGATCGCCGTGCTGATGGCAACCGGTGCGGCGATCAGTTTCAACTGGTCCGGCGCCAAACTCGGCAGTGCGGCCGGTATTTTCTTCCTGCTGACGACCCTGATCGGATATTGTATGTGCGATATCTATGAAACCAGAGTCATTCAGACCATGATGGAATGCGGGTATTCGCTGATGCGTGCCTCGGTGACGGCTGCGGCGGTCGTCTATTCCGTGCTGGGGATCTGTTCCCTGCCGTTTCTGTTTTTCCTGAGGACCACCCGGAAACAGCTCGTCTATGCCGCGCCGCATGCGGTCCTCTGGATCACTTCCCAGATCATGCTGATGGCGTGTTTCGCCCTGCTGCTGCCGGTGTTTGCGAATGTGATCCTGGCCACGCGGGGAATTATCTCCGTTCTGCTGGGCGCGCTGCTGGCGTCTCTCGGCCTCTCGAAATTCGATTCGCAGATCACCCGTGCGCAATGGATCAAACGCGGGATTTCCGCCTGTGCCATGATTCTCGCCATAGCGATTTATTCCTGCGCCAAAGCGGGAATATTGAAATAAATATTTCATCATTCCCGGCAAAGCCGGACGGGAGCGGAGATAAGAACGATTTGCGCGAGGGTCCGAATCGTCCGGCCTGTCTGAATCGTCCGACAATCGCGGACTCCTGCTGCTGAGAGCCGGATTTACTTGCGATTATTTTACGAAAGGTTGATTTTGCCATAGTCATCTATTGAAAATGGCAGCAGATTATGATATATTGCCATGTATTTCGGATAACGTTACGGATTGAGCGGGAGTCAAGATAATAATGGCGGACAATGCAAGCCTTGGCGCGGCAAAAAACGCTAAAAACGACGAGTTTTATACCCAATACAGCGATATTGAGGCGGAGATGAATGCCTATGTGGAATTCAATCCCGATGTGTTCCGCGACAAAACGATCCTGCTCCCCTGCGACGATCCGGAATGGTCGAATTTTACCAAATATTTTGCCTCCAATTTCGAACGGTTCGGATTGAAAAAACTGATTTCCACCTCCTATGCCAGAGGCGCTGGAAACCTGCAGCCGACCTTGTTTGAGATGGAATCTCCGCTTTATGACGCGACCAAACATGAAACCCGTGGAAAACTCTTCACGCTGACCCATGACAAGGACGGTTCCGGCAATATCGACACGGATGATATCGAATTTTCCGGTTACCTGGAAGGTGATGGTGATTTCCGATCCCAGGAAGTCTGCAAACTCCGCGATGAGGCAGACATCATCATTACGAATCCCCCCTTTTCGCAGTTCCGTGAGTTTTTGGCGTGGATTATTGCGGGGAAAAAGCAATTTGCCATTATTGGAAATCAAAATGCAATAACATACAAGGAAGTTTTTCCTCTTCTTTTT
>Ga0265298_10001945_pt1 | contig 29844 bp, 28 predicted proteins | sample AusTroGonzalo_MG_3_FD_193486 | JGI IMG/M metagenome (GOLD analysis project Ga0265298, IMG submission 193486) | Bovine rumen microbial communities from tropical cattle in Woodstock, Queensland, Australia - Gonzalo_01 | ecosystem: Host-associated > Mammals > Digestive system > Stomach > Rumen ...
AGAGAGCCACGCTAGCAAATGGTCGTATTATTATTCCGGAAACAACAATCACAATCATGCCATTACTATTGTTGGATGGGATGACAACTATCCGACAAACAACTTCAAAAGCTTTCCGCCAGGCCCAGGTGCGTGGATCATGAAGAACAGCTGGGGAACGTCATCCGGTAGTAACGGCTTCTACTATGTGTCATACCACGATTCGCAGTTTGCACGGTTGTATAATGGCGCTGTGTTTGTTCCCGCAAAGGACGATGAGGACTACGATGTTGTTCGAGGACATGACAGGTTTGGGCCAGTGTGGAAAATCGATGATTCCTATGATAGACAGGCCGCGGTCTTCACGGCGGCGTGGAACGAGCGACTCGATGCGGTCGGCGTTTGGTCGACAAGCGCTTCTGTTTCTTATGAAATCTCGGTCTATACTAACGTAACGCGAGGAGGTGATTCGCCAACTGACGGGGGGCGCTTGGCCATTTCGCAATCAGGAACGCTTGCCCATGCCGGTTTCACTACAATTCATCTCGAAACGCCTGTTGCGCTTGCCGACGGGACGTCGTTTGCCGTGGTCTATCACCAAGAGGGATGTAATGTATTTTATGTAGACGAAAAGTACGGAGAGTATATAGACGGAGAGTATGTGGTTTTCTGTGATCCGGATATTTCAAAAGGCAATACGTATTTTGGTCGGGTTTCGTGGCTTGGTTCTGTCATTTGGAAGGATTGTGCTGATATTGACGGTGGATGTGCCGCCTGCATCAAGGCGTATACGCGCTCGACGGTTTCCGCGCGGACTGGCGACGCACCTTTTGAGACGGACGACGGCACAACGTACCTTTCCGATCTCGAGCGGACGAACGCAACGCTTTTTGCAGAGACCGCCGGGACCTTTGGCGCTTCCGTCGGGCTTGTCGGCACAAACGGCCGTTCGCTGTGGACGAGCTGGCTTGCAGGGCTCGATCCGTCTGTCGAGGGAAGTGCGGAGTTTACCGTTTCGATTGACGTTTCCGGCGGAGTGCCGAACTTGACCTGGAGTCCCGATCTTGGCGACGCCCGCACCTATACTGTGTGGGGTCGCGAGACTCTCGACGCGGCGGATTTGTGGGCGCCGGTCGATATCGACGACATTGGCACGAGCCAGTTCAAGTTTTTCAAGGTGACTGTCGGGCGATAGGACTACTCAAAGGAGACGAGAATGTTTGACGACATGATAAAGGCGGTGTGCGGTGCGAAATGTGTAGCGGCGATGACAGGCGCGGGCGTTAGCACGCTTTGTGGAATACCAGACTTTCGAGGTCCAAAGGGGCTCTACAAAAACCCAGACGCCGAGCGAATCTTCGACATCGACTGGTTCGACCGTGATCCGGCGGTCTACTACCGCGGATGCAGCGAGCTCGTCTACGGGCTTGGCGCGTTTGAGCCAGGGCCAGTCCATCGTGCTCTTAAGCGCCTTGAGGACGCTGGGCACCTTGATGGAATCATCACGCAGAACATCGACATGCTCCACCAGAAGGCGGGCTCGTCGAACGTCTACGAAGTGCATGGCTCTCCGATTATGCACCATTGCCGTCTCTGCGGAGACGAGAAGAGCTTCGACGAGATCATGGCGATGGTCAATGCGAACGGCGGCGCCGAGAAGCTTGGCGCGCCGTATGTGCCGCGGTGCAAGTGCGGCGGTGCGTACAAGCCGGATATTACGTTCTTCGGCGAGCAGCTGCCGGAGATGGCGTTCATGAAGTCGCAGGAGCTTGCGATGAGAGCGGACGTGATGCTCGTCCTCGGCACGTCGCTCACCGTGTTTCCGGCGGCGGGAATTCCTCGGCTCACGCTTCAGAAGGGCGGGAAGGTCTTTATCGTGAACGCGCAGCCGACTTCGCTCGACAAGTACGTTGCAGGGTGCTTCCCCGACCTCGCGGAATTTTCCGCTTCGATCGAGGCGGCGTTTGCATAGGATTCAGATTTGCTATAATATTCCCCAATGAACGCAGAGGGCACAAAGAAGACGAGCTTCACCTACGAGCTTACGAACGACCAGCAGGAACTTTTGCTGGGCGTGATGCTGAACGGCAACTACCGCAAGCGCGAAGTTCCCTATTCCCTCTGGTCTATCGAAGGCGACCATTTCAACGCGACGCTATACGAGAAAGAGAAACATGGCAAGCGCAAGCTCTGCGTGCAGGGCTCGAAGGCCGAGGACTTTGTTCTTTTCGTCCTTGAGCCAAATGTCCTCGGCGCGGCGACGCTCGGCTACGAGACGATTTTGAATCCCGATCTCGTGGCTCCTCATGCCGGAAGCGACGAATCTGGGAAGGGCGACTACTTCGGGCCGCTTGTCGTCTGCTGCGCCTACACAGACGAGGCGCTTTCCGAGAAGATGCAGGAGATGGGCGTCAAGGACTGCAAGCAGATGTCCGACAAGTCGGTCCTCACTACTGGTGCGAAGCTCCGCGCGCTTCTTGGCCCGACTGGCTATGCCGTCGTGAAGCTCGGCCCCGCGGCGTACAACCGGCTCTATTCGAAGATCAAGAACATCAACCGCATGCTTGCCTGGGCCCACGGCACTGCCATCGAGGAATTGCTCGAGAAGCGCACTGCCTGCCCGCGCGTCGTCGTTGACCAGTTTGCGCCGACTGAATCGACGATTCTTCGCGCTCTCAAGACGCGCGGCAAGGCGATTAAGGTTGAGCAGCGCCACAAGGCCGAGAGCGACATCGCGGTCGCCGCCGCCTCGGTAATCGCGCGCGAGATTTTCCTTCGTGACATCATGAAGATGGGAGTGGAGATTTTTGGCCCGCCAGCAGAGGATCGCGAAAACGTTCCCGCGGGCTCCTCCGATCCGCGTGTCCGCGCGCTCGCCGAGGAGATGGTTCGCAAGGAAGGCCCCGTCTGGCTCATGAACCACGTCAAGGCCCATTTCCAGACGACGGACAAGGTCCTTTCCGCGTGCGGCAAGTCGCGTGCCGACCTCCCGCCCGAGGGACAGGTGATTTCAGACTACAAACTAAAACAGACAAGAAAAGAGACATAGACATGATACTCGCAAACTCGTTAGTCGATGGATTCCTCGGTTCCAACTTGATGGGCCAGGGGATAGTCGCGGTCCAGCTCCTTGGCTCCGTCATAATGCTTGCCGTCGTTCTCGGCAAGTGGAAGGAGCTAAGCTACGTGCGAATGGCGACGCGCCGGTTCGTGCGAGATTTCACGAGCGGGCACGATGCCCTTGAATACTATCTTGAGCGCCGTCCCTCGATTGCGACTGGCGTAGAGGGCATCTACAAGGAGACATGCGACCGGCTTCTGAAGCTTCTCACGCCAGATGTTCGTTCTCTTCTCGTCGGCCGCCAGACGGACGGCAACGGCTCGGCCGCGCTCACTGCGCGCGAGATCGAGCTCGTGCGCGGTACGTGCGAACATGCGCTCGACGAGGAGGAAATCCGGCTTGACCACGGCATGGGCGTAATCGCGTCCGTCGTCTCGCTCTCGCCGATGCTCGGGCTTCTCGGCACCGTTTGGGGCGTGCTCGACGCCTTCGCCGAAATGGGTACTGCGGGAAGCGCCAACCTCGCAACGATTGCGCCGTCAATCTCTGCCGCTCTCGTCACGACGGTCGTCGGCCTTCTTATCGCGATCCCAGGCGTCCTGGCCTACACGCGTATGAACGCGACGATTACGCAGATAAGGTCAGAGATGGAAGGTTTCGCCGACGAGCTTATGGGACGAATTGCCTGCGAGTTCCAGGGAAGGGGCGTCTAAAATGCTTAGGAGACGCAGACGGCTGCGCGGCGAGAAGCCGAAGGCGTCGATTGACATGAACTCGTTGATCGACCTCACCTTCCTTCTCCTCGTCACTTTCATTGTTACGCTCCCTGCGCTCGAGCAAGGCATCTCGATAATGCTCCCGCAGGCGAAGACCGACGAGCTGCCGACGAAGAACAAAAAGGCGAACACGGTCACTGTCGACAAGGACAACGTTATCTTCCTCAACGACAAGCCGCTTACGCTCGAGGAGCTTGAACGCGAGCTTATGGCAATGGCCGCGGAGGATCCCGAAGTGCCTGTCCTCGTGAGGGGCGATGAGCGCAACTCCTACGGCGACGTGATGAAGGTTGTCAAGGTGGTCTACAAGTGCAAGATACACAGGATGGCGCTTGTGACTGTGGAGAAGTAGGTAGAAATGGAAGTTTGGATAGACGAGAAACGGCCTGACGTGATGAGCACGGCGAATGTCGTGCTCGCTCTCGTCATCCATGTCGTCTGCTTCCTTGGCTTCTTCCTCTTCGCTCGTCTCCATTTCAAGCAGAAGGAGACGGTCATTCCAATCGACCTGACGGTCGTCGTCAACGAGAACCTCGACGGTAACGAGGACGAGCCGCCTCCGCTCGACGACCCGCCGCCGAAGCCGCCGGAGCCCCCGAAGGTCGTGACTCCCCCGCCTCCCCCGCCGCCGCCTAAAGTCGACACGAAGGTCGACGCCGTCGTCAAGGAGCCGGAGAAGCCGAAGAAGCCCGAGAAACCGAAGGAAACGCTCGAGGAACGCATGAAGCGCATGCGTGAGTCGGTGAAGCAGAAGGAGCCGGAGAAGCCCAAGAAAGAGGAGCCTAAGAAGCCGGAGAAGACGAAGGAAGAGCTTCTCAAGGAGCGCATGGAGCAGATGCGAAACAGCGCTAAGACCGTCAAGATCAAGGTGCCAGACAAGCCGAGCGGGAACGGCAAGACCGCTAAGCAGACGATGACCGAGGATCAGATACGCAAGCTTCTTTCGCAGGGCTACACGCCTGGCAAGACGACGCAGCTTGCAACGAGCACGATGCAGTTGTGCCTCTCGCGTATCCAAATGGCGATCAATGCGCGGTGGTCGCAGGTGAATCCTCGTATCGGCGCCGAGGGATACGTTCTCATCGCCGTTCGATTCAACGCGTCGGGGCAGATGGTCAACTGCCGCCTTAGCGAATCCTGCGGAGACAAGACTTCCGATTCCGCCGCGCTCACCGTCGTGCGCTCGGTTGCTCCGATTGCGGGGCTCGACAAGGAGTTCCTGCGCGAGTTCGGCAAGCAGGACCTCATAATCCGATACAAGGTGCAGGCGAGATGAGTCCTCTCCTTCTCATAGCGGCGATTCGACTCGTCGGCGTCGCCGGCGGAGAACTCACGACGCGCGCCTACTTCGACGTGAACAACGCAAAGGTCGGCGATCCACTGGTTCTCACGATCGACTTCATCGGCGAGGCCGACTTCACGGCGCTCCATCCGCCTGCGCTTTCGAAGCATGTTTCGAAAGAAGACTGGAAGGTCGACGACCTCAGCGCGAAGACCGAGACGGACACGAAGCGCATCGGCGGGTTCTTCAGCTCGCGCGAAGTCGCCGTCGCCCGCACGCTAACGTATCGTGTGAGACCTATGCGCGAGGGTGTCCTTTGGTTTCCTGCGCTCGAATTCGAGTACGAAGGGCCGGATGGCGAAGCTCGGACTGTCGTCGCAAACGAGATTCCCGTTCACGCGAGGAAGGGCGAACAGGTTGTCGTGAAGGAGCTTTCCGTCGACGCCGACAAGATGCCGGAACCGCCGGAGCTTGCGATGGAGCCGGGCGTTGCGCTTGGCGACGACGAGCTTTTTGCGTGGAGAAAGGCATGTGCCGCGCCGTCGGCCGACGTGTTTGCGGAATTCCCGTTCCCCGCGGGGCGTATGAACGAGGCGACGTGCGCGATACTCGAAGGGCAGTGGCGCCGCGCGCTCAAGATCTATTCGTGGCTCGAGTGGTCGGTTGGGCAGACGCCCGAGATCGAGCGCGGCATACTTGCCGCGCGCGCACTCAAGTTCGACAATGCGGCGGCAGAACTTCCAGTGTGGCGCGTTGTAGGCAGGCCTCTCCTTCGATATGGCTGGAAGGGCCGCGTCGGGATTCTTCTCGGCGTTGCCCTCGGCGTCTCGCTTCTCTTCTGGCTGCTTGGCCGCGCAATCCGTGCGCTCGCGTGCATCGCGATTCTCTTTCTCCTTGTGCCGGCTGCGAACGGGCAGGGGATCTTCGATGAGATGGAGCGCATGATGGAGGAGTCGCGTCGCCAGATGCAGCAGCACATGCAGCAGATGCAGACGATGAGCTTCTCAGTAGGTGGAGAGCGACAGAAGCCAATCGAAATAAAGGCATCGGTCCGCACGGAGCCGGCTGAACTCCAGGTTGGTGAACCGTTCGCGTTCATTCTCGCGCTCGAATTGCCAAAGTCCGCCTCGATAGGGCAGATACAGATTGTTCCGAGCGAGATGTTTGGGCTTACCGTCACAGGAAGGACCGAGAACCTGACGGACGGCGTGTCATCGAATCCGTCAAATGTGGTAAAGCGTCTTTCGATACCGGTGCGCTACGATGTGCCTTTCAAGGGGAAGCTTTCGTTTAAGGTCTCTGGCATGGTCTCCGGGCGGCAGCGGGCGGGCAACATGTCGTTCTCGTTTTCAAACAGCTTCAGTGTCGACGCTGCGCCGATAGACGTCGACATCAAGCCGCTTCCGTCGGCAGGGCAGCCCGACGACTTCAGCGGAATAATCTCAGAGGGGATGCGGCTCACGGAGCGTCTCGACGCGAAGAAGGTCGGGACAAACGACGTCATAAAGATTACGTACCACCTCGAGTGCCGCGGCTATCTGCCGAAAGGGTGGCGTCCTAATGGCGTAGCGTTTGAGATTGGGCGCGGCGAGCGCAATGGCACTGTGGCAATCGAATGGATGCGCTACTTTGTCGCGGACGGCGCGGCGGAAACGCCGCGGCTGTCAGTCGTGTACTACGACATAAAGTCGAAGGCTTACAAGAAGGCGGAAACGGGAGGCACGCATGTCGAATACGAATAAGAGGATATTCCTTTCGCCGCCGTTTGTCGGCACGGCGGAGCGCGCGGCTGTCAGGGGTGCGTTTGATTCCGGGTATGTCGCGCCGTGCGGTCCACATGTAGACGAGTTTGAGCGCCGGCTTGCGAAGCTCGCGGGGCGCAAGTACGCAGTCGCGGTGTCGAGCGGAACGGCTGCGATTGACCTTTTGATGGCAGAACTTGGCGTTGACGAGACGTGGACGGTGGTCGCGCCGACGCTTACATTCGTCGCGACGGTAGGGCCGGCGTTTCATCGTGGTGCGAAACTTGTCTTTGTCGATTCTGATGCGACAGGGAATATTGATGTTTCGCTTCTTGAGGAGGCGTTGAAATCGTGCGCGGGCGCCTCGGAGATGCGCCCCTACCAGAAGCGGTGCGCGGGCGCCTCGTAGATGCGCCCCTACCAGAAGCGGATACTCGTCATCGGTGTCGATCTCTATGGCAACTGTTGCGACTATGACGCCATCGCAAAACTCTGCAGAAAGTTCGGCGCCATCTTTGTGACCGACGCCGCCGAAGCAGTCGGCGCGATGCGCGATGGCCAGCCCGCGGGCTCCGCCGGTCTTGCCGGCGTTTACTCCTTCAACGGTAACAAGATTGTCACTACCTCTGGCGGCGGCGCGATAGTGACCGACGACCGAGGACTCGCCGAGCGTGCGCGAAAGCGCGCGCAGCAGTCGCGAGAGAAGTGTGTCTGGTACGAGCACCGCGAAGTCGGCTACAACTACCGTCTTAGCAACATACTCGCCGCTATCGGCCTCGCGCAGCTTGACCGGCTTCCGGCAATACTCAAAAAGCGCAAGCATAACTTCGACTGGTACGCAAGGAACTTCAAGGGTGACTTGCTTTCTCCCGCGCCTAAAGCGAACCACTGGCTGACGGTCGCCGTCCTCTCTTCGCGTCGCGAGCGGGACAAGGTCTTGCGCCGCTTCGAGGCAGCAAACATCGAGGCGCGACCTGTCTGGAAGCCGCTCCATCTCCAGCCCGTCTTCGCCAAGTGCCGCGTCTTCGGCGGCGAGGTCGCCGAGGCGCTTTTCGAGCGCGGTGTGTGTTTACCTAGTGGAACCGGCTTAAAATCTTGCGATTTCGACAGAATAGCGCGTTGCCAGTAATAGAGACGTAGAAACATGTAGAAGTTCTACACGATCTACATGTTCTACACGGTTAATTTGGAGAAAATAAAAATTCTCTATCTGTAGTGGTTTACCGTTGCAATGAGCCACAACATTTGGTATCATACGCGCCATGAAACGTTTTATAAGAGCAGTTTTGCCGGCCTTCCTTTTGGCTGTGTCGGTAGGTCAGATTTACGCGTTCACCAACTTTTCTACTGAGATCGCCCAATACATAGGCGAGACGCAGAAAAATGTCCAGTTCGCTTTCTCCTTGGGCATCTTCTTCCTCGGTATGGGCGCAGCGTTCTTCGGGAAGATCGTCGAGAAGAACATACGGCTGTCGACAATCATTGGAACGACGCTCTTTCTTTCCGGGCTTATCGTGACCGAGGTCGGCATCCACATGAAGTCGCTTGCGCTGATCTATCTCGGCTACGGCTTCCTCATTGGACTCGGCACAGGCGTCATCTACATCTCGCCCGTAAAGACGATGATGCTCTGGTTCCCCGAGCACAAGGCGATTGCGGCGGCCTTGCCGATCATTTCGTTCGGCCTCGGCTCCACCTTGTCGACAATCCTCTTCAGCGGCATTCACTGGGGTACGCCCGGATCATCGGTTGCCGTGTTTCAGCTTCGCGGCTTCATGGACTACGGCATCACAAACGTCTTTCATGCCTACGCGATCTTCTACGCCGTTCCGATGATCATAGCGTGTTTCCTACTTAAGAAGCCGAAGATCCAGGTGCAGAGCTTCGGCCACGGCATACCGTCGCTTGAGTTCAGCTACTTGCAACTCCTCCAGAATCGTTTCTTCTGGCAGTCGTGGCTTTTCATGTTCCTCAACATCTCAGCAGGGCTCTGCCTTATCCCTCTCGCGAAGCAGATGATGAGCTCGCCCGACGTCTACGGCGACAACGTCAAGCTCATCACGTGGATTGTCGCGCTTTCTGGACTAATGAATGGCGGCGGCAGGTTCCTCTTCGCTTGGTGGTCCGACCGCCTCGCGAAGCGCATTAACATACTTCTCATCATCCTCGCAATATCGGCGGGCATCATGCTCGCGAGCTACTTGCCCGTCCTGATCGGCCTTGCGTTGCTCGTCATCAACGCCTGCTATGGCGCGGGCTTTTCGGTGATTCCGGCGATTCTCGCCGACCACTTCGGCATGACGAACATCTCGAAGATCCACGGCGCCGTTCTCTCGGCCTGGGGCTTCGCAGGTCTTGCTGGCAACCAGGTGGCGATGGCCGTCTCCAAGGCATTTGGCGGCTATGAAGAGGGCGGTCACGGCTATGTCGCCGTCGTCACGCTTCTCGTAGTAGTTTACTCGTTCAACTTCATGAACGTGCTTCTGCTCAGGAAATCGACTTCGGCGTCCTGATTTCTCGTGTAATCACCCGCTTAGCAGCCGTGAAGCTCTGCATCTACAAGGACAGTCTCTCCGTTGGAAGGGGTGCGGACAAGGCGGTGAAGAACTTCGCCGCCGCGATGTCGGCGCGCGGGCACGAGGTGCGTCTTGTGGAGCGCGGCGGACTTGCCGCGGCGCTTGAGGAGAAGTGGGACGGCTTTGTCGCCACTGGGTCGAACGAGGCCGTTGATCTCGATAGGGCCGGATACTTCGATAGCCCCGGACGCTCGCCCGTTGTCCTACAGTTGCATCTTGCGCCACACGGCTTTTTCAAGTGGAAACATCCTTTCCGCAACCGCGCGATAAGGAAGGCGTTCGACAAGTTCGATGCGGTGCAGGTGCTCTGCCGCGACTACGAAAGCGAGTTCAAGGGCCTCGCGCCTCATCCCGCCATCGTGACTATCGGCAACTACACCGAGATCGAGCCAGTTCCGCGCCGCGAGGAGAAGCTTGTGCTGTACCCTGCCGCGGTAGTCAACCGCGTCAAGAACCAGGCGCTTTTAATCCGTGCCTTCGCGGCAATTGCAACGGACTTCCCCGAATGGCGAGTGCGTCTCCTTGGCCGCACCGATACGTCCGTCGCTGACGGATGCCGTCGACTCGCACGACGTCTCGGCGTCGATGGCAGAGTCGAGTTCGCGGGTCTCACTGACGACATGGCAGCAGAGTATGCGAGGGCCGCTTTTGTTGCCTTTCCGTCCACGCTCGAAGGTTTTCCGCTCGCCGTTCTTGAGGCAGCAAGGTTCTCGCTCCCCGTCGTCGCACAGAAGAAGCTCCCAGGAGTGCGCGACATGGTACTTGACGGTGAGACAGGGCTCGTCGCCGCGCCGACCGTCGAGGCGTATTCTGCCGCGCTCGCGCGCCTTATGTCAGATGGCGGACTTCGTGCGAAGATGGGCGAAAAGGCGCATGCATACTGTGAGGATCAGTATTCGCGAGAGAGCGTGCTTTCCAAGTGGGAGCGGCTACTCGCGCGCGTTGCCGGAGAATAGACGACATGGAAAAGTACGAACTTGAAGATTCGCTCAAGGAGGAGATCCGCTCCCGTACGCTCGGAGAGGGGTTTATAAAGCTCGTCCAGTCGGTGCGCAGGGGCGGCGGCCGGTTCAGGATTTCGCTTAGGCCAGTAGAGATCGGCGGCGAGCGCAAGTACCAGGCCGAGATGGCTGAGGGGCGCGACGTTCAGGTGAAGAACTTTGATGCGAACGGCGCGGCGGAGGGCGTCGAGGAGATCATCGCGCAGAAGGGCGCGAGGGAACTCCACCTCATCACCGCGACTGGAGATCTCCATATCCGCGTCACGAAGAAAGGCCATGTTCTCGTCTCTCGTTCTGCCGGCGTCGAGCGCGAGGCGACGGTGAGGCCTCACGACAGAGTGAAAAACCTGCCGCTAGCTCAATTCGATTCTGCCGCGTATCTAAAGGCCGCGGGGCTTGCCGACGGCGATGGTCGCATACGCGCGTCGATGCGCGGAAAGTACGATCAGGTAAATGAGTTTCTCAAGGTCGTTGGCGAAGTTGTCGCCCCGTGCGCGAAAGCACCAAGCACCGTTTTTACTGCCGTGGACTTTGGGTGCGGCAAGGCATATCTCACGGTCGCGCTTTACTTTTACCTCGTGCATGTGCTCGGCTATTCCGAGGCGAAGGTGGTTGGTGTTGGCAGGCGTGCCGATGTCATCGAGTCGGCGCGGAAGATGGCGGAGAAGCTTGATGTCGCGGATCGCGTCTTGTTCCTTGAGTCCGACATCGGCGCGTACAATGCCGAGAGCGTCGATCTCGTCGTCTCGCTCCACGCCTGTGACACGGCGACCGACGAATCGATCGCGAAGGGCGTCGAGATGCATGCGCGCTATATTCTTTCCGCGCCATGCTGTCAGCACGAGCTCCAGAAGACGATAGGCCCCCAGTCGTCGAAGCCGTTTGCAGGGCTCCTTCGCCAGGGCATACTGCGCGAGCGGATGTGTGACATTTTGACGGACGCGTTCCGCGCGATGATCCTGCGCATTCTTGGCTACAAGGTGCAGGTCATGGAGTTCGTCTCGAGCGAGGCGACGGCGCGCAACATAATGCTAAAGTGCGAGTATGGCGTCAAACCCGGACAGCCGGGGCCCGTTGGTGAATACCTCGAGCTCCGCGATTGGTGGAAGGTCGTTCCCTGGCTCGAGCAGCGCCTTGCGCCACTTCTCGAAAAGCACCTCTCCCGCTACGATTGAAAGACGAGGCCTGCGCCCGACCTGCTCGCCCGACCCGCAGTTTGCGGGCACCCCACCAGCATGATTTTGACGCGCGCGCGCACCCTCTTGCGACCTTGCTTCGCAAGGCTCCTCGCTGCGCTCGTCGGGGAACCTGACAGCTTCGCCGCAGGTGCATTTCACGCGCGCCCTTTACGCTGGCGGCCAAAATCACGCCGGGCCCGCAAACGTGCTCGCCCTCGCTTTCGCTTCGGGTTGGTTCGTGCACTGCACGAACCACCGACAAGCGGCGGTTACCTCGGGTGCCAGTCGGCTCTCCGGCCTCTGTGTCGCGACAGATTTGCCGTGGTTTTGGTATAATATTAACAAATTTAAACGGAGAGTTACATTATGTCAGTCCCAGTAACATCAATATCGCTTCTTAAGGTTCTTGGCAAGGACGCGCAGTCCCCGCGCTGGACGGAGTTTGCCAAGAAATATGCATCGACGATAGACGGATTTATTTTAGCGTACTTTCCTGATGTGAACAGTGAGGAGGTCGTCAACGATACGCTAATTGTGTTAACGAAGAAATTGCCGCTTTATGAGTACGATCCAGACACGAAAGGCCATTTCAGGAATTTTCTTTTAGGAATTGTCAAGTGCAAGGCGCGCGAGCAACGGAAGAGAAATGGGCGCAGCGTGAAGCAGCGCGAGCTAGAGGCAAAGGCACAGCTTGAATGGGAATACGAAAAGCAGTCGTATCGCGCCGATCTTCGCGACTGGCGCAAGGAGGCTTACGAGGCGGCGCTGGCACAGTTTATGGCGAATCCGAACCTGTCTTCCCGCGACAAGGAGATATTCCGTCGGACTGCGCTTGATGGCGAGGCGCCCGCGGACGTTGCCGAGATATTCGGCATCACGCGCAACAACGTCGACCAGATCAAGGCGCGCATGCTGGCCAAGCTCAAGGAGCTTGCGCTCCAGTATGCCAATATCTGCAATCCGTAACGACATTCTGTAAGATTTCGTCGATTGGCAGCCAGTAACAAGTGATATGGAAGACAACTTTGATAATTGGCTTGCAGAACGGGGAAAGGAGACGCCTGAGGACGACGGTAATCTCTTGCCTGGAACTGTTGTCGGCGATTACCGGATAGTCGCGCTTCTCGGCCACGGAGGTTTTGCCGATGTATACCGTGCGAGCGGCAATAATGGTGAATCTGTTGCCATTAAAATACTTCATAAGCTAGATGACAAGTCGCGGGCAAGGTTTGTGCGGGAGTCCGAGATATTGTCGCAGATAAAGCACCGAAACATTCCAAGGTTACTGAGTTTCGGCAGCTGCGGCGACAGGCCGTATATGGTGACGGAGCTCCTGAAGTGTTGTGAGCTTCCGTCGTCCGATCACAAGGTGGCAGTGTTCCTTAATCAGATAATGTCTGCAGCGGAAGAGTTGCATCGGCACGGCTTCATCCACCGCGACATAAAGCCGTCGAACATACTTTCGAGGGAGGATGGTACTCCAGTGCTGATAGATTTTGGACTCGCCGCTCCCATGTCCGATGCGATGCGTGAAAAAGAAGCTCTTTCGGTTGAAGAGGGAATGCGTTTCGCCGTGGGAACCGTCGGTTATTCCGCACCAGAGCAGTTCAGTGGACTTGCAACGGGCAAGGCGGCGGACGTACATGCGATTGGCGCGATGATCTATGCCTGCTATCGTGGAGAAATGCCAAGATGCTGGCGGCGTATTTATCTTGCGGCAACGGCCTCGAATCCAAAGTCACGATATCAGACGGTGCAGGAACTGAGGAGGGCTGTGCGTATGCGGCATTTGCGTAAGGCGGCTTTCTGGGCATTGGCCGTCGTTTTGCTCGGCGTGGTTACGTTTATGTGTGCCGACGCGGCCATAAGACGTTCCAGCGAAAAAAAGATTCCGCATAGGTTTCACATAAAAGGGCTTTGATAATTGTCATCAAGCTACCTGATTTGCATATAGCCAATTGAACGGAGGTAAAACATGAGAATAAAACTCTGTCTTGTCATTGCCGTTGCATTTACATGCGTCACTGCTTTGGCCGAGCATAATTATCAGGGTTATGAAAATGTCATCGGGGATTGGAATGTCCTGACATTGGGAGGCTATACAATAGCAAAACCGATTTCCGTAGATCTTGCCCCTACAAACGCCCCTGATGCAAGTGCGCAGTATTCGATTCGCTGTCAACTGATCTACAGGGACAATCTAATTCCACGCCCTACGTCCGATGCCCAGTTTAAGATTGTGATTCGCACATGTGTTGTCCTTAACTTGTGGCTTAAAGATTATATTGACAGTGAATATGCTGGTGTGGAGTATGCCGACTTGCTTGCAAAATACAAAAGCGGCACGTTCGCCATTGGTCTTAACGCCAAGTTCCCCGAATACATTGCAGAGCAGATTTCAAAGATAGAGGATTCGCGCGCCCGTCCAGATATTGACACTGTGACGATTACTGTGTCTGCGGAAGGTGCATTCAGGAAAGATTTGATAAGGGAAATAGGAAAGCTTTCTCAGGAATCGGAATAGGGGTCTTCGAGCTGCTGTAAGAATCAATACCTCCTCTTGCCAGTGCTAGACAGGTGAGGTTTCTAGTTTGCGGAAATCTTCTTGTTAAATTGTAAGAAATGTGACTAACGATGCCAGTAATATAAGAGACATGCGATGAGAATGCAAATTGATAGGAGGTTAAACAATGAAACAAATAATAATTGGGCTTGCTTTGGCTGCTTTGGTCGGATGTGTTCCGGGCGAGGCGACGATAAAGATCTCAGCGGAGAACGTGCGCAGGGTGCTGAAGGGCGAAGTCGTCGAGGTGCCTGTGCATGGAGAGGTGAAGATGGAAGTTACGATTGAGGAATGGAAGAAAGAGCTGAAATGCCCTGTGTGCCGAAGGCAGGGATGGGATTTGACAAATGCTGTGGATGAGGTGGATCAAAGAGCGTGCGCGGCGACTACCGTCTTGACACTCTTGCTGGCGGACGGTTCTTGTGTTACTGGCGGCGTAAAGGTCGTTGGCACGAACGTCGTATATTGGGCGAATGTCGACACAAAGTTTCTGTTTGGCACCGAGGATGCGATGTTGGCGGCCAGCAACAAGGTGAATCATTGCAATGGGTTCCTCGTGCTGAACGACAAGGGCGAATTTGACCTAGAGCTTGGCAAGTGTAAGGATCTGAAGTCTCAAAAGTTTGAACGGATATGCGATGTTCTTGGGGGTGTTGCGAAAGGGTGCAAATGTTGCGATGTGTATGGTGATTTGCCGTCGGTAATGGTTGTTGGGGCCTATGACTTGATTTCAGTTGTTCTCGAGGGCGATGGGCAGGGTGGTTTTTGTGTTGAGACTGGCGAAAAGCGTCTTGCCGCTGAGGAAATCGGCAAAGAGCTTCGATGCGTCGTCCATAGCAAGGATTCAGGCAATAGCAAGCTTAAGTTGAAAAGAGAATAAGCATGGAAACGGGTGTTTAGATCACTCGGGAGATATGTCTGTAAGAAACCAGACTTGTGATGACAGTAATTTAAGGGACTAAAGACGATTGTCCCTGGCTTTTGGCTCAGTGAGAAAAGCCCCGGCATTGTCACGTCTGTGGCAATGTCGGTTTTTGTAAGAAATATACCTTGCGATGACAGTACCAAGTGTATGGCAACGGATAAACAGATTATTATCGATGAGTGCAGGGCGGCGGTGGCGCAATACTGCTGTTGCGATGTGCGAGATGCGGACGCGAGTTCGCGATGCGACAACGTCTACTATCTTGACTTCGTGGACATGTATGAGATTTGCCTTGACGTCGCCCAACGCGTGAAGGGCGTGCGGGCGATGGCATGGGAGGAATTTCTGGAGATAAGCGATTGTGTCTTTGTCTCTTCTAAAAACGGAAAGGAAATACTATGAACTACAAGAAGTTGAAAGTTGGAATACTTTGCGTCGCCATTGTTGGCTGTGCAGTTGGCCTGCCAATTAAGGCTGTCGCCAACGATGGAATCTCAATAAGAGAAGATCGACTTGAATATCCGAAAATCAAACTCACGAAGATATTCGGCGTCAACGATGAGGTGCTTGCCGACACAAACCGTTTTCCTGTAAGCTCTAGTTGTTGGTACGACATAGACTTGCCAGAAGACATGGGGGGATTCAAGACGGTGAAATTTACCCTCAAGGATGGCAATGGCAAGTTTGGAATTTACTACGCCACTATGACGAAGGAGCTGCCGGCAGAAGCAGACGATCGCAAGCTGCTCGAAGAGTTCAAGTCCGCTGTGGATATGGTCGGCAAGATTCTTGGGGTCGAGTTGAAGTGTCCGGGGCTAATAGATGTCGAGAAATGGAAGCGCCATTGGGGAATGGGTGCCGACATGCTGAGTCTACGTTCTGATCTGCGAGTAAAGTTGGCAGATGGCTGTGAGATTCGCATTGACGCCGCGGACGCCACTTATGTTAGAAGGGATGGAGAGTGGCGCCTTGTAGCGAACGCCTCTGTAATCGTGAGGGTGGAGAACGCCAATCTGCTAAGGCGGCGTCTGCAAGAACTTGAGCGCCGTTTGGGAAAGCTTGAGGACCGCTTGCATAAACGCAGTAGCGAAAGCAGACAGATTGGCACTGTGCATGAGGTCGAGTTTGGCGTTGATTTGTCACAGCAGCTAAGCGAAATCGTGAAAGATGAAGTGGAGGCCCGCAATGCTAAGGGACACGGCAAGCTCGGCGTAAAGCGGTTGGAGAAGAAGGCGAATTCTGGTGATGTTCGTTCGATGCGAATGTTGGCAGTTTCGTATAAAATGGGTATCGGTGTCAACGAGGACAAGGATTTGGCGTTTAAATACAGCAAGATGGCGGCCGATGCCGAGGATGCGCAAGGCATTGCGGAGTTAGCTGCCTGTTATGAGGAGGGGTTAGGGACTCAAAAAGATGTTGTTAAGGCCGCGTCACTTTGGAAGAAAGCCGCGGAGATGGGGGAGGATGGGGCGATATTAGAGTACGCAAGATGCCTCGCTGAGGGAATCGGGGTTGATCCCAATCCCAAGAAGGCGGCAGAGCTGGTTATGGCGTGCGCGTCGCGTAATCATGTGGACGAGCTAGTGCAGCCGCAGATAGCTTCGGCACAACTGCAAATCGCATCGTTTTATCTTCGTGGGTTCGGTGTCGAAAAGGACGAGGCAAAGGCGCGGGAATGGCTTGACAAGCTGGAGGCGCGAGCAGAGGAAGGCGATTCTCATACGATCGAAATCTTGACTAAATTTTACCTAGATGGCGAGAAGGGCGTTGGTAAAGATGCCGCGCGTGCGTATAAGATGGCGCAGCTCGCGGAGAAGACAGATACGGTCTGGGGATACAAGGCCATCGCCCGTTGCTACAAGGACGGGATCGGTGTCGAAAAGAACACGGCGAAGGCAAAGGAGTACGTCGAAAAAGCCCTTGCCATGTGCAAGAACGGAAAATGCAATCGTGATGACCTGAAGAAAATGCTAAAAGAGCTGGAAGGTGCGGAGTAAGCCCGAACGCCTGTTCTGCCAGCGGCGAAATTGATGCAGATTTGGTATAATAATATCAACTAAAAGATTGGTGCTAACAATAACATGGGCGACGATTTCGAGAGTTGGCTTGCCGGACGGGAGAAGGAATCACCTGCGGACGACGGTGGCATGCTTCGCCCTGGACAGCGCATAGGCGCGTACAGGATCGTCCGGCAGTTGGGCGTCGGCGGAATGGGGCAGGTGTACGAGGCCGAGCACGTGGCACTCGGGGTCAGGCGCGCACTGAAGGTGTTCTCTACTGAGTCCGAGCATTCTGAGTTTCTGCGCAAGCGGTTTGTAGCCGAGGGGCGCATCCTTGCGGACTTGCAGCATCCGCGAATCGTTCGCGTTTACGATCTTGTTGTTGATGAAGACTCCGGCATGGCCTATTTTGAGATGGATCTTGTTCTTTCTCCCGACGGCCAGCCGCGCACCTTGGCAGACGAGTTGCAGGATGGCGCGGACGAGGAAAAGATCGTTGGTTGGTTTAAGGACATCTGCGAGGGGCTTGCATACATCCATTCCCAGGGCGTCGTCCACCGCGACATATCGCTCGACAACATACTGATTGGCCGTGACGGGCGCGCGGTGATTACGGACTTTGGCATCGCGAAGATCATCGACGACTCCTACCGCAAGAAAATTGACGTGACCGTCACGATGGTGTATAAAGACGGCTCTGAGGTGCGGATTGGCAAGGAGAGATATATGGCTCCGGAACTCAAGAAGCCGAACGGAAAGGCGTCGTCTGCGACGGATGCCTGGGCACTCGGCGTCCTACTTTTCCGCATGCTTTCAGGGTCTTGGTACGACGTCGGCACTCGTTTGGAAGATTGGCACGCAGATCTTAAGTACGACTGGCGTCACATCATTGCCCAGCTCTGCAACGTCAATCCAGAAAAGCGGCTTGGCGATGGTGGGATTGCGGCGTTGCCGAATATGCTTCAGCAGCAGAGTGTATCTGATGGTACAGTAAAGAATATAAGCACATTTCATGAAGTCTTCTATGACCTTTTTAGATACCTTTATTTGATATTTTCAATTGTGACTTTTGGCATATTGCCAGCATGTACAGTGTTGTCCCTTTGGATTCAATGCCATGATTTCAAGAATGCGATTCGGAAAACGATAGGTCTGTTGTTCGGCTGGCGGGGTTTTGTTGGGGTGTTGTGGCAGATTATGGGGTATAGGCTCCCAGAGGAGGTGGGGACTATAATATGGACGTTGGTTTCTGCTGTGCTGTTTGTCGGTATAGACCTTGCGCTGAAACACATAAAGAAAGCCTATGCTGACGATGGCGGTGCCTGGCGAGTTTTCAATATTGCGCAATGGCTCGAGATTATTATATTGAGCGCTTATCCAATTGCATTGCTAATGGTTTGTACTCTGGCGGGGGAACTGCCGCGGAAATATAGTAGTATTTTGTTTTGTGGATTTACATTGTACTATGTTGTTGTGCTTGTATGGCAATCAGGGCTTAAATCATTGGTATCCAAGAAGATTCGCTGGGCATATAAAGTCGAAATGATATTATCGGCGCTGCCCGCTTTTTTATTTGCGATTTGTGTATTGGCCGCAAGTTGTACGTTGCTCTTTTCGGTTACATTATCTGATACAGAGCTTGGACCTTTGGGAATGTGCATCTTTTATTTATTGTTGTTCCCCTTGTCTCCAATTTACTTTTTTGTTGGGTTGACGAAGGGTGTTCGAAGTCGTTTTGTTGAGGGACGTGGACATTTGTCTGCACGAGCAAATTCGGTGCTAAAGCTAATTTACATAAATCTGACATTTCTTTATTATGTAGTGTTTATTGTGGGTTGTGTGCGCGGTGCAGAAAGGATTTGATGGGTGTGGTGCCTGCAAAGGGCGCTACCGGTGCTCACGCCGGGAGTACAAAACGTGGGGCGGATGGGTAAAAAGTGGAATCGCCGCGAAACCAAAAGGGTTCCAGCCGCATCCGGCTGCGGTCAGATGCTGGGGGAAGGCTCCGGCAGAAAGGAAAATGGCCGGCGATGCCGACGCATGAAAATGCGCGAAAACGATGGTTCGTACGAAGGACCCATCCCGTTCGGCCGGGGACAGAGGGTGTACATCCTCTATTGCTCGACCTGCCGTCAAGCGCAGGTCGAGCTTTTGATTTGTGGTCATTTAACACGGACCGATGTGGCACTGAAAGTGTGTAAGATAAACAACTTGTGATGACAGTAATGGGTGTGGGGAGGAGAAGATCTCCAAAGTGAAATTGTATTTCGATTAGAGACCACAGGCTACACGAACTTATGATATAATACGCGCCGTTATGAGACATCAGCTGGAAAATAATATGAATCGTCGAGAGCGTAATCTCTCGTGACGAGCCGAACCCCGGATGGTTCGGAGCGCCTTCCCCCGTTTCTCCAACCATCAAAGAGGTTCGACAATGTACAGCAGTTTCCAGGATTCCAAGAAGATTACAAGACAACAGCTCTCCCGCAGCGGCACGTTTGCCGATCTGCTGATGCGCCATGTGCGGGATCGGGGCGGAGATGCCGCCTCGGTCTACAAGGCGGCGCGGATCGACAGGCGTACCTACAGCGCAATCGTCTCCCATCCGTTCCGCCCCGTCGCGAAGCGCACGGCCGTCCAGTTCGCCATCGCTCTGCGGCTCGATCGCGCCTTGGCCGACGATCTCCTTCGGTCTGCGGGGTTCGCCCTGTCGCCGGCAATCCCCGAGGACGTGGTATTCGCTGATGCGATCGCCCAGGGCGATGGCGACCTACAGTCGGTCAGTGAGAGACTTCACCAATATGGAATGAAGGCCATATAGCAAAATTCGGATGTAGCACAATGGTAGTGCGCCGCACCGTTAATGCGGAAGTTGCTGGTTCGAGTCCAGCCATCCGAGCCAAAATAAAAGTGCCAAGTGTCTCCTTCGTATAGTGGACTAGTACGCCTCACTCTCTATGAGGAAACGAGCGTTCGAATCGCTCAGGGGATGCCATCTGTAAGAAACATCCTGTTCGTGGACAGTATCCTATGGAGGGGCTCCTCGTCAATGGCGCTTCTCAACTGAAAACAAAAGGAGGTATTTATGCCGGCAAGATGGAAACATTGGACGTGGAAGCGAATTGCGTGGGCAGGGTTATTGCTATTGGCCATCTGGCCATGTCTGTATTTGGATGCCAAGATTGATACGAGCCTGCCTGCTGTTGTCGGTACGCAAGACGCCAATGGCATTATATGGGAGTATCGTGTCTATGACAGAAAGGCAGAGATTTGCTCTGCGGTGATTCCGACTGATGCGATTGGCTGCATAACAATGCCTTCGACGCTTGGTGGATATCCAGTGATGACCATTGGGGAAGGTGTATTCTGTGGCTGTAGTGGTTTAACGAGTGTGGTGATCCCTGACAGTGTGACGAACATTGGTCATGGCGCGTTTGCTGGCTGTAGCTCTCTTGCGAGCGTGACTATCCCAGATGGTGTGACGAGTGTTGGTGAATGTGCGTTCGCGGGCTGCGGCTCTCTGGCACACGTAAGGGTTCCTGTCAATGTATCAAGAATTGGGAGATTCGTCTTTTGCGATTGTGGCAATCTTCGCAAAGCCGTTCTGCCGGAGAGTCTCAGAGGGGTAGTCAACGAAACGAAATTGTTTGCAGGCTGCGCTGACGGTCTGGAAGTGGAATACGAAGAATGCCCCGGTCGATTTTCTGGTGGCGTGGAATGCGTATCGTTTAGCGACACCCAATGTCCTTTGTGCAATTCCAATGTCACGCATGGTGTGTGCTGTACATCGTGTAACAAGTATGGCGATTATATTGAAAAGATCAATAAGGGTAAATATTGGAGCCATGGCGGTGAGCCGAGCTTTAATAGAAGACTGCTGGAGGCGGAGCTAGGCGATGATGAACAGATAGCGTATTTAGACAAATACTACAATAAAAGGGGAATGGAGATATTGGACTGGGCTCAGGTAAATGCTGTCAGAGATTTGGAATGACACACCTTGCCTGTAAGAAATGTCAGATCAGTGTGTAGTAATGTTTATGAAGAGACATGCCTAATGACATCAAATGTCATAAATAAAGGGAGGCGAGTATGGTAAAGTGGGGCGAAATAAAAAAGCATAAGTTTTTTGTAGTGGTTTTTGCGCCAATAGTTATGCTGTGTGGCATTGGGTTGGGACGGCATTTATATTCCATGGCTAATGCCTTATATGACATGGTTGATAGGAATATGTGGATAAACTTGATACGGGCAAATAGACATCTTGCAGAGGCGGATAGAGTGCTTGCGGAGGCAGATAAATTCTTCGACGAAATTGATCGAGAGCAGAATTTCTACCAAGTGTTTTCAACGATAGCGGGTACGATTGATGGTAGTACGATTGGATATTGTGGGGCGATGCGGGAACTCGACGGGCGCTTATTGTGGAATTCTCCCGAGAATCATCTCTTGGCGGCATACTGGGATGAAAATGATGCGGAACGTGGCGAACAGTTTCGTGACCAATCGATTCAGTATGTCATGCCGCCAGATTGGACGAACGATCTTAAGAATGTTTGGGTTGACCGAGAGAAGCTGGCTGAGTATGTTGATATTGCCATTAAAGACAATGCGAAGATTGGCAATGAATTGATGCGAGTTAAAAGGGTGTGTGGCTATGATTCTGAAGGAAGGCCAGAGATTGATCTTTCGGCAATGGCCAATGTTGTTCGCTGCTATTGGTGTGCACGAATGGTCCGTTGTGCAGAAAAGGGAGAGTTAGAAGTTGCCATGAACGAGATGTGCGCGTTAATTGACATGGCTAAGGCAATCACATGTGGTGGTAAGACAGAAAAGGAACTTGGGTTTGCAAAGGTCTTGCTTCAAAACGCCCGGGAGTGTTTGTGGGTAATTTTGGCTAACATAGAAGGCGACTATGAAGTTTACTACCCATACATGGTGAAAATGATAAGGGTTTCTTTGGGCCCTTTTCGCGTTGCCCGTCCTCCCAAAGAACGGACGGCACTTACAGAGACGTTGCATGAGATTGATATATTGCGAAAAGAATGGCGAAATGAAATCGAAGATTTCATGCGCGAAGAAGAGTATTGGCGTGAACGGTCTCGTTATTATCAGGAGATAATAGAATCATCTAAAAAGGAACTTAATTCACTAAAAGAGGAACTTGAAAAGTCTAAAGCTGATTATAAACGAAAAGCTATTTCTCCTGATTGATTATTAAACCAAAATGGGTGTACTTTTGCCATTCCGCCAATTTGTAAGAAGCGCCCAGCTTGCGTACAGTACATTTTGGAGGGAGGTGTCACCGATGGCACTTCCGTGCGTTTCTGAAAATGGAAAACCAAAGGAGTAAAACATGTCTGATAAAGGCAAAATTGAGAAACCCGTGTTGCGTACTATTGAGTGGTTAAGTGTGGTTGCTAGCTTAAGTTTTGGTTTGGGATGTTTATTCTTCTCCATAGATTTGTCCATGACGGTTGCGCAAATATATTTGTTAATTCATTACGTTTTGCTCTTGCCAGTGTGTTTGTATCTATTACGCAGGAAATCCAAGAAGTCTGAGAAGTTGATCGCATGGTCGGAGCTTGTCATGTTTTATGGTGTTATTCCGTGCTGGATTTTCGTTGGGGGCATTGATTGCGCTCCGCCAGATGATGCTGATCTGATCATTCCACTTTGCGATAAATCTTTTGAGCGTGATGGGAATGGTTGGGTCATGCTCACGAATGTGCTCGCGCAGGTGGATGCAGGTGAGATACCGTTTTGGAACCAACTCGTTCTTGACTGGTATGCTCATCCTGAGTGGAATCATGATTTCGATGATCCTGATGTGCTTGCTTATTTTACCAATACTGTGACAGGTAGCGAGTACGTTGAGACGTCACTTAAGTCAAATGAGGTGCTGCTGGCAGCAATAGACGCCGCAATTGCCGCACCAACATACACTCCACCATTAATACCTCATGAAAGCATAATCAATGATGGGATATGTCTTCCGTTGTCTACTTTGTTTGATGTTCATCGTGGCGTGCTTCCTGCGCGTGTAAAATGCGCAATTGAAAAAGGTGACCTTGACGCGGCAGCTGAATACTATAAGAAGAATTTGCGCTTGGCGACACTTCTTCAGACGCGGTGTGGTAGTTTTGTTGAATATCTTGCGGGCGTTGCAATGCTTGAAGAAGATGTCTCTTTATTGGAACGCGAATTGGACGATTCGGCTATTCCGGCTGAGAAACTTAAAGTCTTTGATAATCTGTTGAAAGACCTCCCCGGTCTGTCGCCAGAGGCATTTGCACATGCGCTGAAGTTGGAATATTTCTATGCGAAAGAATGGCTTAGATTTAAGCCTGTCGAGGTTGTGTTCCCCGGCAAGTCAGACTTTGCAAAGTTACTGCTAACACCAATTGCGCGGTATGCCTGCCATCCTAACAGATGCCTTTGTGTCGTAGCGGAACGTATACGTAATGCAATTCAATATGACGTGTTGCCATGTGAGGAAGGTATTTGTTGGCGTCGCAAACTTGGGTGGATAGGAGTTCTTATCCCAAATTGCTATGAAAATGTAGGTCTGGCTCGTTATAGGGCGCATAGAGAAAGTGTAAAAAAGGCATCAGAAGATGTTGCGTCGCTCCGGCGCAAGATTTCGGAAAGAATTTTCGCGCAGCAGACAAATGCTGAATTCGTTGTAAGCAGTCATTGTTTCCCGCTGGTCTTTACAAATGGGTGCTATTACACGCACGACTTGAAGAAGATCATTGCGTTTTCTCCGGAGACGAAGTCCATTGTGGTGGACGGAAACGTCAAGCTTCCGCATTCCATGTCATCGGATGACTTTGATAATCTTAGAACTATAGTGGTTCCTCGTGGATGCGAAACCTGTCTTGAAGAGTGGGATTTTGTTTTCCGTGCCCCTGTTGACTTGAAGGAAGTTGTCGTCGCGGAAGATAATCCGGCGATTGGAATCTCTGGAGGGGTTCTGTATGGCCGCAAGACGATGCGACTTCTGAATCTCGTAGACGACAAGAAAACAATCGTGATTCCCAAGGATGTCATCGTCGATTGGAAGAACTGGCCTCGCAATCCTCTGCGGGCGAAAGGAGTTGAACGGCTTCATTTTTGTGGGCCGCTGCCAGATTTTCGCTCTAGGAGTGATTCATTTGCTGGGAGGCTTGAGCGGTGGTGGGAATATAAGAGTTGGGAAAATTTCAAGCGCATTGTGCTGAGGCCTCATCGAGAAGGGATGTTGTCGCATGCTTCGTCGAATCTTGTCGTTACGGTGTCGCATGAGAATGCCGATGAGCGCACGAAATCAATTGTCGAATCAGGGATGTGGGAAGGGCGGCGCGTGGCGTGGGATGATGACTTGGCTAAAGTGGAGCCTGAACAGAAAGTTGAAAAGTGAATTGGAGAATTTGAACAATGCGAAGAGAAGTTGAATGACATAAATGCCGCAAAGGAAAGCTTGTAAGAAAAGTATGGCTTGCGGACCGTAACTGTTAGAGGTGGGCGATGGCATCCTCTACTGCGAATTAATAAACACGAAAGGAAAATCAAACGATGAAAGCAAAAATGATGACAATGAAGATGTTGACTGCGGCGATAGCTGTGGTTGGATTGTCCTCGGGGGTAATAGCTGATTCCGCTGGACACAATCTTGATGCAGTGGCGTCTAAGGAGACAAGCAAGCCAAAGCCTGTTCTCGAGCAGGTATTCATATACCAGGTCGAGCACGCAAAAGCCGAGGACATTAAGACCTGCATTGACACTCTTGTCAATGAATCGCGGAAAGAGGTGCCGACAGGTTGTGCGACCAATGCAACGGAAGCCAACAGCGTCTTATTCCGCGGGAAGGTGGTTGTAATTGCCGACAAATACAGTAACAAACTTATCATCGTCACAGAGAAGGCCAACTATGACTGTTTTGAGAAGATCATTAAGCAACTTGATGTTGACAGGTCGCCGCCGACTATATCAGTAAGGGTTTTTGGACTTCAAAATGCCGATGCTGAATATGTTGCTTCTGTGATTAACGACTTCGGTGTCAGTCCTAATACATTGGTCAATGGCAACGTTAAGGTGCGTGTCGACAAGCGTATCAATGGTGTCGTTGTGATGGCTAATTCAGATGAGATGCCTACCATTGCTAGCATAATCACGAAATTGGACATCAAGTCGAATTGCGAATCAGCAATCGTGGACGCAGAAATTAAAGCTTTATCCGGTGAGATGAAGAGTAGCTATGACGCAATCATGAGTCACTGTGATAGGATTGACGAAATAAGCGAGGACGCCGAGGTTGTTCGTAGGAAATTAGCTGAATTAGAAAAGGTCAGGGTTGAAAAAGGACTGAAGTCATGGGCTCAAATAGATCCGAAGATTCGTGATGAAATAGATAAAAAGTATCCTTGCGGTTTTATGCTTGATAAGACTAGGCAGTAATTCACTTTGCCACCTATGATGAATCGCAAGAAGCTGTGCAGTGATGCGGTGCGGGACGCGCTTCGGTCTGTCGGGCGGTGGCCGATGACACGGACGCCTTCGCCGTACGATTTCACAGAAGAGGAGCGGTTCAGGATGTTCAGGGCCGTGATGCACGGGCACGTATGGCCGGTTTCGGACATCGTCCGCTACGCAGGTCGCCTTGCGTTCTGCTGGACGTATTCGGTCTGGTCATGGCGACATGGCGGGCACGGCAGATTTGCGAAACGCATCCGCGAAGCGGCGGCGAGCGAATTGGCTGACATAGACTATTCTGCCTACGACTTGACGCCCCTCCGCAACCTGATTGGCGACGACGGTGCACGCTACTGCAAGCTCCTGCATGCTGCCGACGCGGCGGAGATGGAACAGCGCATGAACGGAATGGAAGCGGACTTGGCTGTAATCGACCGCAAGCTCGACGCGTTTCGCCGTAGTCGCGAGGCGTTTGGCGAACTGCGCTACCGAATCGACTTTTACGACAATTCATACGAAGCCGTGATACGCGGCGGAAAAGGAGGGTGGCTATGGACAACAATTATGCCGTGACGGTGCAGGGGAAGGCAGGTTCTGTCGCGCCGTTTGCATTTGACTTTGGCTCGGAGTTCATCAAGGAGAACCTTCCAGCCAAGAAGCGGACGGAGCTGGCGGTCATCGCGCAGAACAGGCGAATCGATCTTGCCCAGGACGTTGCCGAGCGGACGATTCGCCTGCAGGCCAGTAGCGTGGACATGGACCAGACGCTGAGCAGGGCGAACGAACTGGCCAAAGGCAAGGGTGATTTCGTCATCCAGTCGACGCACGAGACGGCGAGCGGGCGGACCGAGATAACTGTTCGCCGTCACTCGCCGATTGTATGGATTGTGCTTGGTGTCGTAGGGTTAATCGTGGTTTCGTGGCTGTTGCGATTAGTGCCCAGCGGAAGCATGTGAATCCGAGGGTCAGACCCCTGTGACACAGTAGCAGTGACACAGTAGCGGCTTCACTTTTCGGGGCCGTGTTTCTTGTGGCTGTGGTGGAAGGTGGTGCCGTGGCCTGAGAGGACGGGGACTCCGAGACTGTACTTGATCGCGAGCGCGCGGATGACGAAGATGATCGCCAGGCCTGCGATGTTGCGGACGTAGATGCTCTCGACGCCGATGAACGGCAGCAGGAAATAGAGCACGCCGCCTGCGGCGCAGGCGAGCGCGTAGAGCTCCTTGCGGAAGATGAGCGGCACTTCGTTGATGCAGATGTCGCGCAGGATGCCGCCGGCTACCGCCGTCACCACGCCGAGGACTATCGCGCACCACGGCTGGTAGCTGTGCAGTATCGCCTTGTGGAGCCCGATCATCATGAAGAGTGAAATCGAGATCGTGTCGAAGACGAACCATGTGATCTGTCCGCTGATGAAGCGTCGCCCGAAGAGTCCGATTGAGACTACCGCGAGCGCTGACACGATGATGTAGGACGGATCGGACATCCAGAAGGGCTCGACGCGCAGCAGCACGTCGCGCAGCGTTCCGCCGCCTGCCGCGGTGATGAAGCCGATTACGCTTGCGCCGAACCAGTCGAAGCGCTTTACGCTCGCGAGTCGTACGCCCGAGATCGCGCCCGCAAAGGCGCCAATGAGCTCGAGCACGCGCATGAAGATGTTGATTTCGTCCGATAGATCTGCCATGATGTCCTCCGACGGTGGATAGTATACCACAAATGCCGACTTGATGGCTTTATGGTATAATGTTCGCCAATGGAAGACAATAGCAAGAACCGGGTCGTCCGCTGGACGCAAAAGCTACTTGACCTCTCGCTCCGCAACCGCCTGCTCAACGCACGCGATTCCAAGCAGATACTGCCCCTTGCCGTCGACGGCGTGGCATCGCTCGAAGATCGGCTTTCGGCCGACCAGGCAGTCGCCGTAGAGCCATCCGATTCACAGTCGCGTTCCGCAGGCGCACTTCGCTCGACGCTCGCGTCGGACGACATGCTGCGTCGGCTCAAGGAGATATTCCGGCTTGCGAAGACAGACCTCGAGGAAAGCGGCGTAAACGCGCTCTACTTGGCGCTTGGCTTTTTGAGGTGGCGGCCGAAAGGTGCGAATGCCAAGGAGTGCCGCGCTCCCGTTCTCCTGATGCCCGTGCAGATGACGAGGAAGAACGTTCGCGAGGGATATACCGTCTCTCGGCTTGACGACGATACGATGCTCAACGCGACGCTCGTCGAGTTTCTCCGTGCCGAGTTTGGAATTTCCATCCAGGGTCTCGACCCTCTTCCCGAAGATGACTCTGGCGTAGATGTCGGCAAGGTCTTTGCCACTTTCCGCGACGCGGTGAAGGGCATGGAGGGCTGGGACATTGAGGAAGATGCCGCGATTGGCAACTTCTCGTTTGGCAAGTTCGTGATGTGGAAGGACCTTACTGCCCGCGCCGACCAGCTTGGCAGCCATCCCTTCGTCTCGCACCTCATGAAAGGCGGCGGCGACTATGACGATGGCGTAGAGGTCTTCCCGCCAGAGGAAATCGCCTCGCACATCAAGTACGGCGAACTGTTCACCCCGCTTTCCGCCGACTCCTCCCAGCTTGCTGCAGTCCTTTATTCCGCGATGGGAAAGTCGTTCGTTCTCCACGGGCCACCCGGCACCGGCAAGTCGCAGACGATCACCAACCTAATCGCACACAATCTTGCGCTTGGCCGCAGGGTGCTCTTCGTCTCCGAGAAGAAGGCCGCTCTCGATGTCGTCCATCGCCGTCTCTCATCTGTGGGCCTTAAGCCATTCTGCCTCGAGCTTCACTCGAACAAGTCCGGCAAGACCGAAGTCCTCGCCCAGTTCAAGGATGCGCTTGACTACATTGACAAGGGTACGCCGAACGAGTGGCAGAAGACAGTCGACCAGATTTCCAACTACCGCTCCGCCCTCGATGCACCGATTGCCGCGCTCCACAAGCGGCAGAACAACGGGCTGACTGCATACGACTGCTTTGCGGAGAAGATTGCCGGCGGCGCAAAGACCTTCCCGCTCGCTGGCGGGAAGGTCTGCGACTGGAGCGAGAAGGACGTCTCCGACATTCGCGAGCTCGTGCTTCGTGCCGCGGCTGACTGGCGTGGCACGACGGCAGACGCCGTAAAAGCACTCCTCCCTGTCGCGACCTTCGCGTGGAATCCCGGTGCAGAGGAGGAGATGCGCGGCAAACTTGCCGCGCTCCGTGCCAAGGGTAGCTTTGCGCGAGGAATGTCCGTGCTGTTCGGCGGGGGCGGCGCGCTTAGGTTCGGTCCCGGGCTCGTCGGGCGCTTCGAGGGCTTTGGCGGCGCCTTTGCCGCGAAGCTCGACGCCGCAATCGCAGCTATGGGAGAGTCGCGTGGCGTCATGCGCTATCGCGAGTCTGCCGGTGAAGTCGCGAAGAGGATCGGGCTTGGCTTTGCGACAGCGCTTGCGTCTGGCGACGTAGACCCCGAGCAGGCGGGCGAGTCGTTTGACCGATCGCTTGCATCCGCGACTATTTGCGAGATACTTCGCACAGAATCTGCACTCGCCTCGTTTGCGGGATTGAAACGCGAGGAGCAGATAATCGAGTTCCGCCGCCTCGACGCGGAATATGCCGAGCTCGTTAAGCATGCTGTTCGCGCAAAGCTCGCGGCGCTTCTCCCGTCCGGACGCCTCGGAGACTGTCCCGATGGATGCGAACTCGGAATCGTTCGCCGCGAGTGCGCGAAGAAGTCGCGCCAGAAGCCGATACGCCGCCTGCTCGCGGAAGCACGCGGAATAATCGGGCGCATAAAACCGTGCTTCCTCATGAGCCCATTGTCTGTCGCGCAGTATCTCCCTGCGGAATCAACTTTTGACTTGGTTGTCTTCGACGAGGCGTCACAGATACCGGTGTGGGACGCGATCGGCGTTATCGCGCGCGCGAAGCAGTGCGTGGTCGTTGGCGATCCGAAGCAGATGCCGCCGACAAACTTTTTCCAGAAGGGCGAGACCGGCGACGACGAGGACGAGTCGGAGGATCTCGAGAGCATCCTCGACGAATGCCTTGCCGCGGGGTTCAGCTCCGCGTACTTAAGTTGGCACTATCGCAGCCGCCACGAGTCGCTTATTGCGTTCTCGAACCATCACTACTATGGCGACCGACTCTGCACTTTCCCCGCGGCGAAGACGACGCCACGTCTCGGCGTCGCGTGGCACTTCGTCGAAAATGGAGTTTACGACGCGAAGGCGAGCCGCACAAACAGGGCCGAGGCCGAGGCGCTTGTGGACTACGTGTTCTCGCGTCTTGCCGACCCGTCGCAGAAGCGCGAACACGTAG
>Ga0265298_10001946_pt1 | contig 29838 bp, 23 predicted proteins | sample AusTroGonzalo_MG_3_FD_193486 | JGI IMG/M metagenome (GOLD analysis project Ga0265298, IMG submission 193486) | Bovine rumen microbial communities from tropical cattle in Woodstock, Queensland, Australia - Gonzalo_01 | ecosystem: Host-associated > Mammals > Digestive system > Stomach > Rumen ...
AATTCAATCCTTCGAGAAGAACTTCCAGTGGAAGAGAACCAGATAGATGGCGCCACAGGTGACGCAGCTGTCTGCAAAGTTGAAGACCGGCTCGAAGAAGACGTGGCCGCCCAGACCGGGGACCCAGTCGGGCCAGGTCCAGAGCGGGAAGTAGAACATGTCCACCACCTTACCCTGCATGATGGCGGCAGTCTTGAAAACTGTTGTACGGCGACGTACCGGGGGTTCGAATCCCTCCGCCTCCGCAGAAAAAGAGGGTGATCCAAAGCTTGGGTCACCCTCTTTTTGTTTCCCCGTTATTCGAAAAAAGCGTATCTTTACGCGATTACTCAATTTACAACTATGAAAAAAGTGCTGTTGTTAGCCCTGCTGGCGGTCCTGAGTTCCGGAACGCTGATGGCCAGGAGAATAGATCGCGGACTTGGCAATCCCCAATCTGTTTACATTCCCAAAGGAACCGTAGCCGTTGGGGCTGCCGGTGGTTATAACCGTTTCAACGCCAATGGAGAAAACCTCACATCGGGCGCCTCCCTGGCCGGTCTTCTTACCCATCTCAACGGTGACGCCACCCTCTGGAACGCGTCGGCCAGCTGCTTCTGGTTCTTCCGGGAGAATATGGCGTTGGGCGTACGTCTGGGATATAACAATGTGGCGGCCGATGTAAACAACCTCAAGGTTCTTTCTACCCTGGAGTTCTCCAACAAGCACGTCGTGAACAGCCTCTTTACCGGTGCCATTGCCTACCGGACCTATATCCCCCTGTTTAACAGCAAGGTGTTCGCCCTGTTTGGAGAAACCCGCCTCACCGGGGGCTTCGGCTATGGAAAAGACTATGAGAATACCGAACGTGGAAAAGTGGGCACCTACTCCGACCTCTATTCCGTAAGTCTGGGCCTCTATCCGGGCGTCTCTGCCTTTGTGACCGATTTCCTGTCCGTCGAGTTTTCCCTGCCCCTGCTGGAAGGCGGCTATGAGTGGAATCTCCAGATAGAAGGGCAGGCCCGCGAAAGCAGCCTTTCCCACGCCTTCTTTAACTTCAAGCCCAACCTGCTGGGCCTGAATCTGGGTATCATCTATCACTTCTAAGCCGCTATGAAAAAGTTATTCCTTTTTGTCGCGGCCGCAGCTGCCGCCCTTTCCTGCCGCCAGATGGCCAATGACCTGGTGCACGAAGAGGTCCCCGCAGAGATCCTGGCCTTTGAAGTAGAGGGGCAGATCTCCTCCGATATCAGCCGCGCCCGGAAAACCGTGACTGTTACGGTTCCCGAAAAGACCGATATGAGCGCCCTCACCATCTCCAGGGTACAGATCACCCAGGGAGCTGACTGTACTCCCGAGCTCACGGTGGGAAGCAAGATTGACCTTTCTTCCCCCAAGACCTTCACCCTTACCACTTACGACCCCTACATCTGGACCATTGAGGCCAAGAATCCCGAAGAAAAGCCCCAGGAAGGTCCCCAGCTGTATAATATGGGCTTCGACCACTGGTGCACGGCCGAAGACAAGTACGGCATCAAGTACGACGCCCTCTATGATGAAGATGCCAATGAGACCGAAAAGGCTACCTGGGCATCGGCCGGTTCTTCCACCAAGATGATGGGATACGATTCCGTCATTCCCGAGACCGAGTTCCTGGCCGTTTCCGGCCCGGGCAAGAAAGCCTTGAAACTGAAGACCTGCGGCATCAGCGCCCTGTTCGGCGCCGTTAAAAAACTGGCTGCAGGCAGTGTTTTCGTGGGGTGTACCGGAGACATTGACATCGCAAAGATGAGCGCCCACATTTTCTGGGGAGTCTCCTTTACCGAGCGTCCCAAAGCCCTGGAAGGCTACTATTGCTATAAGCCCGTGCCCATCGACTGGGTCAAGGAGCCTTATCTGGACAAGAAAGGTCAGATGGATATCGGCAGTGTCGCCGTCATTCTTTCCGACTGGGAAGCGCCTTATGAAATCTGTCCTCCCGAACAATTGTTGGACGCTGAAAATGATCCCGGAATCATCGGCTATGGAAAGGTCGTCTTCAGTAAGGAGATGACGGCCTATGAACCCTTCCACATCGATATTACCTACCGCAACGGGCGCACACCCAAGCTCATTTCCATCGTGTGCTCCTCCAGTGACCTTGGAGATTACTTCACCGGCGGCGACGGTTCCGTCCTTTATCTGGACGAGTTCAAACTGACATACTAGCCCGTTAACGGCATAAAAGCGATGCCTTACCCTTTCCGGTAGTCGGAGGGGGTCATGCCGGTGTGGGCCTTGAAGAATTTGTAGAAGACGCTCTGGTTGGGGAAGTGCAGCTCGTACACGATTTCCTTGATGGCCTTGTCGGAGTATTTGAGCAGGTTCTTGGCTTCCAGGATCACGAAGGAGTCGATCCAGTCCGGCGCGCTGCGTCCGCTGGCCTGCTTCACCAGCTTCGAAAGGTACTTGGGCGTGAGGCAGAGCTTATCGGCATAGAAAGCCATGCCGCGCTCCTGGTTGTGGTATTCGGTGACCAGCGCGATGAAGCGCTCGAAGGTCTGGTTGATACGGGCCGATGAGGAGCTCTCCTTTTCGCGGGCCTCGGCGAGCTGCCGCGTCCACACGTCCAGGGATACGTAGGTGAAGGAGGTGAGGAGGGAACCGACGACCTCGCGCTTGTTGCTCTGCGCCGAGGAGAGGACTTTCCGCGTGAGGCGGAAGTATTCTTCGGCCAGTTCCAGGTCGTCTCCCTGCAGGGTGATGCAGGGGTTCTTCCAGATGCGGAGGGTATCCTGGAAAACCTTGTTGAAGTCGAAGCGGACGCTGCTCAGGAACTCCTTGGACACCAGGGCGAAGAGCAGCTCGGCGTCGCCGATGTGGTTCTCGTCGTAGGCCGACAGCTTGATGATGTTGCCGGGTACCACCACCAGCAGGGAATTGGGGTGGATGTCGTAGGTGCTCAGGTTCACGTCCAGGGAGAAATGCCCCTTCTTCAGGAAGAACATGATGAAGCCGTCGAAGCGGACCGGGTACTTGAGCATGCGCAGGATGGCTTCGCTCTTCTCTACTTGTTTGCCGCTGACAGCGCCCAGGATGAACTCGCTTCCCAGGGCGAATTCATCCACGAGGGGGGCCAGCGCATGAATGCGCCGGATATCAATGGTTTGCGGGGCGTTTCTATCCATTTTTCTGAGATTTTGGCAAAGATACACTCTTTTTAATTATTATCAAAATATCGCAAAATTCGACCAAAAGGACAATTTGTGGGCAAAACTGGGCCAAAAATGGCTTATTTATGGCAGTCAATTTGCATTTTAGGATGTTGCCCTCCACGGAGGACATGACATGACAAATTGACAAAATCAGATATATGAAAAAGCACATTCTCGTAATCCTTCTGGGGCTGGTCGCCGGAGCGGCTTCCGCCCAGGAGACGCTTACCCTCGCCGACTGCCGCGACATGGCCGTCCGGCAGAGCCAGGACCTGGAACAGGCCCGCATCAAGATGGAGATGGCCGGCTATGACCGCAAGATCGCCCGCGCCAACTATTTCCCCAAAGTGAGCGCGACCGGCGCCTACCTTTATAATGACAGGGACATCGCGCTGGTCAACTCGGACCAGAGCTTTATGCTGCAGAACGCCGGGACCATGGCGCAGAGCCAGCTGAATGCCGCCCTGGCCAAGGCTGCCGCTCAGTTCGGCATCGACCCTTCCTCCCTTGCCGGGCTGGTTCCCAATGTCGCTACGCCCATCAATGTCATCGGCAAGGACATCGACAACTCCATGCACCCGGACCTGCATAATATCTGGGTAGGTGCCGTTACGGTGCAGCAGCCGGTCTTCGTCGGCGGTAAGATCATCTACTCCAACCAGATGGCTTCCCTGGCCCAGGACCTCGCCGCTTCCCAGTACGACATGAAGTACGCCGACATCATCGTGGACGTGGACCAGGCCTACTGGCAGATCGTCTCCATCGCCAACAAGCGCAAGCTGGCGCAGAACTACTCCGAGCTCCTGCACCAGATGGAGCATGACATGGACTGCGCCATCGCCGCCGGCACCGCCACCGAATCCGACGCCCTCCAGGTGAAAGTGAAAGTGAACGAGGCCGACATGATGCTCACCAAGGCCGAGAACGGCCTGACGCTGGCCAAGATGCTGCTGTGCAAGCGCATCGGCATGCCCCTCGACGCAGAGATCGTCCTGGCCGACGAGAACCTCGAAGTGATCCCCGAGCCGCAGCTTCCGGAGGACAAGTCCCTGGAAGAGATCTACGCCTGCCGCCCCGAGACGCGCAGCCTGGAGCTCGCCGGAAAGATCTACGACAAGAAAGCCAAGGTCGTACGGGCCGATATGCTCCCGCAGGTGGCCGTCGCCGCCAATTACCTGATCTCCAACCCCAACGCCTTCAACGGCATCCAGAATAACTGGGACGGCGGCCTGTTCACCGTCGGCGTGGCTGTGAACGTCCCCCTGTTCCATGGCATGGAGAACCTGAACCGCTATAAGAAAGCCAAGGCCGAGGCCTCCCTGTACCAGCATCAGTACGACGACGCCAAGGACCTCATCCGCCTGCAGGTGACCCAGCAGCGCAAGCTGTTCGCCGAGGCCGAAGAGAAACTGGGCATGAGCCGCTCGAACCTGGACAACGCAGAGGAGAACCTGCGCAAGGCCACCGTGGGCTTCGAGGCTGGCGTCGTTCCTACGAACACCGTCCTGGCCGCCCAGACCGCCTGGCTGAGCGCCCACAGCGAATACATTGATGCCGGTATCGAGCTGCAGATGGCCGATGCCAACCTCCGCAAAGCCGAAGGATCCCTGAAATAAACAAGAAAAATAACAATCATATGGAAAAGAAGACAAACTACAATCTCCTCGTCGGAGTATTCGCCCTGGTGGGCATCATCCTGGCTGTATCCATTATCGGCTATATCGTTTCCCGCCCGAAGGACATCGTGATCCAGGGCGAGGCCGAGGCTACGGAGTACCGTGTTTCCGGTAAGGTCCCCGGCCGTATCGAGGCGTTCCGCGCCCAGGAAGGCGACGTCGTCCGTAAGGGTGACACCCTGGTCCTGATCGACTCTCCGGAAATCCGTTCCAAGATCGCCGAGGCCAACGCCGCCAAGGCTGCCGCCGTGGCCCAGCGCAACAAGGCCTACAACGGCGCCCAGCAGGAGCAGATCACCGGTGCCTATGAGATGTGGCAGAAAGCCCTGGTAGGTGAGGAGGTCATGCGCAAGAGCTTCGAGCGTATCAAGACCCTGCACGAACAGAAGGTCGTCTCTGACCAGAAGTACGATGAGGTGGAGGCCCAGTACAATGCTGCCGTCGCTACCGCCAAGGCTGCCAAGAGCCAGTACGACATGGCCGTGAAGGGCGCCCGTCAGGAAGACAAGGACGCCGCCGTGGCCCTGGTGGAGCGCGCCAACGCCGCCGTGGAACTGGTGAACTCCTACCTGGACGAAATCACCCTGACGGCTCCGGCCGACGGTGTCATCGCCGCCCGTTATCCCAAGGTGGGCGAGCTGGTGGGACAGGGTTCCCCGATCATGACCATCCAGGATCTGGACGACATGTGGTTTACGTTTAACATCCGTGAAGACCGCCTGCACAAGCTGTCCTCCGGCAGCAAGGTGACGCTCTCCGTCCCCGCCCTGGACAACGCCCAGGTAACCGCTACCGTCTATTATATCGCCGTCCGTGAGTCGTACGCCACCTGGCGTGCCACCAAGGAGATGGGTGAGTTCGATACCCGTACCTTCGAGGTCCGCGCCCGGCCCGACAGCCGCGTGGAAGGCCTCCGTCCCGGTATGAGTGTCATTATGATTTCCAAGGAAAAATGAGTGCGATGAATCAATGGCTCCAGGTCGTCCGGCGTGAGCTGCACATCATGCGCAGCCGTCCCATCTATCTGCTGGGTTCGGTAGGCGTGATGGTGGCATCGGCCCTGTTCTTCCTCACGTTCATGGGGGAGGGACTGCCCGAAGAGCTCCGTATCGGCGTGGTCGATCTGGACCAGAGTTCCACCTCGCGGAACTTCCGGCAGCAGCTGGATGCCACGCAGATGGGCAGCGTCGTGGAATTCGAATCGGTGAGTGCGGCCAGCCGTGAACTGGAGACCGGCCGCATCTACGGCTACGTGGTCGTTCCCCGTCATTTCGACGAGGATGTCCAGAGCTTTCGCGCCCCCAAGATGCAAGTGTATGTCAATACGATGTACCCGGTCATCGGCGGCGCCCTGGCCTACAGGGATATCCTCTTCATGGTGAACCTGACCAACGGCGCCGTGCAGCGTCAGGTGCTGCGGGCCAAGGGCATGACCGACCATGAGATCATGGCCAGGATCCAGCCCATCGGCATCGACGCCCACACGGTGGGCAACGGACCGACCAACTACAGCTACTATCTGGTGAACATGATCCTGATGGGCGTCCTCGCCATGTGCGTGACCCTGATCACGGCCTATACCGTGGGCGCCGAACTGAAGTATGCCACCTCCCGGGAGCTGCTGGATTGCTCCGGTGATTCCATCGTGACGGCGATCCTGGGCAAGATGGCGCCCCATACGCTCATCTTCTGCGTGCTGGGCGTCGTGCTGCAGCTGTTCCTCTACGGTCCCATGCATTATCCCATGCACGGCAGCATCGGCTGGATGGCCCTTGCGACGCTCGTCTTCGTAATGGCGTACGAGGCTGTGGGCGTGTTCATCGTCTCGATGGTCCCTACCCTCCGTCTGGGCGTGTGCATATCGGCCCTCTACAGCGTGCTCGGCTTCTCCTTCGCAGGCTTTACGTTGCCGGTGAGTTCGCTTCCCGCGGCGCTGCAGGGCATGTCGGCCATCTTCCCGCTGCGTTTCTACTATCAGCTGTACCTACGGGAGGTGCTCTACGGGACGGGCTTCGCCTACTGGTGGCCTTTCCTGGTGTACATGCTCTTGTTCCTGTTGCTTCCTCTTCTGGGCGCCAAACGGCTCCATAATGCCTACCGCTACCAGAATTATCCCAGAAATTAGCTATGACTTATGTAAGGAAATGGTTCCACGACATGTGGAACATCTTCACGCAGGAGCTCAGGCTCATCGGCCGCGACAATGGCGTCATGCTCATTTTCTGCTTCGCCGGTCTGGTCTATCCGATCCTGTATAACTATATCTACCACGACGGCGTGGTGGACGAGATGAGCGTCGCCGTGGTGGACCTCTCCCATGGCAGCTACAGCCGTCGCTACGTGCAGAAGTTCGACGCGACGCGGGAGTGCGCCGTCGCCTATGACTGCGTCTCCATGGCCGAGGCCGAGCAGCTGATGAAACAGCAGAAGGTGCATGGCATCCTCTACATTCCGTCCGACTTCGACATGCGCCTGGAACAGGGCGAGCAGGCCATGCTGAGCACCTATGCCGACATGTCCACCTTCCTGTATTACAAGAACATGACCATCGCCTCCAATCTGGTCATGCTGGACGAAGTGCACCAGATCCAGGCCGAGCATTACGCCGCCGCCGGATTCACGGGACAGGACGCGGTGCAGCTGATCGAGCCCATCGGCTACGACGACGCCCGCCTGTACAACCCCAACATCTCCTTCACCATGTTCTTCATCTACATGGCGCTGATGATGATCCTCCAGCAGGTGATGTTCTACGGCTCCAGTACGCTGGCCGGAACGCTGCGGGAGGAAGGCAGGAGCTTTGCACAGCAGTGCGGCGGCCATGGCATGGGCCGTGTCGTGCTGGGCAGGGGAGCGGCTTACTTCTTCATCTTCCTGTTCCTGGGCGCTTACGGAGCTGTCCTGGTGCCGCACCTGTTCCATCTTCCCCAGCATGCCGCCTGGTGGGACCTGATGATCTTCCTGGCCTTCTTCGTGGCCGATATCGTCTTCTTCAGTTTCACCTGGTCTTCCGGCATCACCAAGCGTGAGACGGTGCTGGTACTGCTGCTCTTCGTCTCGCCCATCGCGGTCTTCCTCACGGGCTTCACCTGGCCCACGGAGAACTTCCCGCTGCTGTGGAGAGTCGTGTCCTATGTGTTCCCGACCACCTTCGGCTGCCGGGCTTACATGACCCTCACCCAGACGGGCAGCCTGAGTGCGATCGCCCCCGAAATCGAAGCCATGACCATTCAGACGGCGGTCTATTACTTCCTCTCGTGCGCGGCCATTTTTGCCGAGAACCGTTTGCTGAAAAAAAAAAATACCGTACTTTTGTGATATCCAATATCACAGAAGTATGGCAAATAAACCCCTGAACACCGAACTGCTGGACCGCGCCATCGTATTTGCGGTCAAGGCCCATGCCGGAACCGAAAGACGAGGAAAGGGTTTCCCTTACATCGTCCATCCCATGGAGGCTGTGGAGATTGTGGCCACCATTACGCCGGATCAGGAGCTCCTGGCCGCCGCCGCCCTGCACGACACCGTGGAGGATACGGATGTGACCATCGATCAGATTCGGGAGGAGTTCGGCGAACGCATCGCCAACCTGGTAGCTTCGGAAAGCGATGTGATGATCCAGGGGGTCAGCGAGGAAGACAGCTGGCACGCCCGCAAGCAGGCGGCGATCGACCGGCTGGCCCGAGCCCCGCACGATGCCAAGATCGTGGCCTTGGGAGACAAGCTCTCGAACATGCGGGCCATCGCGCGGGATTATGCCGTCAAGGGAGACGAGCTGTGGAAGATCTTCCATGCTCCGGATCCCAGTGATCATGAGTGGCATTACAGAGGACTGGCCGCTTCCCTGCGGGAACTGTCCGACACATTCGCCTATCAGGAGTTTGTAGCTTTGATCGACCAGGTATTCAGACACTGATGGCTAAGAATCATTCCTGGCGCGCCCGTCGGCGCGCCTTTCGTATTTGGCAGGAACTGGGTTATCTTCCCTGGTCCACGCACCGGGATTCCCGGAAGAAGCGTGAAGGAGGCTTCTACAAGGGGGCTTTCGACAGCATCCCTTTCCTGAACGACGACGCCAAGCGCACGTTCGTCCATCTGCTCTTCCGGCCCGGCTACATGATGCGGGATTACATCCGGGGAGACCATGAACGCTACCTTTCCCCGCTCAGCGCCCTTGTCATTTTCTTCTCTTTCTTCGCCCTGGTGGCGGCGCTCCTGAAACCCCTTGAAGAAAAGAAGGAAAAACGCAATCCACTGGCCATTTCCATCGAATCCAAGAGGGATTCCCTGGACCGGGACAGCCAGACGGTCCAGAAGACCATGAATCTTCTTTCGAAGGGCTATCTGTACCTGCATCTGGACGAGTTTCCCGAGGAAGTGGATACGCGGCAGGAATCGGCCCTCGCTGCCCTGGAAAGTACGCTCCGTTCGCAGGGCTTTACGCTTTTCATGGGAAAACTGGTCCTGCTGTGGCTGGCCCTGTGCATTGCGCTGCGCAAGTACCGATACCGGATGTCGGCCTGGGCGGCCGTGGCGGCCTATTACCTATGCCAGAACAGTTTCATCATGCTGTTCACCGTCATCCTTACCTGGGGAAGCAGCTATGAAGTGGGGATGCTGGTGATGTTGCTACTGGGCGTACTGGACCTGCACCAGCTGCTGGGAACGGGCTGGCGAAAAAGCCTGCGACATACCCTCTCCATCCTTATCCAATATGTTCTGATAGCGGTTGTCTTTATTCTCGTGGCTGGGGTGTTCGCTCTCCTGCTGGCCAACTGGAACGTCTAAAAAATCTGGAAAAGTATTGCAAGTCTGTGTTTTAAGTATTATATTGGTGGCAAATTAGATATAACCGCATAATTATAATACTATGAAAAACCGGATTTGGATGCTTGCGGCATTGTCCGCATGTTGCCTTTGTATTACTATTAATTCATGTTCCCGGAAGGGTGAACAGCCCAAGCCGGATCCTGTTCCCCCCAGCGTAGAACCGGAGGATCCCACGGTCTGCACGGCCAAGGTCAACCTCGGTGATATCAGCGGCTTGCCTGCAGAACTTCAGGCGGCGCTGCACAAACGTTTCCCCAATATGGCAAGCGCAGATGAGGCCGATGTCTGCTTCACCGGAGCCTCCAATGCGGAAGAATTCGCCACTCGGCTTGCGAGCGGTTCCACGACCGTGGTTGCCATGCGGGGCGGTGTGACCAATTTGAATGAAATCGCCCATGTCGCCGGTGGCGTGCTTCCTCATGATACCGGGCTTCCCGTCCTGTTCTATGCTGCGCAGAAGTGGGGGAAGCATTATGCTATTATGGGGGATGTCCCCTCTGACTTCACTACGCCGGAAGAAAAAACGCTGTTCTATGACAGCCGTGTTCTCCGTCTGGTCCATTGGCTGAATGACGTTGAGGGATTTAAAGAAAGAAAACGGCAGAACACGGGCCCTTTGCAGGATAATCAGGAACCCTACAATTACGATGAACTTGTTTCCAACATCGAGGACGAGGGCCTGCATATGACCTATAACTTCCCGATGTCGCTGAATAAGTTTATCCATAATCTTCCCGGTTATGATTATTACCTCAAGGCTTCGAGTTCCATCGACATGGGACTCCGAGTATATCCGCTTTACAAGCAGTCATGCCATGGGGACCAGTCCGGAGACTACTATGTGGTCACAGCCGAAATCACGCCTTTCAACCAGGGCATGTGGGCTTCCTATAGTGACAGTTACGCCATTGACGATCTCTATATTATGGGCTACTGGTTCCATAAGATGAGCACCCATTTCAAGCTCGTGGACCAGAACGGCAACGAGCCCGCAGGCATCGCGTACAGCCATAACCCTCTGCCCGAGAACGCCATCGATTCCCGTTCCTACTCCAGCGGTACCAGCACCACGATCGGCGGTTCGGTATCGGCCGGCTTCAACGGTTCTACACCTACCGGCTCCGTGGGCCTCTCGTTCAGCCACACGGTGAGCAGCAGCGTGAGCTACACGATGGAAGATGTCGACTATACCCTGGACAGCTCCAGTCCCAACAAGGAAGTGAGCTATATGTACCAGTCCAAGGGTGTCAACCCTTCGGCCGATGACGATACGGATACCTACTATCCCAAGAATTGCCGCACGGAGTGGACCGTACGCCAGGCATGGGTATGGTTCGTCCCCAGGGGACAGTCGGGCGTAGATGACAACAGCGAGGCCTACTTCCAGATTGTATTGAACAGCCGTGCGGATTACCGTTCCTACTGGTGGCTGTGGCAGCCCATTTTACCCAATCAATCTGGCGATATCGTCACTTATACGCCCTGCATCGTCGAGAATCAGATCTGGCAGCTTCCGGCTCCCAACCGCAAGGCTTGGGGACTCACCTCCATCAAGAGCGAGTACACGGATGCCGTCATGACCAACATCCGTTATTACGTGACCGGCGAAGAAGACAAGGATCCCGTGTCGGTGGACAACATGTCTTACCACCAGAACGATTACGCCTTCATGGGTCTGCCGGACGGTCAGCCGAATAACATCACCTACACCATCGTCTACGAGACCAAGAACCCGAACACCGGTGAGCATTTGGGCACCTGGAAGTTCGAGAACGTAGAAGTCCATCAGGGCAAGGACAAGGACGAGGCCACCACGGCCCTCTCCTCTGTCAATGCGATCAAGGTAGAAGAATAAGATAGCCATGGAACCTACGAAACGCGACTCGTTTGCCAGTTCGTTCGGCGTACTGGTGGCCCTAGCCGGATCGGCCGTGGGGCTGGGGAACCTCTGGCGGTTCCCTTACCTGGTGGGGCAGAACGGCGGCGCTGCCTTCATCCTCATCTATCTGGGATTCGTTTTCCTGGTGGGCCTTCCGGTCCTGCTGGCCGAATTCATCATCGGCCGTCGCAGCCAGGCCAGTGCGCGTAAGGCTTTCCATAAGCTGGCGCCGGGCAGCTGGTGGGGGATTACGGGCGTTCTGGGCGTTATCTGCTGCATCCTCATCATTTCGTTCTATTCCGTCGTGGGCGGCTGGAGCACGGAGTACCTTTACAAGGCCCTGTGCTTCGACTTTACCGCCGGGGATCCGCAGGCCCTCAGGACCATGTTCGATACCTTCTCGGCCTCTGTCTGGCGGCAGCTGGTCTGCCATACCATCTTCCTCGCGCTGACTGCCGGCGTGGTGGTTGCCGGTGTCCAGAACGGAATCGAGAAGTTCTCCAAGGTGATGATGCCCATGCTGTTCCTGATCATCATCGGCATCGCCGTCCGTTCCATGACCCTTCCGGGCAGCGGCCCCGGCATCAGCTACCTGTTCAAGCCCGACTGGTCCAAAGTGACCTCGCAGACGTTCCTCGCCGCACTGGGACAGGCGTTCTTCTCGTTGTCGCTGGGTAGCTGCATGGTTATGACGTATGCGTCCTATGTGAAGAAGGATGCCCATATCCTTGCCCTGGGTACCCAGACTGCCATTTCCGACGTACTGTTCGCCATCCTGGCGGGCTGCGCCATCATGCCGGCCGTATTCGCCTTTGGCATCAGCCCGGGTGAAGGTCCGGACCTGGTGTTCGTCACCCTGCCGCACATCTTCAGCCAGCTGCCCATGGGTGGCGTCGTCGCCATCTTCTTCTTCGTGGCACTGCTACTGGCCGCCCTTACCTCGGGTATTTCTATCCTGGAAGTGATTGTGGCCTTCTGTATGGAAGAGTTCAAGATGAAGCGCAAGGTGGCCGTGGCCCTGACCTTCCTCCTGATCTGGGTCCTGGGCTGCCTGTGCATCGTCTCCAGCAAGGTGTTCAGCCTCTTCGAATTCCTGTCGGCCGAATGCCTGATGCTCATCGGCGGCCTGCTGGTCGTCCTGTTCGCAGGATGGAAGCTGGGCCGCAAGGGCGTGTTTGAAGAACTGACCAACGGTGGAGACATCAGACTGTCCCCGCGGATGTTCGAGATCCTCCTCTTCCTCATCCGTTTCGTAGCGCCCGTCGCCCTGCTGGCCATAGCCGTTTTCCAAATCCACGAGTAGTATGAAAATCTCATTACGAGCCGGTATCATCCTTGCCTTTGCCGTTTTCATCGCGCTTGCGCTGGGCGCGACACGCATCGCGCATGTCGTCTCCTACAAGGCCCTGCTGGCAGAGGAACTGCAGGATAGCCGGAGCGATCTGGAAGCCGTAACCGCCAATCTGGAGAAGTTGATCGGGGAGGGGAGAGAGGCCGAAGGGCTCGCCTTCTTCGACCAGGCCTCCACGGTGGAGGATGTGGGCCGATGGGACTGCTACTACATGCTCTGTGACTCGACGGGAACGATCCTCGCTCCCAGCTCCCTTGCCGGCAGGCCGCTGGAATACAGCGTCTATCAGGAGCGCCCCGACGGCATTACGCTGGGCACCTATGCCGCACACAAGGTGGCCGTCATCCGCTGCCCGGTTGCGGGTACGTCCTACACCGTTTTCGGCCTTTATGACAAGGACTACCTCCTCGGCGACAACAGCCATACGGAGGGCTCCTACAGGACCATCGTCCTGTTTATTGTCGTCCTGTTGCTGTTGATAGCCTGGATCTGGGTGATCCCCGCCATAGAAAGTATCATACAGAGCCGGCGCAGCGCCGAGAAATCGCTTTCCATCGCCCGCAACATCCAGCAGAAAGCCGTCACGCAGGTGTTCCCTTCCGACGACCGGATAGACGCCTATGCGATCCTTGAGCCCATGTTCGAGGTAGGCGGAGACATCTATGGCTGCCGGATCATCGGCAATAAACTCTGTTTCGTAATAGGAGACGTCTCCGGCAAGGGAATGGGCGCTTCATTCATGATGTTCATGGTGAGCAGCCTGGTTTTCCCGGCCTTCAAGAAGGGGTATTCTCCGTCGGAGATCGCCCTCTATCTGAACGATCTCATTTGCGATAACCCCGACTATGACATGTTCTGCACCCTGCTGCTGGGTACCATCGACCTGGATACCCGGGAGATGGAGTACTGCAATGCCGGCCATACCCTGTCCCTGTTGGACGATGGCCTCCTGCCGCAGGTAAGCAATTTCGTGCTGGGTGGATTCACGGGCTTTCCGTTCCAATCCCAGAAGATAACCCTTTCCCATGGCTCCCGGCTGGTATTCTATACGGACGGCGTCACCGAGGCCCGCAACGAAGCCCGGGCTTTCTTTGGCGAAGAGGCCCTGCTGGAATGGGCGAAGAAGGATTATGGCAGTGCCCGCGAAACCTGCAAATCCCTGTTAAGGGAGGTCCGCACTTTCAGGGGCAAGGCTCCACAGAATGACGATATAGCAATTATGACCATAAAAATACTATAAAACTATGACCGTTGATATTAAAGAAATGGACGGAAAGACCGTCGTTACCGTTACAGGTGAACTGGATTCCTTGACAAGTATAGAATTCCAGAAGGAATTGGAACCCATTATGGGCAAAGATACTCCCCGGGTCGAAATAGATATGGCCGGCGTGAATTACATCTCGTCCAAAGGCCTCCGCGTGATCCTGGCCCTGGCCCAGTCCATCAGCCCCAAAGGTGGCAAACTCACGGTGGTGAACCTCACTCCCGCCGTCCGTATGGTATTTGATATGTCCGGATTTAGCTCAATGTTCCTCGTATGACCTCTCCATTATCTCAATCCCAGCTAAGCATTTATCTGGCTTGCCAGGGCCTCAGGCCCGAAGACGGCAATTACCAGCAGGCTTCGTTGTATAAACTTCATCCGAGCATTCCGCCGGAGAAGCTGGCGGCCGCATTGGAGGCATTCGTGGCGGCCCATCCCTATCTCCTTTCTACCATCGTCCTGGAAGAAGGGGAGCCTCGCATGAGCACCCCGGAGGGGATCACCTGGAAAGCCCCCATCCTGGAAGTGAGCTCCATCGACGAGGCCCGCAAGGGCTTCTGCGCCACCATGGACCTCAATGCCGGACAGCCGCTGTTCCGCCTGGAAATCTATAAGACGCCGGAAGGGAATTATTTCTATGCCGACTTCCACCATATCATCTTCGACGGCGCATCGGCCGGCATCTTCCTCAGGGACATCGGCCTTGCGTACGAGGGCACTCCTCTGCAGCCGGAGGCTTTCTCCGGGGCCGACATAGCCCGGGAAGAAGAGGAAGCCCGCGCGTCGGAAGCCTTCGCGGAGGCGCGGGAATGGTACACGGCTACCTTTGCCGAGGCCGCCGAGACTCCCTCGCAGATTCTGCCGGACGTCTATGGAAAGGAGCCGGCGCCCTACAAGGAACTCCTAATCCCGCTGAGCATCGACGCTGCCTGCGCGCGCGAAGTCGCGTCCGTACACAGATATGCCGAGAGCATCCTGGCCCACGCGGCGTGGGGCCTGACCCTGGCCGCCTGGAATGCCGATACGAAGGCCTGCTTCGCCAGTATCTGGAATGGCCGAAAAGGGGCCAACTCCCGCAACTCCATGTGCATGTGCGTGCACACGATCCCCGTCATGGTGGAGGCCGCCCCCGACCAGGAAATCGCCGAGATCATCCAGAAGGTCAATGACCAGACGCGCGGCATCCGCCAGCGTGCCTTCTATTCCTTCGCCGACTGCAACCGCGACCTCGGCCTGGACGCCGCCCTCAGCCTTTCCTTCCAGGGACAGTTCGTGGGCGTGACGATTCCCCTCACGCTGGACGGGCATACGATGGAGGCCGAGGACCTTCGCACCAACCCTCCCGGCATGGGCCTGTCCTCCGAACTGTTCAGCAGCACCGAAGGCCCCTGGTACATCCGCTGGTGGTATCGGCCGGACCAGTACTCCGAGGAGCTCCTCCGCAGCCTGACGGACAGCTACTGCGCTACCTTCGCCTCCATGGCGACCGCCCGCACCGTGGCCGAACTGAAGCATACGACCGCCGCCCAGGAAGAGCTGCTGCGCTCCTTCAATCCCGGCCCTACCGAGGCCGATCCCAAGAAGTGCGTGCTGGATTACTTCAAGGAACATGTGGCGGCAAGGCCTGATAACATCGCCCTGGTTTACAAAGACAAGAAGATCAGTTATGCCGATGTGGACCGCCTGTCCGACAATCTGGCGGTGGAGATCCTGAAGCACACATCCCCGGGCCATGTGGTATCCATCATCCTGGGACGTAACGAGTGGATGATGATCGCGCCCCTGGCCGCTCTCAAGGCCGGCTGCGCCTACCAGCCCCTGGATCCGTCCTATCCGGCCGAACGTCTGAACTTCATGGTGAAGGACGCCGCTGCCGCCGTCCTGATCGCCGACCCCGGCCTGGAGAAGCTGGTGACCGAATACGACGGGCCCGTCATCGGCACGGATAAGATCTATTCCCTGCCCGAAGGGAAACCGAACGCTCCCGCACCCAAGCCGGAGGACCTGTTCATCCTCCTGTACACTTCCGGTACCACCGGAACGCCCAAGGGCTGCATGCTCTCTCACGGGAATGTCACCGCCTTTGGCTTCAACAACGCGACCAACCTGTCCTGCGATCCTTCCTCTCAGCTTACGGCATACGCCAGCTTTGGCTTTGACGCCTTCATGGGAGACCTTTGCACCTCGCTTGTCGCCGGAGCCACCATTCATATCATCCCCGAAGAAATCCGTCTGGACCTTGCCCAACTGGACGCCTATTATACGGCCAACGGAATCACGCATTCCCTGATGACTACCCAGGTGGCCATCCAGTTCGCGCTCAATTATCCGGACAATCCTTCCCTGAAATACCTGTACACCGGTGGCGAGAAGATGCCTTCCATCGTCCTGCCGAACTATCAGCTGGTGAACTGCTACGGCCCCACCGAAAGCTCCTGCTATGTGGTGTATAAGAAGGTGGCGAAGCAGGAAGAGAACGTTCCCATCGGCAAGCCGCTTCCCGGCGTCCATGCGTACGTTGTCTCCAAGGGAGGGGCCCTTCTGCCCATCGGTGCCGCCGGCGAACTGCTGGTGAGCGGCCCTCAGGTGGGCATGGGTTATCTGGGCAGGCCGGACAAAACGGCCGAGGTCTTCATCGACAACCCTTATGAGAAGGACGGATACTACCGCCACGTCTATCGCACGGGAGACATCGTCCGTTATCGCGCCGACGGTGACATCGAGTTCATCGGCCGTCGCGACAATCAGGTCAAGATCCGTGGCTTCCGCATCGAACCGACGGAGATTGAATCCGTCATCCGCGATTTCCCCGGCGTCACCGACGTCACGGTGCAGGCCTTCGACGAAAAGGGCGGGAACGGCAAGTTCCTGGCCGCCTATATCGTAGGGGCCGATGCCATCGACAAGAAGGCGCTGGCCGAATTCATCGCCGAGCGCAAGCCGCCGTACATGGTGCCTGCCGTGATGATGCAGATCGAGGCCATTCCGCTGACGGTGAACCAGAAGGTGGACCGCAAGGCCCTGCCGGAACCCGTGGCCGAGAAGCACGCCCCGTCCACCGAGGCCGCTCCGCTGAACGTGCTGGAGCAGCAGCTGGCCGATCTGATTTCGGAAACCGTGCAGATCGAGGGCGTCGGCCTTACCGAGCCCCTGTACATGTATGGCCTGAGTTCCCTGAGCGCGCTGCGCCTCGCGACCGCCCTGTACAAGAAGTACGGCGTGCAGGTGGACATGAACAGCTTCGCCCGTGAGGCGACGCTGCAGACCATAGAGAACGAAGTGCTGAAGAACCTGCTGAAGGAAGGCGCCGGAGCCCAGGAGCAGAGCTACGAAGCCGCTCCCGTGGCGCTTACCGGCCAGCAGACCGGCATCTGGTTCGAGTGCATGAAGGCTCCTCACGAGACCTTCTACAACATTCCCCAGTACTGGACCTTCCCGGTGGAACTTAATCCCGACACCCTGCGCCAGGCGGTGCTGGATGTCCTCCGCTGCCATCCCTACGTCAATACGCACTTTGTCACCGATGGCGGCGTGGTCCGTCAGATCCCGGTCGAGACCGAGCCTGAGGTCGGGTTCATCCTGATGAAGGACGAAGAAGTCGCCGGCTATGCCGCCGGTTTCGTGCAGCCCTTCGACCTGGAGAAAGGCCCGCTCTACCGCATCAATGTGGTGAAGACGCCCACGGCGCTGCACCTGTTCATGGACTTCCATCATATCGTGTTTGACGGACGTTCCTGTGATATCTTCCTCTCCGAACTCACCGCCGCCCTGGCTGGAACCGCTCCTCAGACTGAGGGATACAGCTATTTCCACTACGCGGCCGACCAGCTGAGCGCCGACATGAGTGAGGCCCGCGATTTCTTCGCCGGCGTGATGGAAGGCTTTGAGGAACCTGCAGCCCTGCTGCCGGACCTGGAGCCCACGGAAGAAAGGGGCAAGGGCGCCTATCTGAACTTCCCCGTTGGGGCTGATATCTCGGCCCGATGCAAGCAACTGGGCATCTCCGAGGCTAGCTACTGCCTGGCTGCGGTTTACATCGCCGCCTCGGCTTTCAGCGGCAAGGAAAAGGTGTACATGTGCACTGTGAGCAACGGTCGCAACAACATGCGCACGGCCGACACGTTCGGTATGTTCGTCAATACGCTGGCCATCTCCTCCCAGCCGGGCGGATGCAGCGTGGATGAATTCCTGCGTCGCACCGATACCGAGTTCTCCGGCGTCATCGCCCATGAGGATTATCCTTTTGCCCGGGTGAGCTCCGACTTCGACTTCCAGCCGCAGATGATGTACGCCTACCAGGCGGGCATCCTCACGGAGTACTTGGTGGACGGTAAGCCCATCAAGGGCACCAGCCTGGAAATCGGCGCTCCCAAGTTCCCTCTGAGCATCTTCGTCCAGGGAACGGCCGAGGATCCCGTGTTTGCCCTGGGTTACGATAATTCGCTGTTTAGTCCGGAACTCATCCGCAGCTTCGGCGAGTGCCTGCAGACGGTTGTCAAGGGCCTTCTGACCGACGGTCCGCTTGAGTCCCTGGCCCTTTCCGGCCCGGATACCGTCAAGGCGCTGGACGGCTTCAACGCCTACGCCCAGAAGGTGGATGGAAAGGAGACGATCGTCTCGCTCTTCCGCAAGGCCGCCGCAGCTACGCCGGATGCCCTGGCCGTGCTGTACAAGGACCAGCAGCTTAGCTACAAGGAACTGGACGAGCGTTCCGAGCGCATCGCCGCGTATATCTCCAAGCTGGGCCTCGGCCCCGAAGGCGTGGTTTCCATCCTCATCGGCCGCAGCGAACTCATGGCCGTCACGGCCCTGGGTGCCCTCAAGGCGGGTTGCTCCTATCAGCCCCTGGATCCTTCCTATCCCGCCGAACGCCTGAACTTCATGGTGAAGGACGCATCGGCCGGTCTGCTGATCGCCGACGACGGCCTGCGGGATGTGCTCACCGAATACAGCGGCCCCGTGCTGCTCACTTCGCAGTTGAGCACGCTGCCCGCCGGAAAGGCACCGGCAGGCCCTGCGCCCGAGAACCTGTTCATCCTGCTCTATACTTCCGGTACCACCGGCGTGCCTAAGGGCTGTATGCTGGAGCACCGCAACCTGGTGAACTTCTGCACCTGGTATCGGGAATATTATGGCCTCAAGGCGGGAGACCGCGTGGGCGCCTATGCGAGCTTCGGCTTCGACGCCTGCATGATGGACATGTGGCCTGCCCTCACCGGCGGCGCCGCCGTCTGCATCGTGGACGAGGAAACCCGCCACGACCTGTCGGCCCTGGACAAGTTCCTGCGGGAAAGCGGTGTCACGCACTGCTTCATGACCACCCAGGTGGGCGTGATGTACGCCAAGAACTTCCCCGACAATCCTGTGCTGAAGCACTTGTCGGTGGGTGGCGAGAAGCTGGTGAGCATGGATCCGCCTTCCTATGCCTTCCACAATGGTTACGGTCCTACCGAGTGTACCATCTTCACGACCATATTCGACGTCAAAAAGCGGGAGGCGAACATTCCTATCGGCCATCCGCTGAGCAACCTGCATCTGTATGTGGTGGACAAGAATATGCGGCGTATGCCTGCCGGCGCTCCCGGCGAACTGCTGGTGAGCGGCCCTCAGGTGGGACGCGGCTATCTGGGTCGGCCCGACAAGACGGCCGAGGTCTATGTGGCCAATCCTTTCTGCGGAGAGGCTCCCTATGACCGTGTGTACCGCACCGGCGATATCGTCCGCTACCGCACCGACGGCAACATCGAGTTCGTGGGCCGTCGCGACGGTCAGGTGAAGATTCGCGGTTTCCGTGTGGAGACCAAGGAGGTTGAGGCGGTCATCCTGGAATACCCTGGCGTGAAGGATGTCACCGTGCAGCCCTTCGACAGTCCTTCCGGTGGCAAGTTCATCGCGGCCTATGTGGTCTGCGAGGGACAGCTGGACAGCGCTGCCCTGGGCGCCTTCATCGGCGAACGCAAGCCTTCGTACATGATTCCTGCTTCCATCAACCAGATAGAGAAGATTCCGCTGAACGTAAACCAGAAGGTGGACCGCAAGGCGCTGCCCGCCCCTGTGATGCAGGCCGGCGGCGAATATGTGGAGCCTGTGGGCGAGACGGAGAAGAAGCTCTGCGACATCTTCGCCGAGACCCTGGAATGCGAAAAGGTGGGCGCCATCGACAACTTCTTCGATCTGGGCGGTACGTCGCTGCTGGTGACCCAGGTGCTGGTCAAGGCCGAAAATGCCGGCCTGCACTTCACCTACGGAGACGTCTTCTCCCATCCTACGCCCCGGAGCCTCGCGGCCTTCCTGGGAGGCGGGGAAGGGGAGGTCCCGGAGACCGACGTCACTTCCTATGACTACTCGGCCATCAATTCCCTGCTGGAAGGCAACACGCTGCAGGCGCTGGCTTCCGGCAAGCCGCAGCCGCTGGGAAAACGCATCCTGCTCACCGGCGCCACCGGCTTCCTGGGCATCCACCTGCTGCGGGAGCTGCTGGAGCATACCGGAAAGGATACGGTTATCTGGTGTCTGCTGCGCGGCAGCGGAGCCCTGAGCGCCGAACGTCGCCTCACCGAGATGCTGGTCTATTACTTCGAGAAGGACTATCGGCCCCTCATTGGCAAGCGTATCCGCGTGGCCGAGGGCGATATCACCCGTCCGGAGACGCTGGCTCCCCTGGAGGCCGAAGGCATCGACATGGTGGTTAATAGCGCCGCTAATGTGAAGCACTTCAGCAAGGGCACCGAGATCATGGACGTGAACTACGGCGGCGTGAAGAACCTCGTGGACTTCTGTATCCGTACGGGCGCGCGTCTGATGCACGTCTCTACCGAAAGCGTCGGAGGCGAAGCCGCTTCCATGGCTTCCATGGAACCGCTCACCGAACAGCGCCTGTACTTCGGACAGAAGCTGGACAACCAGTATGCCCATTCCAAGTTCCTGGCCGAGCGGGTTATCCTGCAGAATATGGCTGAGGGTAAACTGGACGCCAAGATCCTGCGCGCCGGCAACCTGTCGCCCCGCTCCGAGGACGGTGAGTTCCAGGTGAATTTCAGCGCCAACGCCGCCATGGGCCGCCTGCATTCCTTCCAGCTGATCGGGGCCTTCCCGTATGCCATGCTGGATGCCCGGATGGAGTTCTCGCCCATTGACGATTCGGCACGGGCCATGGTCCTGCTGTGTCAGACGCCTCGCGAATGCTGCGTATTCAACATTTCCAACGACCACCTGCTCCCGTTCGACGATATCGTGAGCCGTCTCGGAGGCGTCCGGTACGTGGAGATCGAAGAGTTCATGCAGCTGCTGGATCAGGCCAAGCAGGATCCCGAGAAAGCCAGTCAGCTTTCCGGCCTCCTGGCCTATGCCAAGTCCGGCGGCAGCCTGGAGACGCTGGGCAATCCTCCTTCCGTCGCCTACACGATGCAGGTGCTGCACCGGCTGGGCTTCAGTTGGGATCCCACTTCACGCGAGTACGTGGACATGATCTTCGACATGCTCCGGAGCCTGGGTTATCTGAAGGGATAGCCCGTCGCGGAGTTTTTATGGTTTTTTCGCAGATACTGTATGATTCTTCGTACGTATCTGCGAATTTTCCTTTTTTTCCATAACTTCGCCGCGCTAAAACCTTAATTGTTATGAAAAGATTTCTCATCGCGCTTTGCGCATTCCTGCTTTCCATGGGCGCCTTCGCCCAGAACGATAAGGCCGATAATATCGTAGGCACGTACCTCTGCGGCACCGGCAAGGAAGCCTACAAGGTCCAGATCGTCAAACTGGCCGATGGTACCTACCGCGGCGCCGTCTGCTGGACCGCCCACCTCTACGACGATAACGGCAAGGTCCGCACCGACGTGAAGAACCCCGACAAGACCCTGCGCAATGTGCCGATGGATAAGGTGGTCGTCTTCTCCGGCCTGCAGTACGATGCCAGGAAGCAGCACTGGAGCGGCACCAAGATCTACGATCCCAACCGCGGTCTCCGTGTCAAGATGACCGCAAAGTTCGAGCAGACCGGCACCCTCGTCGTCCGCGGCACCGTCCTCGGCATCGGCGAAAGCGTCACCTGGGTTAAGCAGGATTAAAACTCGAATGTGTAGGTCTTGGAATCGGGGGTGGTGAAGGTGATTTTTTCGATGGAGATGGAGTCTCCGCGAATGCAGAACTTGGCGTTCTTGACAGCTTCGTCCCTTATATCCATGAAGGCATTCTTGAAGGCTTCGGCCTCTTCCAATGGAATGTGGATGGTAAGCCTGTTCCAGTGGGCGGCGTTGGGGATAAGGGTGAATGTCTGTGCGTCGGCGTCGTAAGGAGACAGGATTAATGCATAACCGGGGAATTGGGAGACGAACTTCTCCGGAAGGCCGGACTGGGCGATATAGGCTTCCTGGAGGGCCGGGTCGGCCTTACGCTCATTGAAATGGGCGGTGGTCTCGAACTCTCCCTTTTTGGCGACGAAGTTGGCTACGAATTGGCGGTAAGACCAGTTCTCGCAATGGCTCAGTTCTTCGTCCGAAGGTGTCATGTCCGAGACGGGGATGGCCCACGTCCCATCCAACAAGCGGATTCCCTGCTGTCCTGAAGTCCCGATCCGGAGATAGTGCTCATATACGCCTTTGCCTTCACAGAAAGCCACCGGTTGCCCGCTTTCTTCCCATTGCAGATGATTCTCCCTGTTAAAGACCTTGACGGACTGCTTGTCTACGGAAATCCAAACGATATAATTCCCGGCATATCGGTATAGCCCTTTCCAGTTCGAGGGAAGCTGCGGCAGGGGAGTGAAGTTATTGTCAAATACTTCTTTCGTCCCGTCGGGCTTTGTGATATAGACATAACTCCAGTCGGCCGTGACCTCTCCGTCTATTGTCTTGACGGGCTGGAACTGGTCATTATACAAAGTGGTTTTCCCGTCTTTGTACATCGCGATATAAGGCAGCGTCCCAAGGGGATAAATGGGGGCTTCCCAGTCAAAGAGAAGCGGAGTGAAGACGTCATTTTCCGCAATCTTGTAGATGCCCGAGGGGCGGGGTTCATTGTTACAGAAGACCAGTTTTCCCTTTGTGACACATTTGTTCCCCAAGCCATCCTCTTCCGGTACAATCCAAACCAACCCGTCAAAGCAAGGGGCGTATCCATCCGAGGATTTGAGGAATACACAGTTCCACCAAAAGACGAGTTCATAGTTTCCCACCTGTTTTTTCAGCTCTTTTCTACCTTTTTTATCGTAGGTATAGATGGGGAACAAGTGCTTTTTAGTCAGGGTATTAACCAGGATAAAATCTAACGGAGTTCCCTTGTCTGTTTTGTCGGAGTATTGAAACTGGTAGATACCGCTACTTTGCATGCTCCAATCAAACTTCTTGAGTGCGTAGTAGAAGTAATCCCTTTCCTGAGCCGTGGCTTCTATGCTGCAAAATAACAGTGACAGAAGTAAAAAAGTGAGTGTCCGTTTCATAGTTCGTTACTTTATGTGGTGCTCAAATATACCCTTTTTTTGCGACACGGACAAAAACTAACCTGCCTGTAATAGATTGACTATCGCAGGCAGGTTGTATCCTAGGCAGTCTGTTTAGAGGCTGAAGTGGTACGTGGTTTCGTACTGGTTCCAGTTGCGGAGGGAGAGGGTGATGGCTTGCTGGTCATAGACGTTGCTGAACTGGGTGTCTTCCACCATGCCGTTGTCCCAGACGAGGTCTTTCCAGTGAACCTTTGACAGACATTCCTGGGCTTCTTCCAGGGAGAGGATGCCGTCGTGCTCCTGCAGGTAGCTGCCGGCAGTCTCGTAACGCCACCAGCTTCTGCTGTGGGGGTTGCCCACGGCGGGATCGGGCTCGGTGGTGTAGTATTTCTCGGAGAGCAGGTGGTTGGTCACCAGCATGCTGTTCTGGCCCTCTTCCTTACGGACGATCATCGTCTTCCAGCCGTCTTCCTTGTCGAATTCGACTACAGCGCAGTCTCCCTGGGCATCGGCCACCATGTAGTGATAACCGCTGCCGACGGCGGCGTCATGCCGGACATCGACGGTCTCCAGCAGGGCCAGGGCTTCGTCCACGGTGGCGCAGCGGTCCAGCCACAGGCGCATGACGATGGTGGTTCCTACGTCGTGCTTGTCGGTGTCCTGCTGGGAGGCCTGTTTGGGCAGGGCCATGATGGAGGTGCAGAGGCCTTTTTCGTTGATGCCGTCCACGGGGGCGTAGATGGCGGCCAGGCAGCTGAGTTTCTTCATGAAGGAGTCCGGCAGTTTCTCCAGGGAGTAGCCGAAGTGGGACATGTCACTGCAGGCGATGGATGCGTATCCTTTTTTGGGGTGAGAGACGGTCACCATCGTGGGATTCTTGAAGTAGTCGTAGTTACGTCCGTAGAGGTACCCTTCTCCGGAGGCGTTCTTAGCCTGGAAGGAGGTGCAGTTGAAGGTCTCGGTCTTGCCGTCCTCATCGGCCACCTGGGCGCTCTTGATCTTCAGGGGCAGGCCTTTGCCGATGCGGCCGACGACGTAGTTCAGTAACTCGGCGTTTTCGTCGATGTCTTTTGCGATGAGGTCGTCCAGGTCGTAGCTGGCCTTGTATTCCATTTTATAGAGGTAGGGGTTGCCTTCTACGGAGGTGACGGAGTTGATGCTGGTGATTTCTCCCCTCCAAGTGAACCATACGACAAGGCACAGAGCCGCGATAATTCCGATAATCCAGATGAATGCTTTTTTCATAACAGGTTGATTTTAGTATGCGAAATTACGAAAATTTTATTTTTGTTATCTTTGTGAGTACGGATTAATTGTACCCTTTGATTATGAAAAAGTTTCTTGTTGCTTTGGTTATTCTTCTGGCCGCTGCCTTGGCGGCGGTCGTTACCCGCCCCGATAAGGAGGCCCATATGGATCAGATCAAGTCTGTGATCAGCAATGCCGTCAGCGATGAAGTGCAGGGCGACAGTGAGAACGAGACGGTTAAGGGATTGTCGTCCGTAATCGGCTCCATCGGTTCCGGTGTGGCCGGTTTCGTCCTGGACACCCGTCTGACCGTTGACAACTATTACGTCTGCAGTGTCGGCAAGGTAAAGGACTTGAAAGGGGAACAGCACACGGTGTCTGTCGGCCTTTTCGGCCACGTGTTCACTTTCGGCAAAGAGAATCTCAAGAAGGCCATTAAGGGAGAGTAGGTAGATCTTATCCCTCACTCACCCGGGATTCCGCCTGCGGCGGCATCCCTGCCCGCCTGCCGGCGGAAAAAGGCATAACTCATCCCTCACTCACCCGGGATTTCGCTGCGCTTCGCTTGCGACATCCCTGCCCGCCTGCGGCGGGCTTTGCAAAGCTTACCAAAAGTGCGTGCTCAAGCAAGCTTGGCACGCACTTTTGCTAATCTTTGCGGTGAGTGAGGGATTCGAACCCCCGTTGCGCTCGCACGCAAACCTGTTTTCGAGGCAGGCTCCTTCAACCACTCGGACAACTCACCGGTTGGGGGTTGCAAAGTTACGAATATTTTCGGACTTTGCAACCGGAGATGTCTATTTGAACCACTCGGTGAGGTGGTCTTTTGCGTAGAGGTAGTAAACGGCCAGACCGACCCAGCTGGTCAGCAGGACGAGGACGGCGGTGATGATCTTTCCGATTCCGGAGATGGGTTTCTTGAGAATGTCAAGAACGGCGAGGACAGAAAGGACCAGGCCGGCAATGTAAATGATGAATCCCATGATGTAGTTAGTTTTTGGTTTAAGTAGTACCAAAGTTAGTATATTTTCCAAACAAGTCAAAATTGAGTAAATTTGCGCCATGAAAGAAACGTGGCGTTTTCTGAAATTCGTGCTGTTCAGCGCCAGTGCCGGTCTCATCGAGATGGGCAGCTTCGCCCTGCTGAACGAACTCCTGGACTGGCCCTACTGGCCGTCTTATCTGATCGCGCTCATCCTGAGCGTGCTGTGGAACTTTACCCTGAACCGGAAGTTCACCTTCCGCAGTTGTGCGAACGTTCCCAGGGCCATGCTCCTGGTCTTCGCGTATTACTGCGTATTCACCCCTGTCACCACGATCCTCGGTAACTACCTGGCCGAGAACCTGGGCTGGAACGAATACTTAGTGACCGGGCTCAACATGGTGTTGAACCTGGTCACGGAGTTCCTTTATCAGAAGTATGTCGTTTACAGGGATTCCCTGGATTCTTCGCTTATAGCGGAATAACGCCGATGCCCGGACGGTCCGGCAGCGTGAGCTTGCCGCCGACCACCTTCACGCCGTCGAAACGGTCGTTCGCGATGAGCAGGTTGCCGTCCAGATCGGCAAAATCCACGAAGGGGGAGAACTGCGCGGCGGCCGACACGGCGCAGGAGGTCTCCGTCATGCAGCCGACCATCACCTTCATGCCCAGGGCGCGGGCCATGCCTGCCATCTTCCAGCCTTCCCGCATGCCGGTGCACTTCATCAGCTTGATATTGATGCCGTTATAGGCGCCTACCAGCGAAGGGATGTCCTTCAGGCGCTGGATGCTCTCATCGGCAAAGATGGGGAGGGGACTGTGCGCGGTGAGCCAGGCGATGTCGTCCAGGCGCTCCTTGGGCATGGGCTGTTCCACCATGACGATGCCGTTCTCCTTGAGCCAGTAGATTTCTTCCAGCGCCTGGGAACGGTCCTGCCAGCCCTGGTTGGCGTCCACGGCCAGCGGCACGTCCGTCACTTCGCGGATGGCCTTGATCATGGCCTCGTCCGTGTGCAGGCCCACCTTCACCTTAAGGATATTGAACTTGCCGACGGCTTCCAGCGTCTTCTCCTTCACCACCTCGGGCGTATCGATGCCGATGGTGAACGTCGTGGAGGGCGCCTTCGCGGGATCCAGGCCCCAGATACGGTACCAGGGCTGCCCCATGAGCTTGCCGACGAGGTCGTGCAGGGCGATGTCGATGGCAGCCTTCGCGGCGGCGTCTCCCTCGGATAGGCTGTCCACGTAGGTGAGGATGTCCTCCATCTGGAAGGGATCGTTGAACTGGGAGAGGTCCACCTTGTTCAGGAAGGCGGTGACCGTCTCTACGCTCTGGCCGAGGTACGGGGGCATGGAGGCCTCTCCGTAACCGGTTACACCTTCGTATTCAATTTCTACCTGGACGTCCGGCGTCGTGGTGCGGCTGTAACTGGCAACGGTAAAGACATGGGCCAGCTTGAGCTCGTAGGGGAAGAACTTCAGGTGAAGCTTTCCGTCTCCTTTGCCGATATTGAACTTCTGCGGGCCGCCCTTGCAGCCCACCAGAGCAACGCCGGCTGTCGCCAAAGCGGCAGTCTTCAGGAAGTCGCGTCTATTCTGCATAAAATGGATTGGTTAGAGTAGTGTTTAGTTCTTTTTGTTGGTTAATGTAAGGCAGCACGCGGTCGCCGAAAAGATAGCGGCCGGTGTTGTATGCGTCATAGTAGGGATCTTCGGGGTCGAAACTGCCGATCTGGACCAGGCCCATCGAATGCAGGAAACGGCCGTTGCCGATATAGAAGCCGATGTGCGTGGGACGGGGAGAGCCGTCCTCGCGGTAGCGGCCGAAGAAGACGAAGTCTCCGGGGATGAGCTCGCTGCGGTCGTTGATGCGTTCTCCGGTGAGGTAAATCTGGCTGCAGTCGCGCGGGATGATGATGTCATGCATGAAAAGGGCCGTGCGGACGAAGCCGCTGCAGTCCATGCCCTTGGGAGACATGCCGGCCCAGAGGTAGGGAAATCCCAGCATGGAATGGGCGGTCTTCAGGATGGCCTCCGGACTCTGGTCCAGGGTCTTGCGCCATTCGGCCTCCGTCTTTGCGACCTTCTTGCTCACGTAGCCCGTGCGGCCGTCGGGGTAGCCCACCTTGAGCCAGCGACCCTTCTTACCCAGGTACTTGAGCCGGTCCCCGGCCACGACGTCGGAAACCGTGGCGCTCTTGCTGGAGGCTTCCTTATACACGATGCCCGTGAGGGCGGTGACAACCACCTTCGGGGCGGCGTTCCAGGCATGGTACTCCTCGAAGCTCATGCGCGTGATGCCGGCGTAATGGACCCAGCCCGTGTACTCGTCCGGTGTCTGCACCTGGGGCCAGGGATTGCCGCCCGTGCTCATCTGCAGCACGTGAACCGGCGTTCCCAGCAAGGCCTGGGACACCATTTCCGCGTCGAAGTCGGCGGTTCTGCGAAGGTTGCAAACGGAGATGTTGACGACGCCGTATTCCTGCGAGAAAGCAGTGATGCCGAGGAACAGGCAGGCTAAGAGGGTGGTTATCTTTTTCATACTTCAAATATATAAAAAAAAGGAGACATCATTGTGATGTCTCCTTTTTATTTTATGCTAAACCTTCTTAGAAGGTATCGGGCTCGGAACCTTTGGGCTCTTCGTTCTCGAAGCGGGGCTTGCGGGGCTTGTCACCCTCGTGGCGGGGACCACGGTCTCCTTCACGGCGAGGGCCACGGCCTTCGCGGCGGTCACCGTCGCGACGCGGGCCACGGTCTCCCTCACGGCGAGGACCGCGGGGTTCGCGCTTGGGCTCCACATAACCTTCGGGCTTCTCGGTGAGGGCGCGCATGGACAGGCGCATCTTGCCGGTCTTGGCGTCGATCTCGAGGAGTTTCACATCCACCTCGTCGCCGACCTTCAGGACATCTTCCACCTTCTCGGTCTTGCCCCAGGCGATCTCGCTCACGTGGAGCAGGCCTTCCTTACCGGGCAGGATCTCGATGAAAGCGCCGAATTCCAGGATGCTCACCACCTTGCCGTGGTAAACGGTACCGGCCTCGGGAACGGCGCAGATACCCTTGATGCGCTCGAGGGTGGCATCCATGGCAGCCTTGTCGGTGCCGAAGATATCGACTACACCCTTGGTGGTGCCGTCGCCGTTGTCCACCTCGTCGATGGTGATCGTGGTGCCGAATTCCTTCTGCATACCCTGGATGGTCTCGCCGCCCTTGCCGATGATGGCGCCGATGAACTCGGAAGCCACCTCGATCTGGACCATGCGGGGCACGAAGGGCTTGAAGTCCTCGCGGGGCTCGGGGATGGTCTTGAGCATTTCACCCATGATGTGCAGACGACCCTGACGGGCCTGCTCCAGGGCTTTCTCCAGCACTTCGTAGGACAGGCCGTCCACCTTGATATCCATCTGGGTGGCGGTGATACCGTCCTTGGTACCGGTTACCTTGAAGTCCATGTCACCGAGGTGGTCCTCGTCACCGAGGATATCGGTGAGGATGGCGTAACGGTCGTTGGGGTGCGTCTCGTCGGTGATGAGGCCCATGGCCACACCGGCCACCGGCTTCTTGATCTTGACGCCGGCATCCATCAGGGCCAGGCAGCCGCCGCAGACGGAAGCCATGGAGGAGGAACCGTTGGATTCCAGGATATCGGAAACTACGCGTACGGCGTAGGGGAATTCGGGAGCCGTAGGGATAACGGGCTTGAGGGCGCGCATGGCCAGGTTGCCATGGCCGATTTCGCGGCGGCCGGTGCTGCGCTGAGGCTTGGCCTCACCGGTAGCGAACGGAGGGAAGTTGTAGTGCAGGACAAACTGCTGGTCGTCCTGGATGAGCACTTCGTCCATCTCCTTCATATCCATCTTGGTACCCAGGGTGACGGTGGCCAGGGACTGGGTTTCACCACGGGTGAAGATAGCGGAACCGTGAGCGCAGGGCAGGTAGTCTACCTCGCACCAGATAGGACGCACCTCGTTGGTGGCACGGCCATCCAGA
>Ga0265298_10001947_pt1 | contig 29834 bp, 17 predicted proteins | sample AusTroGonzalo_MG_3_FD_193486 | JGI IMG/M metagenome (GOLD analysis project Ga0265298, IMG submission 193486) | Bovine rumen microbial communities from tropical cattle in Woodstock, Queensland, Australia - Gonzalo_01 | ecosystem: Host-associated > Mammals > Digestive system > Stomach > Rumen ...
TAAGCTTCCCCTTTTTATTGACGGAGCCCGTCTTGGATACGGACTTGCCAGCCCGGCAGCAAATGTAACCATAAAAGATATCGCACAACTCTGTGATGTTTTCTACATAGGCGGGACGAAGGTGGGAGCGCTTTGTGGCGAGGCTGTCATCTTTCCCCGCGGAAATGCTCCGGCCAATTTCTTCACTACCATCAAGCAACACGGAGCTCTCCTTGCAAAAGGAAGGCTTCTGGGAGTGCAGTTTGACACACTTTTTACAGATAATCTGTATGGACGGATCAGTGCCCGTGCAATCGAAATGGCAATGAAACTGCGTTGTATTTTTGAATCGAAAGGAATACCTTTCTATATAGATTCTCCTACAAATCAACAGTTTCCCATTCTGACTTCCAGACAGATGACGGTCTTGGAAGGAAAGGTTGCGTTTGAAATATGGGACCGCCTTCCGGACGGTCGTGCTGTAACACGCTTTGCTACTTCATGGGCTACTGAAGTTGAGTCGTTGCGCTTTCTGGATACGATTCTGGATTAAAAATGTACCAGGTTTGTTGCCCGGCAACTCAAAAGCTTGAGCGGAGCAGATCCACGCTGTCAAGTTTCTCCCAGCCGAAGAACTGGATGCCGTCCTTGACATAAGGGGTGCGGCCGAAGTGACCATAGGCGGCGGTGGGAGCGTAGATGGGATTCTTCAGACCGAATTTTCGGATGATGGCGGCAGGGCGCAGATCAAACAGCTCACGCAGTTTGGCGGCGATTTCTGCATCCTGGCAGATGCCTGTGCCATAACTGTTTACGTAAATACTTACAGGCTCTGCAACACCTATTGCGTAGGCCAGTTGCACGAGGCATTCGCTTGCCACTCCGGCGGCGACCAGGTTCTTGGCAAGATATCTGGCGGCATAAGCGGCGCTGCGGTCGACTTTGGACGGATCCTTCCCGGAGAAGGCTCCGCCGCCATGGGCCCCGCGTCCGCCGTAGGTGTCGACAATGATCTTGCGTCCGGTGAGACCGGTGTCTCCGGCAGGACCGCCGATCACAAATTTCCCGGTGGGGTTGACGTGCAGGATGAACCTGTCGTCAAAAAGCGCGGCGATTTCAGACGGCAGCGAAGCAATCAGCCTGGGCAGGACGATGTTCCTTACGTCGGCTTCGATGCGTTCATGCATGGCTTCGTCGGTGTCGAATTCATCGTGCTGGGTACTCAGGACTATGGTATGGACGCGTACGGGGCGGTTGGTCTTCCCGTCGAACTCGATGCTGAACTGCGCTTTGGCATCCGGCCGCAGATACGGCATTGCATTTTCCGTGCTGGCAGCGGCGGTAGCTGCGTGCCTTATGTCCGCCAGTACCTGCAGCAGGCGGTGCGACAGGTAAAGCGCGAGCGGCATATAATCCGGCGTGTTTTTGCAGGCGTAACCGAACATCATCCCCTGGTCGCCTGCTCCCTGGCTCATTTCGTCGGCCCTCACCACGCCACGGTTTATGTCGGCGCTCTGCTCATGTATGGTGGATATAACCCCGCAGGAAGCGGCGTCAAAGCCATATTCCGCCCTGGTGTAACCTATCCGGGCGATGGTCTCGCGCGCAACGCGGTCTATATCTACATAGGCGTCGCTTGAAACCTCGCCTCCGACTATCACGAGCCCGGAAGTACAGAATGTCTCACAGGCAACCTTCGCCTCGGGATCCTGGCGCAGAAACTCGTCAAGTATGGAATCTGAAATCTGGTCGGCAACCTTGTCAGGATGCCCTTCCGAGACACTCTCGGACGTAAAGAGATAGTTCATTTTAGCATTTTTTTAAAGTTACAGGGGTTGCAAGCAGTCAAATCTTTCCCCTTTGGGCTGCAAAGATACAAAAATTAACATCAACTGTGTTGATAACTTTATTTTTTAATGCGGATAATCCGTGTTATATTTGTACCACAAAAAACATATTCATATCAAAAAGGTTATGAAACAATTCTTCAAAAGGCTGTCGTTGAGTATCTTGACGGCACTTTTCGTTGTGTCTGCCTATGCGCAGATTACGACATCTTCCCTTGGCGGCCGCGTGATTGACGCATCCGGTTCGCCTGTGCCGGGTGTTGCGGTAGTCGCCACCCATGTCCCTTCGGGAACCACCTATGGCGTGGTGACCAACTCGGAGGGGCATTATTCCATTCAGGGTATGCGTACCGGCGGTCCATATGAAGTCCAGGTATCAAGCCTCGGCTACCAGACTGCGACCTACACCGGAATCACTCTGCAACTCGGCGAAACCTACAGTCTTAACTCGACGATAAAGGAGGAGAGCCTTGCAATCGATGCGGCGGTTTTCATCGCCACGCCGACTTCCAAGTTCTCCACGGAGAAGACTGGCGCTTCCACGAACATCAAGAGCACCCAGATAGAGACTCTCCCTACTATAAGCCGCAGTATTGAAGATGTAACAAACCTTTCTCCCTACGGAGGTAACGGAATGTCCTTCGCTGGTTCCGACGGACGTACTTCGAATTTTACCGTCGACGGTGCGAATTTCAACAACAATTTCGGTCTTTCCGACGCACTTCCCGGCGGAGGCAGCCCTATATCAATTGATGCCATCGAGGAGATGCAAGTGGTGATTTCTCCCTACGACGTACGCCAAAACAACTTCGTCAGCGGCGGCGTGAACGCCATCACCAAGAGCGGTACCAACGAATTCAAGGGAACGGCCTACATGTATCACCGCAACGAGAACATGCGCGGCAACATGGTTGACGGAGATCCCATCGCCACCGCCCGTGAGATGGACCGCAACACTACTTATGGATTCACCCTCGGCGGCCCCATAATCAAGAACAAGATGTTCTTCTTCGTAAATTACGAACAGAGCAAGAAACCCACCGTGGTGAATACCTGGCGTGCTTCCGAAACAGCCGGCTCAGAGGGCGACATCAACAATAACATCTCCCGCGTCTACACCGGGGACCTTGAAAAAGTCAGCAAATATGTCGAGGAAAAATACGGATACAAGACTGGTTCCTGGACCGATTTCCCTGCGGATGAGGGCGTAGTGAAGATGCTTGCCCGCATCGACTGGAACATCAGCCGCATGCATCACCTTGCCGTCCGTTACAACCGCACCGTCAACACCAGGTGGTCCAACCCCAACGCTTCCTCGTCCAATTGCGGACAGCGCACCACCGAAAGCCGCGTTGGCCTGTACGGCTATTCATATGCGAATTCGATGTATTCGCAGCTCAACAATGCGAACACCTTCTCCTTCGACCTGAACAGCCGTATCTCAAACGACATGTCCAACCAGCTGCTGATCACTTATTCCGACCTCAGCGACATCCGCGGCAGCAATTCTTCGGAATTCCCCTTCATCGACATCCTCGACGGCACCGGGACAATAACTCCCTACATCTCCCTCGGATACGAACTCTTCACATGGAAGAATGCCGTCCATAACAAGGTGATCTCCGTAAAGGATGACGTCACTTACTACAGGGGATCGCACAAACTCATGACGGGCCTCTCCTATGACTGGCAGCTGGCCGACAACGCCTACATGCGCAACGGAACCGGCTACTACCGCTACAATTCCATCGAAGACTTCATGAACCAGGCGGCTCCCGAGACCGTCGCCCTCACTTACGGCTACGACGGAGACCAGGATCCGGCCTCCCGTGTGCGTTTCCACAAACTTGCCGCCTACGGGCAGGATGAGTGGAATCCGAATGACAAACTCAAGATGACTGCAGGCCTCCGCATCGAGACCATCATCTTTGACAACCAGGACCTCATGCGCAACCAGGCCATCTACGATGTGGATTACAATGGAATCAAGGTGGATACCGGCAAATGGCCTACCCCGAAAATCACTCTGAATCCCCGCGTGGGCTTCAGCTATGACGTGTACGGCGACCGCAGCCTCAAGGTCCGCGGCGGCACCGGAGTCTTCACCGGACGCCTCCCCCTGGTGTTCTTCACCAATATGCCTTCGAATGCCGGTCTCGTTCAGATGGTGAGCGCTGCCACTACCAAATACAAGGACGGTCAGGTTGATCCTTCAAATACCGATACTGCGATACTCAACAGTTTCGTGAACAATTTCATAGTTGACAAGGGCAAGCTTCTCGAACACCTGCAGAGTATCGATCCAAAGAAATATCCCAATCAGGTCAAGCCTGAAGACGGAGCGTTCAGCGGCAGCATCGCGGCCGTGGATCCCAAATTCAAGATGCCCCAGGTCTGGAAGACTTCCCTCGCGTTCGACTATGCTCTTCCCACTGAATTCCCCATCAGCATCACTGCAGAGGGAATCCTGAACAAAACGCTGAACGCCACCTGCATCAGGGACATCAACATGAAGGATCCTGCCGGATTCGCGCGCCTCAACGGTGCCGACAACCGCCATATCTTCCCTTCCGACTACACCTACAACAAGTATTCGGTCTATTATCTGACGAACACCAACAAGGGTTACGGCGCGACCGCCAGCTTCCAGATTAACGCGAAGCCTGCCGACGGGCTCGACATCACCGCCGCCTACACCCGCACATGGTCGAAGGAACTCACCGGCATGCCCGGAAGCGACGCCTCGTCGGCATTTACCTACATTCCTTCCGTAGAGGGCCCGAACAATGTGCAATTGCACAATTCTTCCTACGTCACTCCGGACCGCTTCTATGTGAACGTTTCCTACAACGACAAGTCCAACAACCATTTCGGCGTATTCTACAATGCATACCGCGGCGGCGCGAACTACTCATACATGTACGCGACCGACCTGAACAACGACAATTACAACTACGACGCCATCTACATTCCCACCAAGAAGAATCTGGCGGAAGGAAGCGTCAAGTTTGCCAGCGAAGACGATGCAACGCGCTTCTTCGCATTCGCGGAGAAGGATGCATATCTCAGCAAGCACATGGGCGAGTACGCCGAGGCATACAGCGTGTATTCCCCATGGCAGCATCATCTCGATATACACTACGCACATGACTTCAAGGTCAAGGCGGGCGGTGCGAAGTTCAACACGCTGCAGCTCTCCTTCGACGTCAAGAATGTCATGAATCTGTTTGACGACTCCTGGGGATGCTACAAGTACATGAATCCTAACTTGAAGCAGGGACGCATCCTAGACGTCGAGCGCATTGGTTCCGACGGTATTCCGGTCCTGAAAACTCCCGATTATATCAGCGGCGACACCCAGACATGGGTCGTCAACAAGGTTATCGGGCAGGTCTGGTACGCTCAGGTCGGTCTTAAATATATGTTCAACTAATATCCGGAAACACCATGAAAGCAAAATATATCATCCTTTCTGTTCTGGCCGCATTCTCAGCCTTCCTCTTCGGATGTACTCAGGACCCCATTACGGGCAGCGATCTTGACAACCTCAAGGTTGACAACAGCTATGTGCAGATTCTTCCGGGCGGCGGCAGCACCACATTCTATCTGACTGCGAATGAAGCATGGAAACTCTACGTGAGAACTGCATACGATTATAAATACAAGGACAGCAATGGTAAGGACAAGACCGCCACTGTAGACACACTTATCATTCCGGGAACGACCTGCAAACCCCGTGGCATAACCACTCCGGTGGAAAGCTGGATTACTGCAAGCCCGGTGGAGGGTACTGCAGGTGAGCACGCCATTACGGTAACCGGTCCCGCATCGGAAACTTACCGCACACAGGATATCCGCATAGTCGGGAAAAGCGGCACCATCATAGTCACCGTTGCCCAGGGCGAGGATGTAACCAAGGAGTACAAGGCGTCCGAGGCTATAAAACTCATCCGCGACGGCAAGCAGACGGGTAGCCCCGTAATCGTGAAAGGCATAGTCTGCAAGATCGATGAAATCAGCACGAGCTACGGCAACGCAACCTATTACCTTTCCGACGACGGCACCTTCACGGGCGACAAGTCTGACGGTAACTGGCTCGAGGTTTACCGAGGCTACTGGATGAACGGAGACAAGTTCACCAAGGGCGATGAAATCGCCGTAGGGGACGAACTTACCATCAAGGCTGTTCTGATAGATTATCAGGGAACGCCCGAAACCAATTCCGGAACCGCAGAGGTTATTTCCATAAAGAAATCCCTCGTAGCAGTCAGTCCCTCGGCGATCGGCGAACTGCCTTCGCGCGACACCGTGGTCAAGGTTGCCGCCCTCTACAGCGGCGACAATCTCAACTACGCCATCGATGAGGCTGGCCTCGCATTCCTCAGCATCGTAGGTACCGAGCAGAAGGAAGATACCACCTTCGTCAGCATCCATGTGGCGGAAAATACCTCCCCCGTCTCCCGTTCAGGTATAGTTTCGCTCAGTTCCACCAAAGGTAAGGACAAGTCCCTTGCGACAGTCACCGTAACCCAGGCCGGTGCGGCCAAGATAGTGACCATCACCGAGGCTCTCGCGCTTGACGATAACACCGCCGTCCTTGTCAAGGAAGCCCTCGTTTCCGCAAAGACCACCGTGGGATTCGTCGCCACCGACGGAACATCGGCCATCTATGTTTATGACAATGCCGAGAATACCGTAGCAATAGGCGACAAAGTCGGATTCGCGGCCGCCAAGTCGTCTTACAGCGGAGTTCCGCAACTCTCCGGCGTATCCAATCTCAAGGTGGCCTCTTCGGGCAATGCGATTTCCCGCCCTGTGCCTGTCATACTCAATGATGTGGGCTTTGACACATACACCAGCTCTACGGCAACGTATGTAACGTTCTACGGAACCCTGTCGCTCACATTCAATAATACCGACAACTCGATCAAGTATGCCAACATCACGGTCGACGGCGTTACCGGATTCCAGGGCAGCCTTACGAAACCGGGAGCGGATCTTAATCTCGCCGACCTCAATGGCAAGGTCGTGACCGTGACAGGATACTACAACGGTATCAGCGGTACTTCTACAAAATACCAGAACGTGATTGCCGTCTCGGTCGAAGAAGGAGTGAAGGTTCCCGTGACCTACAAGTACAAGAAGGTTTCTGCAGTGACTTCCGGTAAAAAGTATTTGATCGCATCTGTGGTGGACGGTACCGCAAAAGTCATGAATACTCTCGCACAGTCCGGAATCACCAAGACGTATGGTTATCTTAAAGCCACTGACGCCGAAATTGAAAGCGATGTCATTACTCTCGGAGACGATACGCATGAATTCACTTTCACCGCCAGCGGCGAAGGATTTACCGTACAGAACTCAGAAAGTAAATATATCTACCAGAACGGAACGTATAAGACCTACAATGAGAATGCTTCTTCCAATGAGAATTGCGTATGGAGCGTATCGGCGGCTGAAGGCGTTTTCACTATTACTAGCCCTTCCGGTTATTCGATGTATTTTGATACAGAGTTCTCAAGTTATGGCGCTTACAATGAGGCCAAAGAGACTTACGTGAAGCCCTGTCTCTTCGAAAGGCAGTAATTGACCGTCAGTTTTATTGAGGCGCAGCTCCAAAAGGGGTTGCGCTTTTTTTTGTTTTATTCCAAGGGAATAACTATATTTGAGGACTATACGCTTTTTAGCAACGAAATAAAACAAATAATAACACAAAAAGATTATGAAACTAAGATCATTTCTGGCCATTGCGGCGCTCTGCGCGTTGACTTTTTCGGCCTGTGAAGAAGTGGAGCAGCAGGAAGAGGCGACGCTCACCGTCAATCCTTCGGAACTGCTTTTTGATGCAACCGGCGAACCTTCGCAGGTTGTCAGACTCCACGCTACGCGCGACTGGCGCGTATCCGGCTCTGTTCCCGAGTGGATAGCCCTGAGTAAATCCGGCGGTTCTCCCGGCGACTACGACATCGAAATCAGCCTCGAGCCCAACCGCGAGAACAACAGGGAAGCGGAGATTCTCTTCACGATCGGGCTTTACAATGCGGCGGTGACCGTCCAGCAGTCCGGTGACCAGGGCGAGGTGGTCTATGAGCAGATTACCTGCAAGGAGTTCCTCGACAAGGCCGATACCAACACGGTTTATCGTCTTGTTGGCACCGTTACCAACTTCAATACCAAGTATTGCTCGTTCTACCTTTCCGACGGCACGGGAACCGTGAATGTCTACGAGGTGAACAACAAGGCCGAATGGGCGGATGTGATCAAGAATATGGGCACCGTGACCGTTCGCGGCAAGTACAAGCTTTACACAGGCACCAACGGCACTGCCAGCCCTGAAATGGTGGCGGCGTACATAGAAGATTTCGTTCCCGGCAACGACGGCACTCCTAAGGGAAGCGGCACAAAGGAAGATCCTTACAATCCTGCCGGTATCGCCCAGGCCGTAAAGGATCTTATCTGGACTTCCACTACCGAATATGACAGCACGGACCCAGTGTTCGTAAAGGGTAAGGTGGCTGTCATCAGCGAGGAATTCTCCACACAGTTCGGCAACGCTTCCTTCACTCTCGTGGATGCGGAGGACGGCAGCGGTTCCTTCGTGGCATACCGCGTGCTTTATGTGGGCAACAGGAAATTCACTGCCAACGACACCCAGATCAAGGTCGGTGACGTGGCTGTGGTTTACGGCAAGATGATGAATTACCAGAACACTACTGCCGAAACCGCAAGCGGAGCGTTTGTCTACGAGCTCAACGGTGTAAGCGACGGCGGTATAGTGGAGGAGGGAACTCCCGAAGGTGACGGCTCGCTCGAAAGCCCGTTCAATGCTTCTGCCGCGGCGCAGGCTGTGGCCGGGCTTACCTGGACTTCGACGACGGAATATCAGAAGGTCGGTCCCTTCTATATCAAGGGTAAGATCTCCAAGATCGGCGAGGCGTATTCGTCACAGTTCGGCAACGCTACCTTCACCATCACCGATATGGACGGCAGGGGTTCCTTCGAAGCATACCGCGTGAAGTATCTCGGAAACTCCGGCTTCAGTTCCGACGACGAACAGATCAAGGTCGGCGACGAGGTTATCATTTACGGTGAAATCATGAACTACAGGGGTACGACTCCTGAAAGCGTCAGCGGATCATATCTGTATTCACTCAACGGAAAGGTGAAGGATATGGGAACCGCACAGGGTTCGGGAACTCTCGAAGATCCTTTCAATCCTGCAGGCGCCAATGCCGCTGCGGCAAGGCTCGGCTGGACGGACAAGGACAACTACGAGACGCTGGACAACGTCTATATCAAGGGCAAGATCAGCAAGATTGCCAACAATGGTACCTATACCGATGGCGGAACCTTCGGCAACGCATCGTTCTACATCACCGATATTGAAACCGAAACGGGCGAGTTCTATGTGTACCGCGCCCTCTATCTCAAGAACAAGAAGTTCGAGAGCGGCCAGACCGACATCAAGGTTGGCGACGAGGTGATTGTCTGCGGTAGTATAATGAATTACCAGGGAAAGACCCCTGAGTCTGTAGCCGGACAGGCCTACCTCTATGAACTCAACGGCGACCAGGGTGAGGATACGCCGGTGGGCACTGCCAAGGGTACCGGTACTCTTGAGGATCCTTACAACCCTGCGGGAGCTGCCGCTGCCGCAGCCACACTGACGTGGACTGACAACAATACTTACCAGACCGTCGAGGATGTCTATATCAAGGGTAAGATCAGCAAGATTCCCGACAAGGGCACCTACACCGAAGGCGGCACCTACGGCAACGCTTCGTTCTATCTTGTCGACAGTGAGGACGAAACGGGTGAATTCTATGTATTCCGTGCCCTGTACCTCAAAAACAAGAAGTTCGCAGAGGGCCAGACCGATATCAAGGTGGGCGACGAAGTGATAGTATTCGGTAGTATAATGAATTACCGTGGCAACACCCCCGAAACCGTGGCAGGAAAGGCTTATCTCTTCGAACTCAACGGTGATCGGGGAGAGGATACTCCGGCAATCGATTATGAAAACTCTCCCGAAAAGAGCATTTCCGACTTTATCGCTGCGGCCGATACCAAGAACTATTACAAGCTGACGGGAACGGTGAGCAACTTCAACGCCAACTTCTGCAGCATGGATATTGCCGATGAAACAGGTGCAAGCATCTATGTTTACAGCGTGATCAACAAGGACGAGTGGGCTTCCAAGATTACCAACGGCGGCACAATAGTCCTCGCAGGAAAATATGCATACTATGAAAGCAAGCAGCAGCATGAGGTCGTGGATGCATACATCCTTGATTTTATCGGCTCACCCGCTCCTCCCGTTACTCCCAAGGGTACCGGTACTCTCGAGGATCCTTACAATCCTGCCGGCGCCGCTGCCGTTGCGTCGCAGCTGACATGGACCGACAACGCTACTTACCAGACTGTTGAAAACGTCTACATCAAGGGTAAGATCAGCAGCATTGCCAACAAGGGCACTTACACCGATGGCGGCACCTATGGCAACGCTTCCTTCTACATCGTGGACAGCGAAGACGGTACCGGCGAATTCTACGTGTACCGTGCGCTCTACCTCGAGAACAAGAAGTTCGAGAGCGGTCAGACTGACATCAAGGTGGGCGACGAGGTCGTCGTCTTCGGAAATATCATGAATTTCCAGGGCAAGACTCCCGAGACCGTATCCGGAAAGGCTTACCTGTATTCGCTCAATGGCAAGACCAAGCCCGATCCGACACCGGTTATCGACTACGAGAACGCTCCTGAAAAGTCGATATCAGACTTTATTACGGCTGCCGATACCGAGAATTACTACAAGCTGACGGGAACTGTAAGCAACTTCAACGCCAACTTCTGCAGCATGGATATTACCGATGAAACGGGTGCGAGCATCTATGTCTACAGTGTGGCCAACAAGGACGCCTGGGCTTCCAAGATAACCAACGGAGGCACCGTAGTGCTTGCAGGTAAATATCTGTACTACGCATCCAAGCAGCAGCACGAGGTCGTGGATGCATACATTCTCGATTTCATCGGAGCGCCAGCTCCGCCGGTAACGCTGAAGGGAACGGGAACCCTCGAGGATCCCTACAACCCTGCAGCGGCTGCAGCTGCCGTAGCCGACTTTACATGGACATCCAACACCGAGTATCAGAAGACCGAGAATGATGTCTATATCAAGGGCAAGATCAGCAATATCCCCAGCAAGGGCACCTATACCGAGAGCGGCACCTATGGCAACGGTTCCTTCTATCTTGTCGACACTGAGGACGGAACGGGTGAATTCTATGTATTCCGCGCCCTTTATCTCGGAAATGTCAAGTACACCGTCGGTCAGACCGACATCAAGGTGGGCGACGAGGTAGTGGTCTGCGGCAAGATTATGAATTACCAGGGCAAGACTCCCGAGACGGTTTCCGGCGAGGCGTATCTGTATTCCCTCAACGGATCGACCGAATCGGTCATCGTGCCTGCCTTCGGAGTCGCCAATACCAGTATCAGCGTCCCTGCGAGCGCCACTTCAGCAGTCATCAGCATCACCGGCAACAGCCCGTGGACCATCCTCGGTGACGGCCTCCAGTTCTCTGCGACAGAGGGAGAGGGCGCCTCGGACGTCACGGTCTATTTCCCTGCAAACGAAAGTGAAGAACAGGAGAATGTGTACACGCTGTATGTTTCTACCAGCGCTCAGGTCGAGTCTCCCAGAATCACCGTAGTAATCACGCAGGCCAAGAAGGCCGCCGCGGGTTCCGTGAACGTTTACACCAAGGTGACCGGCGCCCTCGACAGCTATGAGGGCCGGTATCTGATCGTGTACGAAAGCAGCAAGGTCGCTTTCGACGGATCTCTGGAAAGACTGGATGCGGTGGGGAACACCAAGGAAGTGACCATCGAAAACGGCAGCATATCCATCGCGCCCGATGAGGATACTTTCTACTTCACCATCGCAAAGAGCGGGACCGGCTATACGATTCAAAGCCAGTCCGGATACTATATCTATCAGACATCCGACGCCAACGGCCTTGGTTCTGCCAAGACCGCGGGTTCGGTGGTGAACAATATCTCCGTATCCAACGGTGACGCCTCCATCGAAGCCTCCGGTGCGCACCTTCGTTACAACGCTACCAGTAATCAGCTGAGATTCAGGTACTACAAGAGCGCGACTTATACGCAGCAGAAGGCAATACAGCTCTATAAACTTGCAGAGTAATCCATAATGCTCAAACGGCTCCTCAGATACATTCTGCCGGTCCTGCTTTCAGCGGGGCTGGCAGCGTGTACTCCGGGGGCTGAAGATCCGGTTGTCGGAAGCGATCCTTCGATCGTGCCCAAAAAGACGCGGGTGAACAGCATCGACGTCAGCGTTTTCGTGGAGATTACCGCACCCGGGGCATGGACGGTTGAACTTGAATATCCGGCAGAAGGACCTTCGGGCTGGGCCTGGATGGATCCGGCTTCCGGCACCGGCGATTTGGGCAACGCCCGTCTGCGTTTCTCCGAGAACACTTCCGAAGAATACCGCAGCGTCACCCTGAACCTGATGGTCAAGGGCAAAACCGCCGCATCCGCTACGGTTGAACAGTTGGGAACGTCCGGCGCCCACAGCACCGGCGGCCGCGAAGGCATAGTCCAGGCAGGATGGATGGAACTTCCCTCCACTTACGAAGATGACGGACGCGTATTCCTCGCCCACGACATGAAAGGGAACGAATACCGCGGCTCCCGCATCAGCGGCATGCGCAACTGGTCGTGCTACTGGGATTATGAGGAGCACATGTCGGTGTGGGTGGCCTATCCCCTCAACCATGCCCTGAAGGGCAACGGCAATTTCGGCTACTCCTGGGGTGTCATGGACCCCCTGCTGCCCAGTTCGAAACAGCCGGACCTGAGCGGAGGATCCTATGGCGGAAGTGCCTGGGGCGGAGGAAACTGGAACCGCGGACACCAGCTGCCGCGGGCTGACAGGCAGACCAGTCAGGATGCCGTCAATTCCACCTGCTTCCCTACGAACATCACTCCCCAGGACGGTTCTTTCAATTCCGGAATCTGGGTAAAACTGGAGAATCAGGTCCGCGAATACGCGTCCAATTCCGACACGTCCTACGTGGTTACCGGCTGCATCTGGAAAGATTCCCAGACGTTTACCAGGAATTATACGGGATGGGCGGTACGCGTCCCCGACCATTATTTCAAGGCCATACTCTATTACGGACCCCACTCGCAGGCGGCTGCAACCAAACGCTATATGGCCGCAGCGTTCTATCTTCCCCACGATACGAATATTTCAGGCAAGAATTTCCGGGACTATATCATGACCGTGGATCAACTCGAAGAACTCACGGGGATCGATTTCTTCGTGAACCTCCCTGCGGCCGTAGGAAAGGAAACGGCGGACAAGATTGAATCCGAAGTGCTGTCTTTCTGGAAATAAACAACAAAATCATAATGAAAAGATCATTTTACATCCTGCTTGCAACGCTGCTGCTCATCGCCCCGTTCAGGGCCGATGCCGGCAAGCACCGCAGCTACGTCATCGGGTTCTACAACCTTGAGAACCTTTTTGACACCGTCCACGACGACGGCAAGAACGACTATCAGTATCTTCCCGACGGCCAGAACCAGTGGACTGAGGCCAAATACCGGAAGAAGCAGCACAACATGGCTACGGTCATCCGCGCCATGAAAGAAGACAACAAGTGCTGGCATGCGGTGCTTGGCGTTTCCGAAATCGAGAACCGCCATGTGCTCGAAGACCTGGTAATGCAGCCTGAAATCGCGGCGGCAAACTACCAGATTATCCATTACGACGGCCCCGACCGCCGCGGAGTGGACGTGGCCCTGCTTTACAAGCCGGATGTCTTCACCGTTATAACCAGCGAGAGCATACCCTTTACCTTCGAACCCTCGCGCCTGGACTGGAGCGCCTGGACGAAGGAGGAGAAGGACCGCTTCCGCACCCGTGACGTGCTGATGGTGCGCGGCGTCATAGACGGAGAGATGTTCGCCTTCTTCGTAACCCACCTTCCTTCCCGCATCGGCGGCAAGGGCGCCGACCTGCGTCCGCGCGGAGCCGAAATCATCTATCAGCGCGCCATGGAACTCCAGAAGGAATTCCCCGGCATCAAGATAGTCGTTATGGGCGATATGAACGACAACCCCACCGACCCCAGCATGACCGATTTCATGCACGGAAAGGAAAAGATCGAGGATGTGGGCAAGGAGGATTTCTTCTCCCCGTTCCTGAGCATGCTCAAGGCGGGCTACAGCTCCCTCTATTATCAGGGCACCGGCAATATCTACGATATCATCCTCGTAAACAGCGCCATAGCGAAAGCCCCCAAGGGCACTTTCCAGATCAAGCCCATAGTGAAGAAGAAATTCTACGGCCGCGTATTCAGCAAGCCTTTCATGACGCAGCAGACCGGTCCGTACAAGGGGACTCCCTTCCGTACTTTCTCCGGCGGCGCCTGGGCGGGCGGCTATTCCGACCATTATCCCACCTATATCGTTGTATCCAAATAAATTCAGTATATGTTTAAAAGACTGTTAACTATAACCGCACTGGTCGTTGCATCCGCAGTTTACTCGGATGCCCAGGAGGCCAGCGGGTGGTTCGCGGGCGGCGGTGCCGGCGTGAATATCGGTGCCGACGGCCTCCGCGGGAAGCATCCTTCCTTCTCCGTGGGGCTTCCGGCCGTCCAGGCTTACGGTGGCAAGTGGGTTGACGATCTCTTCGGCATCCGCTTCGGCATCCAGGGGCTGCATGCGGCGGGATTCTATGGCAACGAAGGATTCAATTTCCTCGCTATGCCGGTAGACCTCCTCTTTGACGCTCCAAATTTCTTTTTCGACTGGACGAGGGACAACATCCTGGGGCTCTATCCCTACATTTCAATGATGCCCGCTTTCGGAATTCCCAGCGGATACACGCAGTTCGGTGCAGGCGCCGGCGCAATCGGTACGCTCCGTCTGCAGGGACCGTGGTCGCTCTATGCGGATGTTCGCGGCAGTATCATCGGCCAGAACATCACTGGCCGCAAGAACATGGGTATCTTCGGTCTCGGCTCCATCACGGCCGGCCTTCAGTACAACTTTAGCAAAGAAGAGAAGAAGCCAGCTTTCGACGATACGAATGTCCTTGCCACCATCGCTGCACAGGGATTGGAAGAGCCGACCGCAGATTCCCGTGTACAGTTGGGCAATTATTCCGGCGGGCTCAAGGGAACCGTCATCAGCCGCAGCACGCGTGCAGGCATCCGGGGTGCTGACATAAAGGTCTATTCCGGAGCTGCCGAACTTACGGGCGTCGTGACGGACGGTGCCGGCGGATTTGCAGTCAGCGGCCTTCCGGACGGAAGGTACAGCCTGGTCATAAACGCGCCCGACTGCCTTGAAAACAGGGTGGAGGTCACCGTGAACGACGGTTACGTGAAGAACATGTTCAACATCTCCATGACCTCTGTCCAGCATGTGGCGGAGATCGACGAGGATTCCTTCATGCTCTTCGACACGGAGCGTTCGGGCTACGACGACAACCCCGTGATCCTCTTCGGTTCCAACGACGTATTCAACAATCTGGCGGGATACAACTTCAGCTCGGTGCGTTTCCGTCCCCGCGGCTATACTTCGGAGAGTCAGGATGTCTATTTCGCCGGAGTCAAAATGAACGACGCCGTTACGGGATATTCTCCCTTCTCGCTCTGGAGCGGCCTTAACGAGGCTACCCGTGCGAAGGATTCTGTTTCCGGAGGAGAGGTTTCCGATTTCGGCCTTGGCGGATACAACGGCCTTACCAATATCTTCGCCAACGCACGCAGCGTCCGCAAGGGACTGCGCGGAAGCGTTCTCACCAACAGCGCGCTTTACCGTCTGCGCCTGATGGGCTCTTATGCAACCGGTCTTATGGACAACGGCTGGGCCTATGCGGTGAACGTATCGGCACGCCTCGGCGGCAATGACTGGATCGACGGTGTGTACTACCGTTCCTTCGCCTACTATCTGGCGGCCGACAAAGTGCTGGACGACAGACATAAATTCGGTTTCATATTCTTCGCCACTCCCGGTGAGCGCGGCGCGCAGAATGCTTCGACACAGGAGGTTTATGACCTCATGGGCGACAATATGTACAACTCCAACTGGGGTTACCAGAATGGCAAGGTGCGCAACGCCCGCGTCCGCAGGACCAACGAACCCGTTGCAGTCGTGAAGTACGACTTCACCCCGGAAACGGACTGGGCACTTTCCGCGACGGTCCTCTACCGCTTCGGCAAGAACGGTTACACCGCACTCGACTGGTACGACGCTCAGGATCCCCGTCCGGACTACTACCGCAACCTTCCGAGCTATTTCTACAGCCCCATCACCGACCTTAACCGCGACAACAGCTACAAGGAAGGCTGGTCGAGGGAGGTATGGACATATCACCGCAACTATCCTTCCATCACGCACATCAACTGGGACCGCTTCTATGACGTGAACCGCGCACAGGCTGACGGCAAAGGACTTAACCGTTCCAAGTATGTGCAGGAGGAACGCCATGTGGACCAGAACGACCTGAATTTCTCTCTTACCTTCAAGAACTGGCAGAACAGGTACATGACGGTGAACGGCGGACTTACCGCACGCATCAACCGTACCGAATATTACAAGCAGCTTGCGGACCTTCTAGGAGGCGACTATTTCCTCGATATCGACAATTTCGCCGAGCGCGATTTTGCAGCTTCTCCCGGAAAACTCCAGAACGACGTGGATTACTTCCTCCGTCACGGACAGGCTCCTGTAATCCAGGTGGGCGACAAGTACGGATACGACTATTATGCGCAGATCCGCAACTACGGTGCGTGGATCAACGGCAAGTACACCATCGGCAATTTCAGCGCCAGCCTCGGCGGCCGGATCGGATATGATTCATTCTGGCGCGAGGGCCTCGTCCGCAAAGGACTCTTCCCAGGGCAGCCTTCAAGCGCGGCCGAAGCCTCGAAATGGACGGCGGCCGGAATCGTGCCGACCGACGAAACCTCGTTCGGAAAGAGCGATGTCTGCAACTTCATCACCTATGCCGGCAAACTCGGGCTCAATTACGTGATCGGCGGCACCCAGCGCGTCTATGCGAACCTGGGATATTTCAATGACGCCCCGCACTTCAACCAGGCTTTCCTTTCGCCTCGTACCCGCAATACTGTCATGGACAACCTGAAGACCGTCAAGACCCTTGCGTCCGACGTGAACTGGCAGTATTCCGGCAACGGCATCAACGTGAGGGCGACTGCATTCTACGCCACCATCAAGGACCAGTCCAAGGTGATGAGCGCATACGACGACCTGCAGAATACCTTCTCGAACTTCGCAGTGAACGGTATAGACCAGCGCAACATGGGCGTTGAATTCGGATTCAAGATGCCCACCTATGTCGTGCCGAACCTCTCTGTGCAGGGAGTCCTTTCGGCGGGCAGTTATGTTTATACCTCGAATCCCACCATGACACAGACCGTTGACAACAGCGCCGAAATCGTCATGGAGAACGAGCCGGTACCCTACTGGAAGAGTACGGTGCTTTCCGACGGCACCACCACTCAGCACTACGTGCCTACGACGCCTCAGCTTGCGGCCAGCATCGGTCTTGCCTACAACCGCAATTACTGGTTCGTCGACGCTGATGTGGAATACTTTGCCGAGTCATATCTCGACATGAACCCTCTCTACCGCACCGCCTCCGCCGTTGCGGGTCCCGACAATGTCACCACCGACGCCGAAATAGCCTATCTGACCGCACAGGAGAAGTTCGATCCCGCTATGCTTGTGAACCTCTCCGTCGGCAAGAGCTGGTTCATACGCTACAAGTATCAGCTCGGCTTCTCCCTGAATGTCAGAAACATGCTCAACAACAAGAACGTCAAAACAGGAGGCTACGAGCAGACCCGTCTGGTTGACAACACTCTCAGCAAGAGCCAGTACTACCGCTTCGACCCGAAGTATTTCTACATGGCCGGAACCAATTACATGTTGAACGTCTATTTCAGATTCTAAGCTTATGAAAAAGTTATTTATAGCAATAGCGGCGCTCTGCGCCCTCGTTTCCTGCAAGAGTCTGATTGAAGAGTGGCAGCCGGTCGTCACTTTCGGTGACAACGAACCCGGAGCCATGAAGGTTTGGACGGAGGCGGACCTTGCCAAATACGGATTCACGGGCAAGATTACCCCCATCCAGGACATGAAAGCGCAGTACAAGAAAAAGACCGATTCCGAAAAGACGCGGACCACAGGCCACAAGATTACCGAAAACGTCTGGATCAAGGGCCGCGTTGTCTCCGACGACCGCACCGGAAACATCTACCGGGAGATTTATCTCCAGGACGATTCCGGAGCAATCGACCTCAAACTCGGAAAGTCCTCGCTTTACAGCGACTTTCAGTTCGGCCAGTGGGTGTATGTCAAGTGTACCGACCTTTGCATCGGCGCTTACAAGGGCATGCCTCAGCTGGGCCTTGAACCGGACAATACTTCCACTAATGAGTACGAAACTTCCTATATTGACATCCAGGCGATAATCGACACCCACGTTTTCCGCGGGCCTACCGATGATACTCCTGTCACTCCGAAAGAGATAAGCGTCAGCGATGTTCGCACAGCCTTGAGCGCCGGTACGGCGGCATGGAACTCCGGTGCCCTCTGGGGAACTCTGGTGACTGTGAAGGGCCTTGAATACGGCAACCAGACTTTCGCACTGGTTTATCCTCACGGCATCCTCCCTCACAAGAGCGAGAATCCAGAAAACCGCGTGTTCATTTCCAAGCCCAGCAATGCCAACTATGCGGTTGCGGGCTATGATTACACGTGGGGAATCAAGACGTGGGCCATGTCGAAGACCAAGTACAAGGAGTATATCGAAGCCGGGCTGTTCGACGATGCGGTCGTTGCCAGCGGCTCGATCCGTTACGGCCCCATCACCACACGCCCTGCCGATTATGCCAGCGCGGCTACGATCTCCGCGGCCCTGACTCTCGACAATGCCGGAAAGTTCACCGCCGCCTTCGACAAGCAGGCCTATACTCCTGCGGTACTGAGTGAAAAGGTGCTGACTGCATTCGGCAACGATGCGAAGCTCACTTTCAAGGAACTGATGATCAAGTATGCCACGGCGAATTACGTATCGCATTATTTCAAGTTCAGCGGCACGTCTACGACCATCCAGGTCCGTACCAGCGGCTATGCCAAATTCTCCGACCAGCTCATCCCGGCTGCCATTCTGGGAGGCTCTCCGGTCCAGATAACAGGTATCCTGACCTATTACGACGAGAGTGCGCAGATTTCGCTCATCACCGCCCCGGACGACAAGGACAATCCTTCAGTGACATTCACGCCGCTCCCCGGCACAGCAAACTAATGATATGAAACGTACCTTATATATATTTGCAGCATTACTCATGCTAACAGCTTGCGACCGCACCAATCCCTTCCTCACGGAATGGGACACTCCCTACGGCATTCCGCCGTTCGATAAGATCAAAGTTTCCGACTATATCCCCGCCATCAAGGCCGGAATAGCCGAACAGCAGGCCGAGATAGATGCCATAGTGGCATGCCCCGACGCCCCCACTTTCGAAAATACCATCGTTCCTCTCGAACTCTCAGGAAGGACCCTCGCCAGGATCAGCGGAGTGCTCTACAATGTGGCCGAGACCGACCGGACCGACGCTATCGATGCGGTGGTGGAGGAATCCATACCGCTTCTGAGCGAGCATGAAGACAACATTTCCTTCAACAAGGGGCTCTACGAACGTATAGCAGCCATCTACAACGGCGACCAGAGCAGTCTTGACCGCGAGCAGCAGATGGTGCTGAAAAAGCATTTCGAGAGTTTTGAGCGCGAAGGTATCGGCCTGCCCGAAGAGCAGCAGAAGCGCCTTAAGGAGGTAAATGCCGAAATCGCATCCAAAACCCAGAAGATCGGCAACAACATCCTAGCGGAAAGCAACGCTTTCAAAGAGAAGTTCGGTTTCAGCGTGAGCGCCTACCCCGACAGGATGACTTCCACCGCCGACCGCGAACTCCGCAAGGCATACTATGAAGCCTACACCACCCGCGGCCATCACGGCAACGAAAACGACAACTGCACACTTGTGCTGGACGTGCTCCGTCTCCGCCAGGAAAAGGCCGCGATGCTCGGTTTCGAGAACTCCGCAGCCTATGTGCTCGACAACAAGATGGCCCATGATCCCGCGACGGTGGACAATTTCCTTGCAGGGATAATGAAGGCTGCCGTGGCCCGTGCCAGGGAGGAAATCGCCGACATGCAGAAGGTAATGGACGAAGATGTCGCCGCAGGTGTACTTCCTGCCGGTTCGAAGATAGAACCATGGGACTGGTGGTACTATGCCGAAAAGGTGCGCAAACTCAAATATGACCTCGACGATGAGGCGGTAAAGCCATATTTCCAGATGGATTCCGTGCGTAACGGCATCTTCACCGCCGCCAAATGGCTCTACGGCGTAAATGCCGAAGAAATCACCGGCGTGCCTGAATATAACAAGGATTGTGTCCAGACCTGGAAGATTACCGCTGACGACGGTTCGCTGGTCGGAATTTTCACCACCGACTATCTGCCCCGCGACAGCAAGCGCGGCGGAGCCTGGATGAACAACGTCCGCGAACAGTACGTGGATGCCTCCGGCAATGACGTCCGCCCGATAATCGTGAATGTCGGGAACCTCGCGGAAAACATGAATGTCGACCAGGTGCAGACTGTCTTCCATGAATTCGGCCACGCCCTGCACGGACTTCTCACCAAATGCCGCTATCCTTCTGTCAGCGGGACGAACGTCACCCGCGACTTCGTGGAGGTATTCTCACAGTTCAACGAGAACTGGGCATTCCAGCCCGCCCTGCTTGAAAAGTATGCGCGCAATGCCGCCGGAGAGGTCATCCCTGCGGAACTTGTGGAGAAAATCAACAATTCTCTCAAGTTCAATCAGGGCTTCATGACCACCGAACTCTGCGCCGCCTCGATGCTCGATATGAAATGGCATGAACTGAAGGAGATTCCCGAAGGTCTGACCACCGAAGAAGCGGCAGCATTCATCGATTCGTTCGAAGCAGCCCTTGCCAGGGAGATAGACCTTATCCCTGAAATAACTTACCGCTACCGCACGAGCTACTTCAACCATATATTCTCCAGCGGTTATAATGCCGGCTACTACGGCTATCTCTGGGCAGAAGTTCTAGACAAGGATGCGTTCAGCATCTTCGAAGCATCTCCTGATGGGCCGTTCGACCTGGTTCTTGCGAAGAAGTTCAAGGAGACCTTCCTGGAGCGCGGCGGCGGCGAAGAAGCGATGACGCTTTACAAGTCGTTCGCCGGACGCGAGCCCGACTCGAAGGCGTTCCTGAAGGGCAGAGGGCTATTATAATGCGTATCGAAGCGGGAGCGTCCTTTGCTGACCGCTCCGCTTCGCTTCGCCCCACCGCTGGCGCGGTCCCCCCTCTAAGCCGAGGGTGGCGTAGGTCCTGCAAAGGACCTCCCGCTCTGATAAGAGTATAAATTATTATATATAAAAATGAAGAATATTGTTTTAGTACGCCATGGCGAGAGCCAGTGGAACAAAGAGAACCGGTTTACCGGCTGGACCAATGTGGATTTGAGCGAGAAGGGCCTTCAGGAGGCCCTGGATGCGGGCAAAGCCCTGAAAGAGGCCGGGTTTAAATTCGACATTGCATATACCTCATACCTCAAGAGGGCGGTCAAGACACTGAATAACGTGCTGGACGCAATGGACCTCGACTGGATTCCGGTAGAGAAGAGCTGGCGCCTGAATGAAAAGCACTACGGAATGCTTCAGGGCCTCAATAAAGCCGAAACCGCTGCCAAGTACGGTGACGAGCAGGTGCTGATCTGGCGCCGCAGCTACGATGTGGAGCCCCTTCCCCTTCCCGATACCGACCCCAACTCGGCAACGCAGGATCCCCGCTATGCCGATGTTCCGGACCAGTATGTGCCCCGCACCGAAGCCCTCAAACAGTGCATCGAGCGTGTGATGCCTTTCTGGGAGTGCGAAATCTTCCCCAAACTCAAGACGGTCGACAACATCATCGTGGTTGCCCATGGCAACAGCCTCCGCGGCGTTGTCAAGCATCTCAAGGGTATATCGGATTCCGATATCGTAAAACTTAACATTCCCACGGCAGTGCCCTATGTGTTTGAGTTCGACGATGACCTGAACCTCGTACGCGATTATTATCTTGCCGATCCCGACGAACTTGCCGCCAAGCAGGCTGCCGTGGCGAATCAGGGAAAGGCCAAATAAATGAAGATTATGAAGACATTCAGATTGTTCGCATGGGCGGTGCTGGCATTTGCCTGCATAGCCTGCAATAAGGATAAAGGACCGTCCGCCAAACTTATTATCGGCGGCGACAGCTTTTTTTCCAATGGAACTGCCAGCATCAACCTTATGCTTTCCGATGCGGTTTCTTCCGATGTCACCGCATATCTCGTGTGTGTAAACGAGGCGGAAGAAGGTTACTCCGCCGTCCCCCTGGAGAGCCTTACTTTCGATAATCAGGTTGTAATCAAGGCCGGGGAAACCAGTGCCAAAACAACGTTGACACTTGATACAAAAGACCTTAATTCCGCCGTCAAATATCAGGCTGCCATAAAGGTGGACAGCGCTTCCGGTGCAGAGGTCAGCGAAACACTGCATACTGTCTTTATCGCTGTCCCTTCAACGGAATTCGGCGAGCCCGATCCCGGTCCCGGACCCGGTCCTGGTCCGGACGATCCGACGGTGCCGGATCCTGTCCTTCAGGCGAACTGGTCTGTCAGCATGGTTGGAGTCGGCACTGATGAATACGGCGACTATATCCAGGTCAGCGTGACCGCACCCGGGTCGTCATATTATGGGGTAGTGGAGTATTCCGATGAAGAATTTGCCCAATACTATGCTGAAGACGGTATTTCCGGCCTGATATCGGATATGCAGGATTATGTGAAGAAAAACCTTGATGAAGGCGAGAAACTGGCCGATATTCTCTGGACTCCGAGCGATGGGGATGTTTATCTCGATTATTATGCGGCCGGAGTCAGCAACTTCTTCATAGTGGATTTCGATGCCAGCGGAAAGGTCACGGGTAAATACGGAAAGACAGTTCTGACCATTCCCGAACTGGAGGAACAGCAGGTAGAGGGTGCAATTACCGGTCCTGTCACCCTGCAGACAAACTGGAAGGTTGACAAACTGGGCGAGATATGGGAAGATCTCTTTGGAGATTACCACATAGACATCGAAGTCACCGCTCCCGGTGCTACTTATTTCTGGGTTGATTGTTACACTGAGGAGGAAATGCAGAAATACTATCCCGAAAAGGGCGTGGAAGATTTGTTGCTCGATTTTTCAAGCTCTGTAAAAACCAGTGTTGCAGAAGGATACGACATTGCCGAAGACCTGCTGTGGGCTCCTGGTGAAAAAGATATGTATGCCGATTATTACGGAGCCGGAGAAACGGATTTCTACATCATGGACTTCGACAATACCGGATCCGCTACGGGTAAATACGGCGTTACGAGGCTGGTCGTTCCTGAAATGACCGCATCTGCGCCTGCTGCCAGGAATACCCGGGCCAGACTGACGGTGCACGTCCACAAGGCATCCGCCAAAGCGGCGCATGCTGTCAGGAAAGGTTTTAAGAAGATTCGCTAACCTTCTATAGATGGGTTGTAAGAAGTTTCAGCTTCGGGCTTTCGGGCTCGAAGCTGATTTCTTTTTCGCCGATTACCAGCACCGCCTGCCCTTCGGATATGCTCGCTGCGCTTTCGTTCGCTCCTGCAATGCGGACAACGCCTTTTCCCTCAAGGCCCATCACAACCAGGAAATTGCCTTCCACGGAGGCGAGCCCTTCAAGATTGACTTCCGTCGCTTTGGTGAGTTCGTACAGGTCGGTGGTGAAATGGCTGCATTTGACTATCTCCACTCCGGCGTTTTCTTTCGGAGTGTACGCCGTCTTGTAGTCGGGGTAGACCTTATAATCGATTACATCCTTCGCCTCCTGCGTATGCAGCTGGCGCGGTTTGCCGTCGAGCCCCGGGCGATTGTAGTCGAAGATGCGGTAGGTGATGTCGGATGTCTCCTGGATTTCGGCGAGATAGCATCCTCCGCAAATCGCATGGATGCGTCCTGCCGGAAGGAAGAACACATCCCCCGGAGCAATCCTGTGGTCTGCCAGCACCCCGGTGATGCTGCCGTCGCCAACCAGACGTACGTAATCCTCCGGAGTAATCTCTTCTTTGAGGCCGGCCAGCAGATGGGCGTCCGGAGTCGCGCCGATGATATACCACATCTCGGTCTTGCCCCTGCATCCGTGGCGCTGCCGGGCCACTTCATCGTCGGGATGCACCTGGATGCTCAGGTCTTTTTTTGCGTTTATGAACTTGATCAGCAGAGGAAACTCTCCGCCGTAGAGTTCATTAAGGGTTTTGCCGTCGGCCGGGCCGCCCACGACTTTGGTTTCGTTGCCTTTTACGCCGGACAGCACCCAGTTTTCGGTGCCCCAAACCAGCGTCTTGAGTATAGGTTCAAACTTATAGATCATAGTTCTGTTTTTTGCGGACCTTCCATGTTTTTGGCAGACCTTCCCCGTTTTCAGCGTTTTTTGGGGAAGGTTACGGTCAGCGGCGGGCCAAAACGCGCAGCAGTATGCGCGCAAAGCGGAGGCCGAGGTTGCTCCATCCCAGATAATCGGTGCCGTTGTCTTCCAGACGGGCGTCCAGAATCTCCTCGCTGCGCACAAGCTCGTCATAATCCTTCTTGCCGCTGAGCGAATGTGCGAACTCGTCGCGGAACATCTTCTTGCGGCAGAAGAACAGGATAAGGAGCAGCACCAGCAGGGCTCCGCAGACAATCAATGCTCCGAGGGCATAGTTTCCAAGCCATTTCCCGAGGAAAAGGGAGCCTGCCAGTACCAGCACAGTGAGGAACAGCAGGGCCACAGCGATAATCAGCATCCAGGACAGGATCGCTCCGAGTGCCTTGGAAGCACTGTCGCTGCCTTTCAGCTTAAGCTGCTCGATTCGCAGGTCGACGTAATTCTTGGTATTCATAGGGTGGCCTCCGGGGTTTCTTCAGCAGGCTCCCCGTCAGGAGAGTCTTTCTTGTCCAGGGCGTTTTCCAATGCGTCAAGACCCTTGGAAACCGTCTCCATAACCGTGTCGGCGACTTCGCCGGCCTTGTTCTTTGCCTTCTCGGCCAGATCTCCGGCAGCTTTTTTCAGGCGTTCGGCATCGTCTTTACCTTTGTCGGAGAGAAGATATGCGGCGGCGACCGCACCTATCGCGGCACCTGCCAGGAATCCGAAAAATGAGTTGTTAGCCATATTATCTTAGATTTTCAATCAATTCATAGTCAAGCAGCCTCTGCTCCAGGTTTGCGCTCTTGACTCGGATGCGCACGCTGTCTCCAAGGCGGAAAACCCTGTGGGTGCGTTTGCCAACGAGCCGGTAGCGTTCTTCGTCGAATTCAAAGAAGTCGGAACGGATTTCACGCAGCGATACCATCCCCTCGACCTTGCTGGGTTCAATCTCCACGTACATACCCCACTCGGTCACTCCGGATACATGCCCGTCAAACTCCATACCTATCTTGTCCTGCATGTATTCCACCAGTTTGTATTTTATGCTGGTGCGTTCTGCGTCGGCGGCTATCACCTCGCGTTCGGATGCATGCTGGCATTCGGTTTCGAAGTGCCCCTTGTCTGCGCTGGCTTTCCCGGCCAGATACAGGGTGAGCAGCCGGTGGACCATCAGGTCCGGATAACGCCGGATAGGGGAGGTGAAGTGGGTATAGAAGTCGAAGGCGAGCCCGTAGTGGCCGATGTTCTCGGTGCTGTAGCAGGCTTTTGCCATCGACCGGAGCGCTATGTCTTCGAAGGCCTGGAGTTCGGGTTTTCCTGCGGCGGCTTTCATCAGGGCATTTATGCTCTTTGCGGCGGCGCGCCCTTCGAACGAATCCTCCATCTTATAACCGAAACCTTTTGCAAAGTGCTTCAGACTCTCGAGTTTTTCGGTATTGGGCACGTCGTGGATGCGGTATACGAAGGTTTTGGCATTCTTTGCCTTCACTCCGTTCATCTGGCCGTCGGTCGCCACGAATTCCGCCACCGTGCGGTTCGCCAGCAGCATGAATTCCTCTATCAGCCAGTTGGCTTCCCTGCTGACTTTCTGATAGACGTTCACCGGCCTGCCGTTTTCGTCCACCTCCACTTTCATTTCCGGACGGTCGAAATCCACCGCTCCCGCCTTGAAACGTTTCTGCTTCAGAATGGCTGCCAGTGAATTGCATGTTATTATGGCAGTTCGCAGATCGCCGGAAAGGAGCATTTCCTCTTCAACCGTCTCGCAGCTTCGCCGCTCGACCCCACCGTTCACTTCGTTCACGGTCCCCCCTCTCAGCGTGCCGAGGGTGGCAGCGGTTTCAGAGGAAATCTCCTTTCCGGCTTCAATGATAGACTGCGCCTGATCGTAATCCAGACGGAAGTCGGAATTGATTACCGTACGGCCGATCCACCGGCTCTTGATTTCCGCCTTGGGGCTTATCTCGCAGACTACGGCAAAGGTCAGTTTGTCTTCGTGCGGCCGCAGCGAACAGAGTTTGTTGCAGAGTTTTTCCGGCAGCATCGGGACCGTCCGGTCCACAAGATACACGCTGGTACCGCGCTCACGGGCCTCCTTATCCACCGCCGAGCCCGGCTTTACATAGTAGGATACGTCTGCGATATGCACTCCCACCTCATAGTTCCCGTTGCGTAACTTCTTGAACGACAGTGCGTCGTCGAAATCCTTAGCATCAGCGGGATCGATGGTGAAGGTGAAAGTGTCCCGGAAGTCCTTCCGGCCCTTGAGGTCGGCGGCGGTAATCTCTTCGGAAATGCCGTCTGCAGCATCTTCCACTTCCTTTTCAAAACGGTAGGGGAGATTGAATTCCGCAAGGATGGCGTGCATTTCGGTATTGTTCTCTCCCGGCATTCCCAGCACATCGGAAATGTGCCCGACCGGGGAGAAATCCCCTCTGTTCCATCTGTCCACTACGGCAGCAACCTTCATTCCGCGCTTTGCGCCGAGTGCTGCCGCAGCTTCTGCGTCCACCTCTATGTCATAGGGCATATTCTTGCTCTGCATCAGCACCCAGGCTTTTGCTCCGACGGTATGGAATATCCCGACGAACTGCTTTCCGCTGCGCTCCAGAATCTCAATAACTTCTCCTTCGCGTTTGCGTTCCGCTCTGCCTCCGGCCCTGGAAGCCGCTCTGGCAGCGCCCTGCTTCGTCACGGCAACTTTTACCAGGTCGCCGTCAAGGGCATTGCGGGTTTTTGATGCCTTGACGAAAATATCGTCATCCTGCCCTTCCACTATCACGAAGATGAATCCTTCGCGGGTCATCTGCACCCGCCCTTCGTACACCGGAAAACTTTTCCTCGGTTTGCCGGACGTTTTTCTGCCCTTGTTCCTGTTTTTGCTCATGACATACAAATTTACATAAAAAATCATATTATGTCTCCCCGCAGCTAAATTATTGATTATCAGCGTTTTCTTTGTAATAAATCGGCGAAAATAAACGATTTGTTTTAAGGAAATTGTTGAGTATCAGTGCATTAGATGACCGGTGCCAGTGCTCCATAAAAATAACTATATTTGCTAAAGATAAACAAACTGGCTGCAGATGCCATTTTTGACATTATGAAAAGAATAATCACCTGTTTAATCGCTTTCGCCTGCATTTTAACAGGCGCTTTCGGCCAGAAGGACGGCAAAGACAAGGTCCGTCCGATTTGCGGCCCGTATATTCAGAACCCCACCACTGACGGTTTTACCGTGGTCTGGGAATCCAATATGGATGCCGTGGCCTGGGTTGAGATCGCTCCTGATGACGGCACGCACTTCTACAACAAAGACCGCACGAAGTACTACGACCTGCGCGGCTTCGGCAATCAGGTCATCAGCACCATGCACAAGATTCGGGTGGACGGGCTGGAACCCGGCACAACCTATCGCTACCGCATAATGATGAAGGGCGTGCGCCTTTTCGACGGACCGGGAACGGTGAAATACACCAAAGCCTGGGGAAGCGACGTCTATAAAAAGCAGCCGTACAGATTCACTACGCCAAAAGAGGATTACGACCGCTTGCGTTTCGACGTCTACAACGATATACACCAGCAGGATTCCCTGATGAACCTGCTGACGAAAGGAGCCGGGGAACCGGATTTTGCCGTGTTCAACGGCGATATGGTCAGTTCGATGGCCTGGAAGGATAAAATCCGCGAGATGTATCTCGCAACCGGGGCGCGTAATCTCGGCGGCAGCGTGCCCCTGTATCTGCTTCGCGGCAACCATGAGTTCAGGGGCAAAGATTCGAAGCACTGGTTCGACTATGTGGATATGCCGGAAGGGAAGCCTTATTTCACGGCATCATGGGGCAAATTCTTCTTCATTTTCCTAGATACATGCGAAGACAAGCCCGACAATGATATTGAATACGGTGGCACTATGCTGTCGGATCCTTATCTTGCCGCGCAGGCCCGCTGGCTGGAGGGTGTAGTGGAGTCGGATGCCTGCAGGAACGCGGCGGCCCGGATAGTAATCGGACACATCCCCCCGCGCAAGGGAGGCTGGCACGGCGATGAAAATGTCAACAGCTATTTCGTGCCGGTGTTGAACAAAGCCGGCATCAGCCTGATGATTACAGGCCATCTGCACAAATGGAAGATCTATGAACCGGGATCGGTGTCCGATGCCAATTTCCCCGTCGTGGTCAACAGCAACTGCGAGCGGCTGGAAGTGACGCTCGACAAATCAGATATCAACCTTGAAGCATTCGCTCCGGACGGCAGCAAAACCCACAGTTACAGCTGCAAGGTCAGATAGCGGCAGGAAGCGCTATTTTCCCTGAAGGCTGAAATCCCTTGTAACGATATCGCCGCTGCCGCTGTCACTGCTTTTGAGAGTGCGGGCATTGCCGGTGAGGATAATGTCACCGCTGCCGGTGATGGAAGCTTCAATGTCTCCCGCGTCCTTGCATTTGAGAATAATATCGCCGCTGCCGCTGGTGGAAGCGGTGATTGTCTGTGCAGTAAGTCCGTCAACCCCGACGTTGCCGCTGCCTGTAACCTTTAATTCCGCCGACTCGCTGACCACTCCGGCAACACCGATATCTCCGGAACCCGATGTGCGTGACGAAAAATCCTTGCACTCAATCAGCCCTTTGGTTTGGATATCTCCGCTGCCGGTGACCTTGATGAGGAAGTTTTCATCGGCTTTTACCGGACTCTCTATGACGCAGTCGCCGGAGCCCGACAGCCTGACCTCTTTCAAAACGGGGGAGTTGACGGTAAGAACGGTCTTAACCCTGGGCCGGATGTTGGTGATTCCGGGCCGCATTCCTGCTATCAGAGTATTGTTTTCCACCCTGATATTATAATATTCCTTGAGGTTTTCATCGCAAGTGAAAGTGATGGACTGTTCTCCCGTGGTTTGTTTATAGACAACATCTATGGAAGAAGGAATCGACAGAGCGTCAAATTCCCCGGGGTCAAGGGCGGTTTCAACCGGAACACCGTTGCCAGTTTCCGGAATGATGCTGAAATTGCATGCAATCAGCGCTACAACTGCAACAATTGCTAAGATGATTCTTTTCATGATGTTATGATTTGTTCCTTCCAAATAATCTCTTTTTTTGCAAAGCGCGGTGAAACAAAGGTAGATTATTTCTATGGATAAAGCAAGTAAGCGTTGCCATATTAGAATATTTCACCATTCCATAACATCTTCAGGAAATCCAGGACATAGATCAATTCAATGTCTCCGGACGGCCTTGTAATGGGATCAAGGGAAACAAGGATCAGTCGGCAATCCGGGTGCTCTTCCTTGAAGGCTTTCAATCCATTCTTATGGCGGGTCTTGACTTCCTCGCTGGACTTGATTTCAATAGCTACTTTGGCTTCTCCGATAATGGCATCGACTTCCTGGTCGTT
>Ga0265298_10001948_pt1 | contig 29804 bp, 27 predicted proteins | sample AusTroGonzalo_MG_3_FD_193486 | JGI IMG/M metagenome (GOLD analysis project Ga0265298, IMG submission 193486) | Bovine rumen microbial communities from tropical cattle in Woodstock, Queensland, Australia - Gonzalo_01 | ecosystem: Host-associated > Mammals > Digestive system > Stomach > Rumen ...
TCCTGCTCTCAGCCTTGTCCGAAAAAAGACCGAAATGTGCCTTTTTTCTGAAAAAACAAAAAATCCCCTTGCGTAATGTATTGCTTGTGACGTAACGTAATATAGTAGGATGGCGCTGAAAGGAGGCGGGGCTATGTCACAGTACACCACGGGAGAACTGGCCAAAGCGTGCGGCATCACCGTGCGCACAGTTCAGTTTTATGATCAGAAAGGCATCCTGGTCCCCAGATCGCTGACCGAGGGCGGCAGAAGGCTGTATTCTGAGGAAGACCTGAAGAAGATGAAGATCGTCTGCTTTCTCAGGGATACGGGCCTGTCGCTGGACACCATCGGCCAGCTGCTGAAGGAAGAGGATCCCGGCAGCGTCATCTCTGTTTTGCTGGAACAGCAGGAAAAGCTGCTGCAGGGGGAGATCGGCGAACGGGAGGAAAAGCTGGGCCGGCTGGCGGAACTGAAAAAAACCGTGAAGCATGATCCGTTGTTCTCTCTGGAAACCATTGGTGATGTAGCGAACGTAATGGAAGGAAAAAAGAAACTGAGCGCCGTGCACAGGAATATGATTCTGCCCGCGATTCCGCTGGGCATCCTGCAATGGGCGGCCATCCTGCTGTGGATTTTCAAAGGCATCTGGTGGCCTTTCGTGGTCTGGGTCATTCTGGTGATTCCCTACGGAATCTGGGCCGTCCGGTATTACCATCGGAATGTGGCCTACATCTGTCCCAAGTGCCATGAAACATTCCGTCCGGCCATGAAGGAAATGTTCTTTGCAAAGCATACCCCGAAGGCCCGGAAACTGACCTGTACAAAATGCAGCAACCGTGGGTTCTGCGTAGAAACATATGGAGGAGACTTCAAATGAAAAAAATGATTTCAGCCCTGCTGGCCGTCATGCTGCTGGCCGTCTGCGGAGCCGCTTCGGCGGAGCAGAACGCCCGAAAAATGGAAACCGCCGCGGACGCGGATGAATTCATCACGGCATTTCTGGGCGAGCACCCGGAAGAACTGGAAGGCGTGTGGGCGTTTTCCGCCCAGATGGAGGCGGCGCTCCGGCAGATGGGCGGAATCGCCGGCCTGGCAAAGCAGCTGTCCATGCTCGGCACGCCGGAAACCGTTTTGCCTGCCTATGAGGGGGAAATGAGCGGCCTGAAGGCCTTCCATATCCCCTGTGCATTTTCCGTGATGCAGGTGGACCTGATCCTCATTGTTCAGGATGGCGCGATTGCGGGCCTGCAGACCGGCGCCTACAGCGGCGGCCAGGCGGAAAAAAACGAATCGGTTCTGTTTGACAGCATCGAGCTGGCGCTGCCTGTGCCGTCGCTTGGAGAACTGCCGGGAATCCTGGCCGTCCCCAGGGGAGAAGGGCCGTTCCCGGCGGTTGTTCTCCTGCAGGGGTCCGGTGCCAGCGACAAGGATGAATCAGTCGGAAACCTGAAGCCTTTCCGGGATCTTGCCGAAGACCTGGCGGAACGGGGAATTGCGGTCTACCGCTTTGACAAACGTTCCTATGTATATGGCATGGAGCTGGCAACAAATAAGCAGATTACCCTGGTGGATGAATACCTTGAGGATGCCGTGAATGCCGTACAGCTGCTTGCCCGGCAGGACAGGATTGATCCGGACCGCATCTATGTGCTGGGCCACAGCCTCGGAGGAAATGCGATCCCGGCCGTGGCGCGGGAACTGGAAAGCGCACCGGTAAAGGCCCGGGGATTCATCATGATGGCAGCCTCCCCCAGGCCGCTGGATGTGCTGATGCGGGAACAGTATGACTTCCTGTATTCCCTGATGCCGGAGATCACAGCCGAGCAGCAGGCCGAGAAGGACGCGGTTTTTGCCGAGCTGGACAAATTGCGGGACCTGGATTCCCTGTCCGAAGATGATACGGTCGCCGGCGTTTATTCCGCTTACTGGAAGTGGCTGGCCGGCTACGACATTCTGAAAGCAGCGGAGAATATCACCCAGCCTGTGCTGCTGCTTCAGGGAGAAGAAGACTATCAGGTAACCATGGTCGACTTCGGGCTCTGGAAAGAAGCCCTCGGCGAAAAGGAAAACTGGCAGATGATTTCCTTTCCGGGGCTGACCCACGCCTTCACCAACGGCCAGAAAACAGAAGGCGCCGCGGTTTATACCCGGGCTGACAGAATGGACGCCCGGGTGATCCGGGATATTGCGGATTTCGTCGTCCGAACCGGAACAAATCCATGACCTGTTATTCTCTCCGTCCGGTCCGGGAATAAAGCTTTGCTGATCCAGTCTGGCATGTACGGGGCGAGGCCCATTTCTCGCCTCGTCTTTTGTATCTTTGGGATTTGGAGTATAATTATTGTTGAACCGTTTTTTCCCTGGAGGTGAGGCAAATGTCCAAAAAGATGGGCTGGACAGTATATGGAATCATTGGGTTCATTTTCGCCCCAATGGGCTTTCTGTTCACAATGATCGGCCTTGTGGTTGGCCAATCCGGAAGGTTCGGAAGGATCCGGTGGAAGGGCAACAGTGATCCTGCCATTTTCACGGCGGTATTCTGCGGCATCGGCGGGCTTTTCCTGCTCCTGGGCCTGGTTTTTCTGGCGGTGGATATCCGCCGGCGTTATCTGCTTCGTCGGGCCTATGAAGGCGGCAACTGTGTAGACGCCCAGATTTTGGGCGTTGTAACGCAGCGTAATGTGAACATGGCGTACGGCCAGCCGAGGATGGTCGAAGCAGCCTGGACAGATCCGAACGGCGTCGTACATATCTACCATAGCCGTTATCTGAAGACGGATGTAACGAAACTGCTGAAGTCAGCCACTGTCCCGGTGTACATTGACCGGTACAACGAGAATATTGGTTATGTCGATATTGATGCCGTCCTGCCTGAGATACGGATTCATCAATGACTCGAAAGCCTGCATGAAAAAGCTGCAGGCATTCCTCACAGCAGGCGTTTGAATGTCTCCGTCATGGTTATCATCTGATATCGCAGCAGCCACCATGCGTCGTTCCATTCCGGCACCTTCTTAATCACATCCAGCAGCGGCGGATAATACCGGTCCGTCTCCGCCGTATACCGTATCATCCACTTCCGGGAAAAAGCATCCGCCATTCCCGCCAGATTGTTTGTCCGGTCCAGGCATTTCACCATACAGGCCAGGGGATTCTTCCGGATGTTGGCAAAGTACTGCTCTTCCCAGTCCGCTTCATTCGGATCGTACATATTCTTGGAAACCAGCCGAACTGCTTCCTGAACCCGGGAATTGACAGGCAGTTCAGATGGCTTCATCTGTGCGTCCTCCACCATGTCGTGCGCCAGTGCGGCAGCGAGTACATCGTCATCCTTCAGGCCCATTGCCAGTGCATGGCAGGCCATGGTCAGCGGGTGAGCCATATAGGAGCACTCAAAGCCGTATTTCGACCGCCGCTTCTGGTCTCCGTGCGCCGGGCGCAGCAGTTCCATCACAGCCAGTGTCTGTGTCAGCCCAAGCATCTGTGCCCGCCCTTTCACAAAGGTAAACATATGGCTGACATCAAAATTAACCGGCTTCAGTTCCCAGTTCTTTTCGTCTTCCGCAAAGAGGGAATCCAGTGACAGATCCAGCACTTTTGCGAGCACCGGAAGCCGATCCGAATCCGGCAGGCATTTCCCCTGCTCCCAGGTGCTGACCGCCTGGAAAGAAACTCCCAGCTGCTCCCCCAGCTGTTCCTGGCTCAGCCCTTTTGCCAGCCTCGACGCCCTGATGCGGTCCCCGATCAGTATATTCCTGTTCACTCTGCCGGCCCCCTTCCCGTTGATAAGCATATCCTGAAATGGGTTTCAATTCCAGCAAGCTCAGATTGAACCTACACCCTGTGATTCAAGTATAGCTTGAAAAAAAGTTCTGTCAATCTTCAGTTTTTTAAGCTTTTTTCAAGGTTTCTGTTAATAATAAACCACGTCGGGAAGAGAGATCCCGGCCGATGATGATGAATGGATGACCGATGAATGAAGGAGGTTATAATCATGAAAAAGATTCTTGCAATCATGCTCGCTCTGGCCATGCTGTTCAGTGTAACGGCGCTGGCGGATGGCGGTTCGGAAGGAACCCCTCCCGGCGGAACGCCCGGTGATATGGGCACTCCTCCGGATGGAACACCCCCTGACGGGTTTGGCGGAGGCACTCCTCCCGATGGTGCGCCCGGCGGCGGAACGCCTCCCGATGGCGCTCCCGGCGGCGGATTTGGCGGTGGTACGCCTCCCGGCGGCGGCACTTCGTCTTTTGAGTATACGGCAGCCACAGAAATCACTGAAGCTGCAGAGCTGGCAGACCAGGCTTATTCCTCTGAGACCGCGGATGAAAGCGCCCTGATCGTGAACACCTCGGATGCGGTGACCATTTCGAATCCCACGGTGACCAAGACCGGTGATTCCGACGGCGGGGATAACTGCAACTTCTACGGCCTGAACGCGGGCCTCCTGGTCATGGGCGGATCGACAACCACGATTACAGGCGGCACGATTGAGACTTCTGCTTCCGGAGCAAACGGCGTGTTCTCCTACGGCGGAAACGGCGGCCATAACGGTGCTGCCGGTGACGGAACGACCGTTGTAATCTCAGACACAACCATCACGACCACCGGGGACGGTTCCGGCGGCATCATGACGACCGGCGGCGGAATCACTTACGCCAGCAACCTGACTGTCACAACAAGCGGCAGATCCTCCGCGGCAATCCGTACAGACCGCGGCGGCGGAACCGTCGTGGTGGACGGCGGCACCTATACCACCAACGGGCTCGGATCCCCGGCGATTTATTCCACAGCGGATATCACCGTGAAGAACGCCGCCCTGGTGTCCAACCTGTCCGAAGGCGTCTGCATTGAAGGCATGAACTCCATCACCCTGGAGAACTGCGAGTTGGTTGCCAACAACACGCAGTGCAACGGCAACGCCACCTTCCATGATACGATCATGATCTACCAGTCCATGTCCGGCGATGCTGACAGCGGCACTTCGTCCTTCACGATGACCGGCGGCAGCCTGACCAGTCTGAGCGGTCACATGTTCCATGTGACGAATACCCACGCGGTGATTACCCTGTCCGGTGTGAATCTGGTGAATGAAGGCAGCGATATCCTCCTGTCCGTCTGCGATGACGGCTGGAGCGGCGCCTCCAATATCGCGGATCTGGTGGCGGACAACCAGGCGCTGGCCGGAACCATCCTGGTGGGCAACAACTCCACCCTGACGCTGTCCTTAACCAACGGATCGTCTTTCGAAGGGACGTTCAGCGGGAAAATCGAAAACGCGAAGGGCACCGTGATCTCCACTGAAGTCGGCACAGTCAACGTGGTCCTGGATAGCTCCAGCACCTGGACACTGACGGCAGATACCTACATTACCTCTTTTGAAGGCGCTGTGACCGGCGTCATCGGAAACGGCTACACCCTGTATGTGAACGGCTTCGCGCTGGAGGGAATACAATAACAGAAAGCACCCTGGAAACAAAGAAATTCAGGGGGTGCAGGCAGACTGCCTGCACCCCTTTCTTCCTGATTCCGGAAATGCTCGACAAGGCAAATTTTTCATCGTATAATCGTTTCCAAGCCGTCAGATACTGTTTATGGCGAATCAAATCGGGAGGGATCATCATCATGACGCTGAATGACCTGCAGCAGATCCTGTTTCAGCACCAGGACACAGCATATGCCGATTTCTCGGCAAAGCTGATTCCAACCGTTCCCCGGGAAAAGATCATCGGCATCCGTTCCCCGGAATACAAGATGATCATCAGGCAAATCAGGGATGATCCTGTCGTCCCGGTCTTTCTGTCCACGCTTCCCCATGCCTGGCATGAGGAAAACTGCCTGCATGTAGCACTGATCAATCAGATCAGGGATTATGAGGCCTGTGTATCGGCGCTGGAGCAGTTTATGCCCTATATTGATAACTGGGCGGTGAATGACGCTGTCAATCCTGCCTGTTTCCGAAAGCACCGTACCGAACTGATCCCCAGGGTACAGGCCTGGATTTCTTCTCCCGCCCCCTATACACGCCGGTGCGGAATGAGGGTTTTGATGGCCAACTATCTGGATGAGGATTTTAAGCCGGAGTATCTCAGTCTGCCGGCGGATCTTCGCTCGGATGAATACTATGTCAACATCATGACCGCCTGGTTGTTCGCCGAAGCGCTGATCAAACAATGGGATTCGTCGATATCCTTTCTTGAGGCCCGCCGGCTCGATCCGTGGACACACAACAAGGCCATCCAGAAAGCGTGTGAAAGCTACCGGATCCCGGACGAAAGAAAAGAATATCTCAGGACACTGAAGGTACAGACTGCAAAGGCAAAAGGGTCGAAACGCTGAAAGCATTCTTCCGATACGGATAATCGCAGAAGGTGCAGACGATGAAGAGAATCCTGGATGATGATCTGGCATATGAAATTCTGTCGGTTGTTGAAGAGATTCCGGAGGGCAAGGTAGCCTCTTACGGCCAGATTGCGCGCCTGGTCGGAAGGGATCGGAATGCCCGCCTGGTCGGAAAAATTCTGAGTATGTCAGCGCATTTCGGAAACTATCCCTGCCATCGTGTTGTAAATCATGCAGGAAGGCTGGCCCCGCACTTTCCGGAGCAGAGAGAACGTCTGCTGGCTGAAGGTGTCACCTTTCAGGAAAACGGCTGTGTGGCAATGAAAAAGCACCAATGGGACTGCTGAGGAAGGGAAAAAGCCAATGATATATGAAGCACTCCCAACCAGGCAATTAAGGAGGTTATTCCAATGATCATCAATGAGTTTGAATATACCATGAAGGACGGCCGGAAAGCCCTGATTCGCAGCCCGAAGGATGAGGACATCCAGGGAACGCTGGATTATCTGTACATCTCCGCCGGAGAAACGGAGTTCATCCTCCGCTATCCCGAGGAATGCGGCAAATACACTGCGGAGGGTGAGAAAGCGCTTTTTGACCGCATCAACGCCTCCGATAACGAGGCGATGCTCGTGTGCCTGGTGGACGGAAAAGTGGCCGGGAATTGTCAGATTACGTGGAAAAAATCGATCAAGGAAGGGCACCGGGCCAGCGTAGCGATCGCCCTGTTAAAGGACTACTGGGGACAGGGAATCGGAACGCGGCTGTTTCAGGAGATGATCCGCATTGCGGAAGAGAATCCGAACCTTCTGCAGATGGAGCTGGAGTTCATCGAGGGCAACCACCGGGCCAGGGCCCTGTATGAGAAGATGGGCTTCCGGATCACCGGCATTCATCCGAACGCCATCCGCCTGAAGGACGGCACGCTGCTGAATGAATACTGCATGATCCAGGAGATCAGACGGTAATCCGGCGTCTCATTTATCACCTATTGACACGGTGGGTTTATAGGTGTAAAATGTCCTCACCCTGAGTGAAAGGAGTCAGACCTGTGATTTATGCGGATAATGCCGCCACAACGAGAATGAGCGAGGCGGCTTTACATACCATGGTTTCAGTCATTCGTGAAAACTATGGCAATCCTTCCAGCCTGTACAGTATTGGCCAGCGCGCCAAAGAAACGCTGGAGGAAGCGCGGCGCTCTGTTGCGGAAGTGATCGGGGCAGATCCCCGGGAAATTCTGTTTACTTCCGGCGGAAGCGAAGCGGATAATCAGGCGATTCTGTCTGCCGCAGCCATTGGGCGAAAGAACGGAAAAATGCATATCGTCTCTTCCGCCTTTGAGCACCATGCGGTGCTGCATACGCTGGAAAAGCTTGAAAAGGAAGGCTTTGAAATTACCCTGCTGGATGTTCATGAAAACGGCATCGTCCGCCCGGAGGAAGTCGAAGCGGCGCTCCGGGCGGATACCTGCCTTGTCACTATCATGTATGCCAACAACGAGATTGGAACCATCCAGCCCATCCGTGAAATCGGAAGCATCTGCAGAAAGCATGGCGTCCTGTTTCATACGGATGCGGTGCAGGCCGTCGGGCATATCCCCGTCCATGTTGTCGATGATCAGGTGGATCTGCTTTCCGCGTCGGCCCATAAGTTCCACGGGCCGAAGGGCGTCGGTTTTTTGTTTGCCCGGAAGGGGATCCGCCTGGCCAACCTGATTGAGGGCGGCGCACAGGAAAACGGGAAACGCGCCGGAACGGAGAATGTGCCCGGAATTGCCGCCATGGCTGCAGCCCTGAAGGAAGCAGCAGGCCGGATGCAGGAAACCGCCATATCCCTGACGGAGAAGAGAAACAAACTGATCCGGGGGTTAAGCGGAATTCCCCATTCCGCGCTGAACGGCGACGAAATGCGCCGCCTTCCGGGAAATGTGAATTTCTGTTTTGAAGGCATTGAGGGGGAATCGCTGCTGCTCCTTCTGGACGATAAAGGGATCGAAGCCTCCTCCGGCAGCGCCTGCACCTCCGGCTCCCTGGATCCGAGCCATGTGCTGCTGGCCATTGGAAGAGTGCACGATGTCGCCCACGGCTCTCTCCGGCTGAGCATCGGAGAAGACCTGACAGACGAAGATGTGGATGAAATCATTCGGTCTGTCACGGAAGTCGTGGCATACCTGAGAAGCTTTTCCCCCATCTGGCGGGATCTGGAAAGCGGAAAGAAGCAGCATATTCTGTGAGGAGGATAGATCATGGCATTATACAGTGAAAAAGTGATGGATCATTTCCGGAATCCGAGAAATGTCGGCGTGATAGAAGACGCAAACGGCATCGGAGAGGTCGGCAACGCCAAGTGCGGCGATATCATGAAGATGTACCTGAAGATCGAGGATGACGTCATCCAGGACGTCAAGTTTGAAACCTTCGGCTGCGGCAGCGCAATCGCCTCGAGCTCCATGGCGACGGAGCTGATCAAAGGGAAACCGGTATCTGAAGCCATGAAGCTGACAAATAAAGCCGTCGCTGAAGCGCTGGATGGCCTCCCCGCCTACAAGATGCATTGCTCCGTTCTGGCGGAAGAAGCGATTCAGGCAGCGCTGGAAGACTGGCGCAGCAGAGAAAAACAATCCTGATACAATAATACCTATTGACAAAGTAGGTGAATAGTGTTATCATTCAGCCAATCCAGACGAAAGGAGGCGCAGGGCATGTTCAGAGGGATGGAAAGCAACCAAAGCGTAATGGGATGTCGAATGCTTTTCTCCCGGGCATGGACCGTGACGGGGGGAGCGTTTGATCGTTCCTGCCAGCGCCTCCGGATAAAACCGGCTTAGCGTTTGAACCATCCATCCGTCATTTGCCCGGGAGCTTTGTAAACAAAAGCTTCCGGTTTTTGTTTTCCGGAAGCAGGGACGCAGAAACAGAAGAAATGAAAGAAAAAGGAGATTACAGCAATGAGTAACTATAAATTCGAAACCCTTCAGCTTCACGTGGGACAGGAGCAGCCCGATCCGGCAACCGATGCCAGGGCCGTACCGATTTACCAGACCACCTCCTACGTTTTCCGGAACAGCCAGCATGCCGCGGACCGATTCGGGCTTGCGGATGCCGGGAACATTTACGGCCGTCTGACAAACTCCACCCAGGAAGTGCTGGAAAAGCGTGTCGCCGCCCTGGAAGGCGGAAGCGCGGCGCTGGCCGTAGCCTCCGGCGCGGCGGCCATAACCTATACGATTGAAGCGCTGGCTGCGAACGGCGGGCACATTGTTGCCCAGAAAACCATCTACGGAGGAAGTTTCAACCTGCTGGAGCATACGCTTCCGCAGTACGGCGTGGAAACCACTTTTGTGGATGCCCACAACCTGCAGGAAGTGGAGGCGGCGATCCGGGAAAACACGAGGGCCATCTATCTGGAAACCCTCGGCAATCCGAACAGTGATATTCCGGATATTGACGCGGTGGCGGAGATTGCCCATAAGCACGGCCTGCCGCTGGTCATCGACAACACGTTCGGCACGCCTTACTGGATTCGTCCGATTGAACACGGGGCGGATATCGTGGTGCATTCCGCGACAAAATTCCTCGGCGGCCACGGCACAACCCTGGGCGGGATCATCGTGGAGTCCGGAAAGTTCAACTGGAAAGCCAGCGGGAAGTATCCGAACATCGCAGCGCCGAATCCAAGCTATCACGGTGTCTCCTTCTATGATGCCGTAGGCCCTGCTGCGTTTGTGACCTATATCCGGGCCATCCTGCTTAGGGATACCGGCGCTTCCATTTCCCCGTTCAACGCCTTCCTGCTGCTGCAGGGCGTGGAGACGCTGTCCCTCCGCCTGGACCGGCATGCGGAGAACACGAAAAAAGTCGTCGATTACCTGCAGAACCATCCCCTGGTGGAAAAAGTGAACCATCCTTCCCTGCCGGACCATCCGGACCATGAAGTATATCAGCGTTTCTTCCCGAACGGCGGCGCTTCCATCTTTACGTTTGAAATCAAAGGCGGCCAGAAAGAAGCCTGGGCGTTCATTGACCATCTCGAGATCTTCTCTCTCCTGGCCAACGTCGCGGACGTAAAAAGCCTGGTGATTCATCCGGCCTCCACCACTCACTCCCAGCTGTCTGAGGAAGAACTGCTCGATCAGGGAATCAGGCCGAATACCATCCGTCTGTCGATCGGAACAGAGCATATTGATGATATCATCGGCGATTTGGAAAAAGGTTTCAATGCGGTGAAAAACCTGTAAATCGTCTTCTTTGCAAAGAAACCCGGGCCACGCTGCCCGGGTTTCCTGCATCTCAGGACATCTTTTTCCCGTCTTCCGGTTTCGCCTGCCATTTTCCGCCTTTGTCCCCACCGGATGCATTCCGCTCCTCCTGGCTTTTCATGTACTTCAGGTGGTCTGCGGTTTTCCGGACGTCATCGGGGGTGATGGCAACGATCTTCGGTTTTTTGTCCCCCACTTCCGCCAGGGCCTTTTCATAATTCATAATGAAGAAATCAATGCTTTCCCGCATCTTGATCATGGCATAGCTGATGTCGCTTTCGGATACAATCAGGCGTTGCTCAGCCAGCGCGGCTTCGTCCGCATGGCTGATCTTGTTTCGGACCTCGCCCAGGTGATAGTAGGCATACAGGACATTCTGCACCGTTTCTATGTTGCTGCATGCGGTACAGCCTCTGATCTTGCCTGGGTTCTGGTTTTCAATGGACTGCGCCCGCAGCATGGCGTACAAAAGCGTCCTGTTCTCCCCTTTGGATCCGCCAATTTTAACGCTGCCCCGATCATAGTTTTTGATAAAATAATGGTCAAGGTCATCCATCTTGTAGTATTCGTAAGGCTTCATCTCCAGCCGCTGCAGGGCGAACAGGTTCGTGATCTCTTTTGCCTGCGCCTCGTCGTCACAGTAGTAGAAGATGCCGGAGCTGACCAGGCTGTTCGGCGCGTTGGATTCAATCAGGGTCAGAACCTGCTGGTACAGCTGATGCTTGTTGGCCCATTTGATCAGTTCGATAAAGGGGATGGGGCCGTCGCCCTCCAGCAGTGCGCTGTAATCCGCCTGTATGCATTCGGCAATCATGCCGAACAGGAGCCCGTAATGTCCTGCGTCCGTCCAGGGACGGTCATTTCTGAACAGCCTGCGCAGCAGCTGGATGCCTTCCTGCACCTCCGTGATATTGCACATGGAAATTCCCACGTCCACATGGCGCGCAGCATAGATCAGGCTGCTGATCCGATCGCTGTGCTCCCCGCAGTTTTCCCAGAAATCCACAAGCAAATCTGTCTTGCTGTAATTCAGAAAGGCATGCGCCGCTGCAACCAGGTCTGTGGTACGGAAAATGGCGGTGTTGTCTTCAATCGATCCTGCCAGATTCCCGGAAGATTCATAAACCCTGATGTTTTTCCTCAGGTGGACATTGCTTCCCGGCGTGGAAACCAGAATGTCCAGTATATTCATGACAAGATGGTCGTCCGCCGCGGAGTTGCTGCCCAGGGAAACATACAGGTTGATTTCATCCTTGCCGTCGATCACATCCTGATTGATGTCCAGGACGCGGTTGACCCAATACTCCCGTTTCTCCAGCAGGACGGCCGGGACATAACGGGCGCAGACATTTTCGTTGATCGGAAGAATCTCCAGCTTGGCAGTAGGCTTCAGCTGTTTATACAGATAGTTTTTCACCCACTTCATCGTAGTCCTGGAATCACTGCGGGCCTCCGGGAAAGCATCGAAAAGCGCATCCTTGAACTGCTCATAGAACTCCTTGTTGCCTGCCAGCTCGTCAAAAAAGCGGTTGAGCCGTTTCGTCTCCTGATTCGAATGCTGCTCCTGATAATCCCGGATAAAGCTGGCAAGCTTTTCCCGTTTCTCTTCGGGCAGCAGTTCGTCATAAGCCTGCTGTTCCTGGCTCTGTTCGCCGATATACTGCGCGATCCGGGAACGATACAGGCTGAAGGCGGAAAGGGGTTCCTCCCCTTCCGGGTCAGGGGTGTCCATGTCCCTCAGGCGGAAGAGCTTCCCGTCGTCGACGCCTTCTGAAGAACCCTTCTCGCCGAAGACGATAATCTCGTCAATGGGGAAACGGGACAGGATATACTTCGTGCTCGCTTCCATGCTCTGCAGGGCTTCACAGTAGTCGCGGCCGAATTCGTTCTGCACGGAGTAATACCGCAGGGTTTTGTTGCTCTCCGGGACGTCCAGGGATGTCAGAAGAATATTCTGGGGCATGTTTGTTCCTCCTGTCAATGATGATACAATAAACTCAAATAGGCCCTTGATTGCTGTGGTCCGCAACAGCATCCAGTTCATTTTATAATACTGTATTTTCTTGTTTCCCGCAAGCTCACCAACTGCGATGTTCCAAATTGTCAAATGCCCTGTCAAACGCAAAACGAAAAAACAGTTTGGCATTCTGGAATATCCCCTTGACGGTAACATGATTATAGTGGATAATAAACACGAATGTAATTGTCGGGCAATCGCCCTGTATCGAAAACAAGAAAGGATGTTTGTTCAATGAAGGAAAATGTGATCATCGTCAATTGCAATGTCCCCAGTGAGGCTTACCAGATTCTGAGCGTGCTGCGTCAGGATTCCGGCGACGAAGGATTTGCGATTTCCCAGGCTGCCGTTGTTAAGAAGGACGCCGGACAGCTTTCCCTGGAGGACGGCTTTATCGACGGCGACTCGGTGAAAGGCCGTGGCTGGACCGGCACCCTGATCGGCAGCCTGGTCGGCGTGCTCGCCGGCCCCCTGGGCGTTCTGTTCGGCGGCACCATCGGCTCGCTGATCGGCGATTCCATGGATGACAGGGAGCTGGATGACAAGGCTGCGCTGCTGGAAAAAGCCAGCGAATGCCTGATCGACGGGGAGACCGCCGTGCTGCTGACTGTGCAGGAGGAGAATGAAACCGCGTTGGCCGCCAAGCTGAAGGATTTCCAGATTTCCATTACCCGCATGGATGCCTCGGAGATTGCCGCCGAGATCGAACATGTGGAAAAGAAGGAGCTCCTGAAGGAAGAAGCCGATGCGGAAGAATCCAAATAAGAAGAAAAGACGAAAGAGCTCATGGAAGCCATTCAGACCCGGCTGGCTCTTCTGTCCATGATTGATGTTCCCGTAGACTGATCCAGTCCACTAACTGATCCATCACGTTCCTGCTCTCCGGAAGGTCGGGTTTTAACGCGGGAAAAGCATGGGTCAGTTTTTTGTTGCCTTCGTAGTAAACCAGCTTGCATGAATGCCCTGCACTGCGCAGCGCCGCCGCATAGCGCTTTGTATAGCTTTTCAGAAAATCCGCATCGCTTCCGGCCAGAAAAACGGGCGGAAGCCGGTCCATCACATCCGGGCATTCCGGATCCAGGTACCGCCTGAAGGAGGATTCTTTTCTCTTTTTTCCGAACATCATCCGGCCATAGACCAGGCCGGGCAGATCCCTGCGCGCGGTATAAAAAAAACCGCTGAAACAGGCAAGCGCGCGAACACGAAGAGAAACTTCCGGCAGCCCGAAGGCTTTTCGCAGGGCCGGAGACCCCATGGCCGCAACGGCATAGACAGACAAAAAGGAACCGGCGCTTTCGGATACGATGGTAACCCGGTCAGGGTCACCCCCGTATTCCGCAAGCATGCCGGAAACGGAAGCAAGGGCTGCGGCCACATCCCCGATTTCCTGAAACACGTCGGTTTCCGTCAGCCTCCGGTATTCCGGGGCAAATACAAGAAAGCCCCGCGCCGCCAGTTTTTCGCAGAAGGTTCGTGACAGTTTCCTGGTGCCGACCACCAGGCCCCCGCCGTGAATCATGATCACGACGGGAAGGGGGCGAAGGTCCCGGGCTTTTGCCCGGAAGATGTCCACTGCCAGTGGAACGCCTCCTGCCCCCTGGAACGGCATATCCAGATATTCGAGAACGCCATCAGGAACCTGGTGGCCGGTTTCAATACCGGCTTCCAGCCTTCTGCACCTGCGGTCCATCATCCTGATGGGAACCTGAAACAACGGATTCATACGCCGATTGTCCGATCAGAAATCAGTCTTCTTTTCCATCCAGGTCCTCTTCGACCTGGTCCACAGCGTCCGTAACGGCATCTTTCACCTGCTGCTGCCGCTCAACGACATAATTGTAGAAATGCTCTCTCTGCTCCACGGCGTGCGAATGGGCATTTTCCTGGAATTTCTTCATTTTCTCCACGAATTCTTTCGGGGACAGGGGGCTGGTAGGAAGCCCGGGCAGGGAGACCTTCTCATCGGGCAGGGTGTCGGCGAAAGTCTGCTGCATTTCCATGAGCTGCGGGAAGATTTTTTCCCAGCGGTCCTTCCATGCGTCCTTCGTTGTCTTCTGCACATCCTGGTACTGGTCCCAGAGCTTCTCCATGTTGGATTTCAGGTCTTTCCAGTTTTCCTTGCGTTCGCTCTTGGTCCATCCCCAGCCCATCATGAGCGGGAAGAGCGCCTTGGCCATCTTCTTTTTGTTACCCATTGTTTTGTTCTCCTTTCAAAATTGCCTAAGAGTTATGTTTGAATGCCAGCAACATCATCGTCGCTGCCAGTCAGACGCTTTTTTCTCCGGCATTCGCTGCCGGATGGGTCCGGGATCCGGTCTCCTCCATCAGGTTATTCATTGCCGGATGATGAATCGTCTTCTTACTCCGCATCGTCGAGGATATCTTCCGTATCGTTCTCGATGCGTTCCACAGTCTTCGTAATCACTTCTTTGGCCTGCTGCTGTCCCTTCCGCACGAAGTCGTTGAAGGAATCCGCCTGCTCCCTGGCATGCTTGCCGGCGTTTTCCGTGAACTCGTTCATCTTTTCCATAAAGCCCCTCGGGGACACGCCGAAAATCGGCATCCCGAACAGCGTAGGCGCTTCGTCAGGCAGGGAAGCGGCGAAGCTTTCCAGAATCTCCATCAGTTTGGGAAAGGCCTTGTCCCATTGGTCATTCCAGGCATCCACGGACGCTTTCTGCGCTCCCCGCATCGTCTCCCTGCGGGTTTCCGCGTCGTTTTTCACCTGATTCCATTGGTCCTTGCGGTCATCCTTATTCCTGTTCTTCTTCCCGGACCATCCCCAGGGCGCCAGGGGCAGCACCGGCGGCAGAAGCGGCAGCGGCGGCGGAACGATGGGTAGCGGCGGTACCACGGGCAGCGGCAGCGCGGGCGCTTCCACTCCTTCAAACACGGACAGCAGATTCTTCAGCCAGTCCCTCGTGTCGCTCTTTTTCCCGTCTCCGTTCATCTTCGGCAGGGGCGGCAGCTCATCAATGGAAAGCTTCATAATCTTCGGGCCCAGTTTGGTGATGCTTCCCGGAATGTTGTCCAGGTCAAAGTCCGTGAGCTTCTTGACCAGTTCCCGCAGGCCGGGAATGCTCAGAATCTTGGACATTCCGCCGCTTTTGATCTCCGGAATGGCGGCAAAGATCTCGTTCAGGATGTTGTAGGGATCGTTCTCCAGTTCCTCCGGAATGCCTCCGCTCAACGCGGCGGATTCCCCGTCCGCCGCGGGCAGGAGCAGGATATCATTGATCCTGCCGTCCAGTTTGACATGCCTGATGCCGAACCTCTTTCCGGCAACGGCGCCGGACTGCAGCCGTTTCGTGTCCACCTTTCCGCCGGAATTCAGCGGCATTTTCTCCACCAGCACGCACTGGCTGGGCAGATTGGTCTCCGCCAGTTTTCCGTCTTTGATGAACACCTGAATCAGCGCGTCGCGCATCACGCCTAACCCGTCCGAATCGCCGGTCGTCTCGACATAGAGGACGGGAACATTGTCATGCAGGATCTTGTGGTGCTCCGGCACAACGCCGCAGGCCGCGATGCCCGGCTGCGCGGTCATGGCGGTCTCGACCAGCCCGGCGTCAAAGCGCACGCCGGCGTTGTTGACAAAGAATTTGTTGGACCGCCCGATGCAGGTCATGCTTCCGTCTTCGTTCACCCGCACAAGGTCATTGGAGTTGAAATAGTCTTCCCCGTCGACCTTTTCCAGTTCGAAGAATACGGTGTCCCCCAGCCGTCCGCTGCTCATCGTGGGGGAGGACAGATACAGGACGCCGGTGCGCGGCCCGTCGGAAAGGTCGTAGAACTTCTTTTCATCTTCAGAGAAAATTTTAACCTTGAAGCCCGGCAGCGGATAGCCGATGGCGTCGTCTTCCCGGTCCGAGGGGGCGACGATGCAGGCGCCGCCTAATTCGGACAGCCCGTAGCCGTTGATAATCCGTGCGGTGGAGCCGCAGGACCGCAGATAATCGTTGAAGCTCTTCTTGAATTCGGGAGAAATATAGGTGCCTCCCATGAACACAACCTTCACCTTGGACAGGTCGATATCGGGCATCGTCTTGTTCCAGGTATCCAGAATGCTCATGCTGGTAAAGAGAATGCTGATGCCGCATTCCTCGATCGCGTTGGCAAAATGCGGGTTGGTGGCGCCCAGGGGCAGGCACACCACTTCCATGCCGAGGCCGAGAGGCGTATGCAGCATGTCCACCATCGAGTAAACCCAGGACAGGCACAGCGCCAGGAAGCTGACCATTTTTTTCGGCGCTTTTTTGAAATCGTCGTATGTGTCCTTCGCTTCCATGGCGCAGATCACGAAAGAGTTCAAAGCCTTGTCAGCCATGGGGATCGGCTTGTGGATGCCGCTCACCGTGCCCGTGGTGTGCATGATCACGGACCCGTCTGTGGATTCCGGGCTGCCGTAGGCGATGGGCGTGGCCTCATATTCCTTCAGAAGGTCTGCCATCAGCAGCCCGCCCCCAAGCTCGCGGAACATGGCCGCGTTCAGCTTGCGGACTGCCTCCAGCGGGGGGATGCCGTATTCGCCGCCCATGGGGCTTTCCAGCAGAATAATGTTCCGCAGGCCGAGAACTTCCTTTTCGCGCAGGAGTTTCTTCATGACATTCGGAAAAGCATTGACCTCGGAAATCACCAGATCGGTGATCTTCTCCCTTTCGAGCATGGTCCGGATGCGCTTTTCATCATACAGGTCCAGATGATAAATGAGGGATACGGAGGCCCCGGTCATGTTCAGGGCGTAGAAGGCAAAAATGGTCTCCGTCTGCTGCATGCCGATCAGCGCGACGCGGGAATGGTTTTTGCCGGTAATATTCACACCGGAGAAGGCTTCTGCATACCGTTCCCAGTAACGGAACATCTGGCGATAGGTGTATTTCCGATAACTGTCGTGGATCGCGATGCTGTCCAGGCGCTCTTCGCTGTAGGAGTTCAGCTCCTTGATAAAGGACCAGCATTTCTGGTCCGCCAGTTCGCCGCTGTCGTAGCGTTCCTGCACTTTTGCCAATTGTTCCCTTTCAGCTGCTTTCATGGTTGGTTCCTTTCCGGCCGTTTCATTGCTGGCACGGCTTCTTTTACATAGTACTTTTAATTGTATCATACCGGGTTGCATGATTCAAGAGAATTGTCAGCCCCGATGGATGCGGCGCTTGCCATCCCCTTCCGCCTGTGGTACAATGCTCTCACGCGATGTGAAGGGGGACGGTGATGATGGCGAAGTTTGTTCCCAAAGGGAAGCTGAGCAAGAAGGCTCAGAAGGAGCTCAACCGGCAGCGGCGCGTCACCTGGGCCTTCAGCCCGGTAACAAAGACCGTTGAGAGCAAAAAACGGTATAACCGCAAGAAAGACTCCCATGACCGTGAGGACGATTACGGCATGGGAATTTTTTTGTGTGAAATTTGCGCCATTCACCACTTAATGGTAAAATATGCTCCTGCGGCTTCCGCCGGATCCGGTTTCCCTTTTACCGGAATTCGCCCGAAGCCGCTGAAAACAAAATGTGTTACAGGAAAGGAAACATTTCATCCATGAATCAACATGACCTTGCTGAAATCAAACGGCGGCTGAATCCCGATAAGAGAAACCCATCTCTGATCTGCGGCTGCTATGTGGACTATGTCGGAAATCCGATCACAAGTTTCGCCCTCCCGGTCGCAACGCTCTATGAGCAGGAAAATGAAAAGTATATGTCCATCTTCAAGAAGGTTCTCTCCGGCCAGATCGGCCAGACGCTCAATCCCATCGCGTTCCCGGCGGAAAATGATGATCTTCTTCTCCGCGTCCGGAATTCCGGCCTGAACGATGAGGAGGCGGTGCAGACACTTTTCACCAGGCTGATTGCGGGAATTCGTGCGGAACATCCGGATATGCAGTCTGTCGAGGATGCCCAGACGGCTGACAACTGGCTGATCCTGCTGATGCATGATGATATGGATGTGCGCCGGCGCGATATAAACGGTGAGATCGATCACGAAAACTCCGACCGGGCGTTCAGCTATTTCCTTTGTGCTGTCTGTCCTGTCAAGCAGGAAAAGCCGGCGCTGAGATATGTGCCCTCTGACAGCATCTTCCATGAACGGGCTCCGGAGTGGCTGGCCGGCGCGCCGGCGCTGGGGTTCCTGTTTCCGCTGTATGAAGGCGGCGCTGCCGATGTAAACACGATTCTCTTCTTCAGCAAAGACTGCAACGATGCCCATGCGGATTTCCTGAAAGCCGCCTTGAATGTCGAGGCGGAGATGCCGGCCGCGGAACAGACGGATCATTTCCAGGCCCTTTTGGCCCAGAGCCTCGGAGCAGAGTGCTCTCTGGACATCGTGCAGGAAATGCATGGCGTTGTGTCCGGCCTGATTGATGAGCAGGACAAAGACGCGGAACCGCTGATGCTTGCCAAGCAGGATGTTGCCCGCATTCTTACGGACGGCGGCATCTCCGCGGAACGGGTGGAAGCCTTCCAGGACGGATTTGACAAGACCTTCGGTGCAGGCGCAGTGCTGCCCGCTGTCAACATTGTTGCTCCCAAGCAATTCAAGGTTGACCTGCCCAGCGTCTCCATCAAAGTCGATCCTAAGCAGGCCGACCTTCTCGAAACAAGGGTGATTGACGGGCGCAGCTACCTGCTGATCCCGATCGAGGGCGACATTGCCGTTAACGGCCAGCCGATCTTCCCCTCAAAATCCTGACTGCAGCGGATCTTCCGATCAGGCGGCGCCTGTTGTGGCCGGGAATTCGCGTCCCTGCGCCGGGTCTGGCTTCTGTGAAAGTTGGCCCCGGGCTCAAAAAAGCAACAGCGAGTTGCTTTGCCCGAATGGCTTTCTCTGTTACAATGATGCTGCGCAAAGCCAATTGAAGGAGGAAGAATCGCATGGAAGTAAGTGAAGTTCTGAGAAACCTCAGGGAGCGCAACCATCTGACACAGGATCAGATGGCGGATCGTGTGATGGTCACACGCCAGGCTGTCAGCCGCTGGGAAAACGGCGAAACGCAGCCGAACACGGATACGCTGAAAATCCTTTCGCGGGAATTCAACGTTTCCATCAATACGCTGCTTGGATCCCCCCGGCAGCTGGTCTGCCAGTGCTGCGCGATGCCGCTGAGCGAGGATGATCTCATCAGCAAGGAAGCAGACGGCAGTTTCAATGAGCATTACTGTAAATGGTGTTATGCGGACGGAACCTTCACATACAGCAGCATGGACGACCTGATTGAAGTGTGTGTCGGCCACATGGTCCATGAAGGGATGGATGAGGAGCAGGCGCGTGCTTATATGAAGCAGACCCTACCCACCCTGGATTACTGGAAGAAATATGACGAGCTCAGCGACGGCGGCCAGTTCGAGTCGTTTAAAAACCAGCTGATCGAAGAAATCAACAGCCTACATATAGAGGGCCTGCCCAGGGTTGAAAAGCTGAACGCGCTTGTCGGAAAATATGTGAATCTTGAATATCCCCTTCCCAACGGACTGAAAGCCAGGTTCCTGAATGACGAAACGACTTATCTGGGAAACCAGCTGGAATCGGAGTTTGGCGGAGACCGGTGCTTCGGCGTTCTTGCAGCCATGGACTTTATCATGGTCTGCACCTATGAGAAAGACGGGCTGAATCCGGAGCTTGTCCTTTACAAAAAAAGGTAATTTTCGGAATGCCCGGTTTCCGCACAATGCCGGGCATTCCGTTTTCATCTGCTGGACACCGTGCTTTTCAGGTGGTACGTTTTCTGGGAGCAGGGGAGCTTGATAGGCTCCCTTGTTTTTTCATCTGTTCTTTTCCGGTTTTTCTGTCCATTTTTCTTCCGGAATGGTATACTCATCGGGAGCCTTGCTGCAGGGGGCTTCCAAAAAAGCAGGAGGGGTTTTGCCATGTTTGCCTACATTTGGCCGGTTGCCCTGGTGGTCCTTTCCAACACAATTTATCAGCTCTGCGCAAAATCCGTTCCGGAAGGAATGAATCCGCTGGCATCGCTGACCGTCACCTATCTGATCGGGGCCGTCGTATCCTGTGTCCTGTATTATATTCTGAACCGGGACGCGAACCTTCTCCGGGAAATCCGGCTGACAAACTGGGCCCCGGTCGTTCTGGGCATCGTCATCGTTGGCCTGGAGGTCGGATTTATCTATGCCTTCCGGGCCGGTTGGCAGGTCAGCATCACCCAGATTGTTACCTCCGCGATGGTGGCTGTCATCTTGATCTTTGTCGGCCACCTGCTTTATCGGGAAGCCATCACCTGGAATAAAATCGTCGGGATCATCGTCTGCCTGGCCGGCCTTGTGCTGATTAATTATCGCTAAGCCGAAAAAACGCATGATGGAAGGACGGTCAATCATGGTAAGGAACAGGCGAAATATCGGGCCGCTGCTGATTATTCTGGCCGGCTGTTTTTGGGGCAGCATGGGAATCTTTGTCCGAAAGCTCACCTCCTTTGGCTTCAGCTCTGTTCAGATCGTGTCCATCCGGGTCACGCTGGCCGCCCTGTTCTTTTCTGTTTTGCTGCTCATCCGCAACCCTGCCGGCTTTCGGATTTCCCTGCGGGATATTCCTTTGTTTCTGGGCTTGGGATTCGGAAGCATCCTGTTCTTTACGGTTTGCTATTTTACGGCGATTACCATGATGCCGCTTTCCACGGCCGCGATTCTGCTGTATACCTCGCCGATCTGGATCATGCTGATGTCGGCGCTGTTCTTCCGGGAAAAACTGACCGGAAGGAAGCTCCTGGCGCTGGCCCTGGCCTTTGCCGGCTGTGTTCTGGTTTCGGGAATCTCCGGAGAAGGCATATCTCTGACCGGTTTGCTTGTCGGGCTGGGCTCCGGCATCGGCTATGGCCTCTACAGCATTCTCGGCACGGTTGCGCTGCGCAAGTATTCTCCCTATACCGTGACCACCTATACCTTTCTGTTTGCCGCGGCCGGTTCCTGGCTGATCTGTAACCCGTCGGACATGGTCTCAAAGTTTTCTGCCGCGCCCAGCCCGGTTTCGCTGCTGCTCTTCTGCTGCCTGACCGCGCTGGTCACGGCTGTTATTCCTTTTCTGTCCTATACGCTCGGCCTTCAGACGGTGGAGGCCAGCAAAGCGGGCATCCTCGCCACCATTGAGCCGTTGGTAGCCACCCTGGTCGGGATCCTGTTTTTTTCCGAGCCGATAACCCTCCTGTCCGGGCTCGGCATTCTCCTGATCCTCGCGACCGTGGTCCTGCTGAACTGGAAAACAGAAAGCACAAAAAAGCCCCCTGAAAACGCATAAATCATCCGGCGAAAGATTATTCACACTGCGTTCATCGTTTGTTTACAGGAAAATACAGACATCCCATCCCACAATTTGGTAAAATACATTTCGTCGAACCGGAAGAAGGAATTTTCGGCGGAAAGGAGATATGGGGGATGGAATACCGGCATGAAATTAAACATGTCATCAACGCCGGGGATGCCGCAGCGATACGGACCAATCTCACGGCAGTGGCCCATCTGGACCCGCACGCGAAGGAAAAAGGGTATTACCGGATTCGCAGCCTGTACTTTGACGACCCGCTGGATACCGCATTGCATGAAAAGCTGGACGGTGTGAATGAACGGAAAAAATTCCGCATTCGCTATTACAATGATGACCTGAGCTATATCATGCTTGAATGCAAGATGAAGCAGGACGGCGTGGGCTGCAAGCCCCAGGAAAGGCTGACTCTCGAAGAGACGCAGAAGATTCTCCGGGGGGAGATCGACTGGATGGTAAAAAGCGGGCGCCCGCTGCTTGCCGCCCTGTATGTGGCCATGAAAACAAGCCGGCTGGCTCCGAAAACCGTGGTTGAATACAAACGCGTACCCTTTGTCTACGGCCCTGGAAACGTCCGGGTCACCATTGACTGGGCGGTTCGCACGGGACAGCCGAAGGATTTTCTGAATCCGAACGGCCTGACCCTGCCGATCGAAGACGATATCATCCTGCTGGAAGTCAAATGGGATGATTATCTTCCCGGGGTGATCCGCAAAGCAGCAGCGCTCAAAAGCCGCACGCCTTCTGCGTTTTCCAAATACGCAGCCTGCCGTGTGTATCAATAAACGAAAGAACAGGAGAGAAAAACCATGAGCTTCAATGACATCTTCAAATCCTCTTTCCTTGAAAACGTGACCGCCGTTTCCCTGACCGATATGGCTCTGGCCCTGGTGCTGAGCTTTTGTCTGGGAATGTTCATCTTCTTTGTTTATAAGAAAACCTATTCCGGCGTCATGTTCTCCCAGGCCTTCGGCGGATCGCTGATCGCGATGACAATGATCACCACCATGGTCATCCTGGCGGTAACCTCCAATGTGGTCCTTTCCCTGGGCATGGTCGGCGCCCTGTCCATTGTCCGTTTCCGTACAGCGATTAAGGAGCCGATGGACATCGCCTTCCTGTTCTGGGCCATCGCCGGCGGCATCGTGCTGGCGGCCGGAATGATTCCGCTGGCCATTGTCGGCAGCATCATCATCGGCATCATCATGATCCTTTTCTGCAACCGGAAATCCTCCCAGAAGCCTTTTATCGCCGTGATTTCCTGCAATAACGGCGAAACGGAGAAGAAGGTGGAGGAATATCTGAAGCAGAATACCGATAAAGCCACTGTCAAAAGCAAGAGCGCCCAGAAGGACAGCATTGAACTGACCTGGGAAGTGACCCTGAAAGGAAACGACACTGATTTTATCACCAAACTGTCCGAGATGAGCGGTGTCAGCAGCGCGGTACTGGTCAGCTACAACGGCGATTATATGGGGTGATCCCATGCTGAGAACAAGAACAGCAAACCGAATTGTATATGTCGCAACAGCGTTCATGCTGATTGTTGCCATCTGCCTCTGGGGTTTCGTCAAACCCGGCCAGGGGGCAGGCGGCCATGAAATCGGTTATGAATCCCTGCTGTTTGATTCCAGCCGGGTCCATACCATCGAGATCACAGCGAGCAACTGGGATGATATCATCGCCAACGCGACGGCGGAGGAATACCAGGAATGCACCATTGTGATTGACGGGGAAAACCTCGGTCAGGTAGGCATCCGCGCCAAGGGAAACACGTCCCTGTCTTCTGTTGCGACCCTGGGGTCCACCCGGTATTCTTTCAAGGTGGAATTCAACCACTATGTGAAAGGCAAGAAGTATCACGGGCTGGATAAGCTGAGCCTGAATAACCTGATTCAGGACGCAACCATGATGAAGGATTACCTGGCCTATACCCTGATGGGCAAAATGGGCGTTCCTTCTTCCCTGTGCAGCTACGTTCAGATTACGGTCAACGGCGAGCCCTGGGGGCTGTATCTGGCGGTGGAAGGCGTGGAAGACACGTTCCTGGAACGCAACGGCATGACCAAAGGGGAGCTGTATAAGCCGGACAGCATGTCTTTCGGCGGCGGCCGCGGCAACGGCAGGGATTTTGATATCGAGAACTTCCGGGAAAAGGAAGAAAGCACCGATGCTTCAGAAGAAAACGCTTCGGAAGAAAGCACTTCAGAAGAAAGCACTTCGGAAGCATCTGCCGCGCAGGCAGCCTCATCCGGCTTCAATCCTGCTGATAATCCCTTCAGTAACGGTTCCTTCAGCCCGGGAAATATGCCGGAAGGCATGTCCGGAAACATGCCGGAAGGGTTTTCCGGATCCATGCCGGAGGGAATGCCCCAGATGCCTGAAGGCGGCTTCTCCTTCCCGGGCGGGTTCTCCGGAACCACGGAAGGCGGAGATGCTGCTGCCGGGCAAACCGGCGGTTTCCCCCAGCAGCCAGGCGGTTCGCCAGGTGGTTCGGAAGGCGGATTCGGTGGCTTCGGCGGATTTGGCGGATTCAACTTCGGAATGGGCAGCGACGACGTGAAGCTGGTCTATACGGACGACGATCCGGACAGCTACAGCAATATTTTCAATAACGCGAAGACCAACGTCAGCAGCAGGGACAAAACCCGCCTGATTTCCTCCCTGAAGAAACTGAATGCGGGCGAAGACCTGGACAGCGTTGTGAATAAGAATGAGGTCATTACCTATCTGGCGGTTCACAACTTCCTCTGCAACGACGACAGCTATACCGGCATGATGGTGCATAACTACTACCTCTATGAGGAAAAAGGGAAACTGACCATCCTGCCCTGGGATTACAATCTGGGCTTCGGCGGTTTCTCCGCCGCGCAGGATGCGACATCAACCGTCAATTCACCGATTGACAGCCCTGTCAGCAGCGGAACCACCGATTCCAGGCCGCTGATCAGCTGGATCTTCAACGATGAGGACGCCCTGGCGGACTATCATGAAACGTACAGCCGTTTCATCAGTGAATGTGTCGAAAGCGGCTGGCTGGAAGAAGAAATCTCCCGTGTCGCGGAAATGATCAAACCCTATGTTGAGAGCGATCCTTCTGCTTTCTTCACCATGGAAGAACATGAGAAAGCGGTCAGCACGCTGAAAACGTTCTGCGCGAAGCGCGGCGAAAGCATCCGCGGCCAGCTGAACGGCACGATCCCCTCCACAACCCAGGGGCAGCGGCAAAACAGCGCCGCGTTGATCGACGCCAGCGAGATCTCCACCGCGGATATGGGCAAGATGGATAACGGAAACAATCAGGGCGGCGGAAACGGCGGCGGGCCTGCCATGCCCGGAGGCGGAAACCCGTTTGGGTCCCAGGGCGGGGGCTTTACCTTCCCGGGAAGCGGCAGCGGGTTTAGTTTCCCGGGCGGAAATACCGCGTCCTCCGAAACCCAGGGCTTCGGCAACGGTACTCCTCCGAACTTCCAGGGCGGAAATACCGCATCCTCGGAAACCCAAAGCTTCGGAAACGGTACCCCTCCGAATTTCCAGGACGGAACCGCCCCCTCTGCACAAACCGCGGATGCGGCAACTGCAGAAAAGCCTGATGCAACAGAGGCATCTGCCGCCGCGGTGAACGAAAGCAGCACCGAACGCCCGTCCGGAACAGGGGAAAGCGCTGCCGAACGCCCGTCCGGGACCGGGGAACGGTCCGGCAGGCCGGATAGTTTTCCCGGCGGAGGCAGTTTCCCGGGAAGAACGGACAATTCAGGAGCATGGCTTGAGATTGGCATCTGCGCAGCCCTTTTGCTCGCGTCGATCCTGATCATTCGCAAAATAGGCGCCCATAACAGATAACAGGAAAGTGGCCCTTGCCCATGGAAATCGCATCGATTTCCCGGGCAAGGGCCCTTTTGTGCCGGTGCAATGGGCGCTCATTCATACGCCTTGTTCTTTAATCTCCGTTCAAAAGCTTCCTTCGGAAGCGGCTTGTCAAACAGGAAACCCTGCACCATATTGATATTGACGCTTTTCAGGAACTCGACCTGTTCCCATTTCTCCACGCCCTCCGTGATCACGCTCATATCCAGCTCCTTGGCCATTTTCGCCACGTTCGATACGACGACGCTGTCCCGCCTGGTCCCGGTGTGCCCGTCAATGAAGGATTTGTCCAGCTTCAGAACATCGGCAGAGAGGTCTCTCAGAAGGTTCAGGGAAGAATAGCCCGTGCCGAAATCATCAATGGCCATGGCGATTTCCGATTCGCGCATGTCGCGGATAAACCGGCTGAGCCGGTCATTCTCTTCTTCGCTGATGGTTTCGGTAACCTCCACTTCGATAAAATGCTTCGGAATGTGATAGGCTTCCAGGATGTGCCTGATTTTTTCGGAAAAGTCGGGATTGGACAGGTTCCTGCGGGAGAAATTGGTGGAGATCCGCACGGGTTCAATCCCGGCATCGATCCACTTGCGGATATCCCTGCACACCTGCTCGAAGATATAGAAATCCAGCACACAGATGCTGTCCCCGGTTTCCAGCACGGGAATAAATTCCCCCGGGGAGATGGTCCTGCCGTCCCTGATCCAGCGCACCAGCGCTTCCGCGCCGGCGAGGGTTTTGGTCTTTGTGTTGACCTTGGGCTGATAGTAGGGCCGGAATTCCCCGTTTTCCAAAGCCTCTTTGAAAACCGAGAGGATCTGTTTCTGGTGGATGGCCTTGCTGTGCATTTCCGGCGTTGAGAACAGATAGGGAATATGCTTTTCGTATCGGGCCACGTTCAGCGCCGTCGAACACCTGCCGATAATCCCCTCGCTGTCCATGTCGTCATCGTCAATATCCAGGCAGCCGGCAACCGCCTGCAGCGTGGTCATTTCTTCCTGTCCGTCGACAGTTGCACGAATGTTCACCCCGGTGGTCAGTTTCAGCACATCCTCCGTCTTTTCCTTATGCACCAGGAGAATGAACGCATCGCCGGACAAACGCCCCGCGCACTCGTTTTCACCGGTATAGGACTGCAGAAGCTCCGCAAAGCGGACGATGATATTGTCCGCTTCCTGCTTGCCGTACTGTTTGTTGACCAGCCCGAAACTCTTCAGGTTAATATAGAATGCATTGTAGGAAGCCAGCGTCCCCGCGGCGCGGATCCCGTTCACAAAGGTCCTGAATCCGGCGGCATTCGGCAGCCCCGTCATGATATCGGTTTCGGCAGCCTTCTGCACGTACATGTCTTTCAGATAGTGGATACAGTTTTCCTTGTGGTTGAAGCCGTTGTGGATCGCGGTCGCCATTTCCGTACAGGAGTCGTAACCGCAGCAGGAGCAGTTGATGTGCCTGGAGGCTTCGTCGGTCTTGTTCATTTCCAGGAAGATGATTTCCAGCTCTTCGACATCGGGGATGCGCAGGGTGCACTGGTCCGACCGGTCCGTATAGGAGCGCAGGTAATCTTCAAGCTTTAAATTTTCAAACTGCCTGTTGAGGCAGGCCAGCCGTTCCGCCGGCGTTGCATACCTTGACCACGGGCTGCCGGCGGTATTCTTTTTGACGGCTTCCTTGATATCGTGAAGATGGTACAGGGAATCATCGCCGGAGGACAGGGCCATGTCCGTCCCCGTGCCGCACAGGCAGCCCTTTTCGCAGTTCAGCGCATCCACAAACAGGAACGGCGTTTTTCCGTCCCGCAAGGCCTCCCTGTTCTTCTCGAAGTAATGAAACAGCCTTTTTTCGCCTTCGACCTGGCGAATAAACTCGTCCTCGCCCAGGAGCCACAGCACGTTCTCTTTTAATCCTCCCGGCATCGGATACACCGAGCCTAATCCGTATTCGATCTCATCGCTGCAGGGTGCTGCGTACAGATGGTGCTTTTCCGCGTATTCAGTCAGATGGGCAAAGGTGACGTTATAGCTGACATACCCATGGTTGTTCGGGTCGTCGATCTCCTGCTTTTTGGCAATGCACGGGCTGATAAAAGCGAGTTTGTCCGTGATGCCGAGCTCCTGCCTGGCGTAAATCGCCGCGCACATCAGCGGGCTCTGGACGGGAAACAGTTTCGGAATCAGCTCCGGCATATACCTTTCGATATATCCCACCACCGCCGGGCAGGGCTGGGAAATCCCGCCCCGGAAATCATGTTTCTGAATGTAGTTGATGTATCCCCAGGTGGTGATGTCCGCGCCGAAGGACACGCTGATGATGCGGTTCACGCCGAGCTCTTTCAGTTTGCCGAAGATCCGGGCATACGTATCCGGATAATTCGCCGGGAAAGAGGGGGCGACAAGAAGGGAGATCTTCTCCCCTGCCCCAAGGTCTTCAAAGAAGCGTTCGGTATCGTCCATGAATTCCCGGGCGTTATGCTCGCAGATATCAAAGCATGCGCCGCAGGCCACGCAAAGCCTTCCGTCCACCATGATCCGTGAGTTCCCGTTTTCGTCAGGCTCGGTCGACACGCAGGCCCCCATGCAGCTGCACGTGCGAATGCACTTGTTGCAGCCAATGCACCGGTCGTTCGTGTATACAAGGCCTTTTTCAATGCTCCTCATATGCCTTCTCCTTCTGATCCGCGGGCGATCCCAAAATAAAGATGCGCGCCATGGCGGCCCCGCCTGCTCCGTGTGCCATTTCATGCAGCCCCAGAAACAGCAGCCATAAATAAATATTTTAACACAGAGTAATCAAAGGAGCAATTGCATTTCCCGCTTACCCAATCAGCAACTTCTGAAAATACCCCCCTTCCAAACACCGGAACTGCGTCAGCACCATCATCACATCACTATACGTCATCCCCCGAATTACAGTTCCCCCGCCTTCCACCGTTTCCTCCACCGGCTCCGGAATCACTTCCAGCCATTCCGCCCCCGGCTCATCCTTCATCATCTCCTTCAGCGGCTCCAGAATTTTGTTCAGCTTCCGAACCTTATATGCGTTCAGCACCGTATTCGGCTGCCGCCTGCCCTGGTACTGGAACTCATAGTACATCTGCTCAAAAAAGTCCCGCAGCATAAAAGCCTGTGCCCGTTCAAATTCAAGTTCATCCAAAGCTTCCTGTTCATTTTCGTTCATAACCCGATCTCCTTCCGTAATCATTCTGAAGTAGTTTTCATTCGGCAGCATATATTCCGGGCTCGCCGGAATCTGAATCCCGATGCAAACCCTGCTCACGACATTGTATTTCTTATATTTGTCATATCGCCGCCCTGTCTCATACATCACATACCTGCTGTCCTTTTGTTTCTTATAGGAAATCTTCCCTTTCATATCCGGAATTCTCACCGGTCGATTCGAATAAATCCTGATCTCTCCCTTCCAATCTCAACCGAAACAGGGGAACCGAAACAGGGGGACGGTCTTTTATGTTTCGCTTGGCGAAACATAAAAAGCCTGTCCCCTCTGTTTCGTCGTCACTAAAGCGCCTTGTGTTTCATTATTTTTGAGTTTCATCGGCCTGTTCTCCATCCCTCGCCCGTTTGAGTTTCATTTTTTTTGAGTTTCATCGGCCTGTTCTCCGTCCCTCACCCGTTTGAGTTTCATTTTTTTTGAGTTTCATCGGCCTGTTCTCCGTCCCTCGCCCATTTGAGTTTCATCTTTTTTGAGTTTCACCACCATCTCCCAACTCCACTCTACACTCTTCAATCTCCACTCTTTTTCTTGGCCAGCCGAATAATCTCCGCCATCCGCTCTTCCGCCGCTTCCCGATCCTCCTTCTCCATCAGCAGCCGCATAGTCTCCTCCGGCTTCCCCATCGTCCGCTCCAGAATCATATCAATCAGCTGCACCCTGGTATTAATTGGCGTAGAAGGGTTATTCATCAGCTCCCGCATATTCTGCAAAGCCGTAGGCCCCATCTCCGCCATCAGCATTTCCATCACCTCGTTCATCTTCTGATCCATCAAAGGCTACCTCCCTTCTCGCCAACCTCGTCTCCCCTCGCCCTTTTAAACTCTAAACTCTAAACTCTAAGCTTTCG
>Ga0265298_10001949_pt1 | contig 29789 bp, 42 predicted proteins | sample AusTroGonzalo_MG_3_FD_193486 | JGI IMG/M metagenome (GOLD analysis project Ga0265298, IMG submission 193486) | Bovine rumen microbial communities from tropical cattle in Woodstock, Queensland, Australia - Gonzalo_01 | ecosystem: Host-associated > Mammals > Digestive system > Stomach > Rumen ...
TTCCCGATTTATCTGTAATGGTGATGGTCGCAACTGAACCCGACTTCGTAACAGAAGCACTAGGCGAATAACCATCAGGACCCTGCGGACCCTCGGGTCCCTCAGGACCAGTCGCAGGAACGTCAGTATTGACCCAGATCACGAGTTCCGCGTCCCACACATACCAATAACCGTCTACTATCTTCGGATAGTGTTCCACGTTAGACTCGCACAGGTCAACAGCGGACTCGAGTGCTGCGAGTGTCTGCTCAATAGTGTCCTGCTGTGCAGGAGTCGGCTCCGTGTTAGTCGGCTTCGCCCGCTCCTTAACAGGAATGACAACAGTGTATTCTGTTTCACCGTCCGTTTCCGTGTCATGGAGATATGCCCATGCGTAGATATTGCCGGACGTCTTCAGAAGGTCGTCAGGAATAATACAAGCATTATTAGAGTATACAGACGTGATCGCGTTGCCGTGTAAGGTCTTCGCGAAATGAACTTCAAAGTATGTCGGTAAATCCTCATACACAAAGGACAAAAGTTGACCATAGTCCCACTGATACAGCGGGAGCGTGTAGGCGGTCTTGTCCCTTCCATTGAACTCTGCAAATGCTACTCTGTTTCCGTTCGGCATATTGTCACCTCGTAATATAAAAAGACCGGCGTATGGCTTGCCGGTCTTCGGTTGAAGGAGTCTTAACATCATGATTTTTTCTAAATCTTCACGATACTATTTTAACACGGAAGAGTGTCCGATTTAGTCCGCTCTTTTCTTTTTTGCCACAATTTCAACCAGCTTTCTCTTCATTCTCGGTCATCCTGGCTCTCCTTTCTCTCTGGACAACGGAAACACTTGATTGCGAACGGTTCACTAAATACATCATCACATCCATTACACAAAGCGTGTTCAGGATTTGTCGTGTGATTACATCCCACTTCGGAATTACATTCCGTCCATCCTAATTTCAACCAAGATGGGCATGCACCTGTTGTCTTATCACAAAGATAAACTGTTTTTTTCATTAGTCATCCCTCTCTTTCAAAATCTTTTCTACACAATCAGCATGAAAGAATGAAACCGTTCTGAACCCTTTCTTGAAAAGGATATAATCATCTTTCACCTTGAAATTGTCAGACTCAACAATAATAATCTGTTGATTCTGAAACATTCCTCTAGTCATGTAAACGAGATATTTCCTTCTGATTCACCACCCTTTGGCTTAAAAGCATCTCTTGCAGTTGCATAACCATCATTACAGCCTGCGATATATCCTTTTGTCCATGCTTGGTCTAACAGTTCAATGATGTGCTTTTTCATTTTTGCCAAGTCTTTATCCTTGTGCCTCAATCCATCTTGTACCATCATTTCGCTTCACCTTCTTCCATAACCTCGCTATCAAGTTTTTCATATCCTCCACCAGGCGTGTTTATCCCCATAAATCGATATAATGCATCAGCGCAAGGTTCACATAATTCTTGTGCTTGGTTTGTCTGCATTCCTATCCATAAGCGTATATATGGTATTTTCATTTCGTTATCGCATCGATCGCAGAAATACTTTCTCATTCCGCGTCACCTTCTTTCCTCATATCCGCACCGCAGTTCGGGCAGTAGTCGGATAACCTTCCAGTTGCTCTCATTGCTTTTATTACTTGTTCCGTCACGTTGTACTTATTTGCACTACACACAATATAAATCGTATCTGTTATTTCTGAGTGCGAAATAAATGGGACACTCTTTCCGCGCGGTCTTTCCTCGATGGTGGGAAAGTCTTCTATTATGCCCAAGATATTCACTTCGTTCCATTCGAACCCGTCATTCTTAATTTGCTTAAAATGCTTGTACAACGCATCTGCATCAATCAATCTCATTTGTGGTCACCTTCTTTCATCTTTGCTTCCATATAACCGACTTTAAAAATCGCACCACACTTTTTGCATCTTAGGTTTGCATGACCATACTTTTCATATTTTTCATGCTTGCACTTATACCATTGTTCCCTTTTTGCTAACGATTCTAATAAATCAGGATTAAACATCATTCTCGTCACCTTCTCTCTGGTATATATGGCACCACCGCAGAGAGTGCCTGCAGGTGCAGCTCCAGCATTCTGCTCTTCTCCAGATGGATCGCCTCGCAGATGTCCCGCCAGATTAAACGGTTGATATATCGCTCGATCAGGATCGTCCGCAGAATCGGACTCTCCACCTTGTCAATGACGGCAGCCGTCTCCTTGTCTCTCTGTTCCAGAATCAGCTCGCGCCTCTCGATCTCCGCAGCCAGATCCAGATACTCCGCCATGAGGTTCTCCTGGCTGTTCCCATCGCCATGACCTTCCTGGACTTCCTTCAGTCGGATCGGCTTGCAAACCTTCTCAATGTTCGACTCCATCCGCTCGAGCCGCCGCTTTATCGCGGCGATCTCAAAGCTCATCCAAAAATTTCTATTGAGCCAATCCTTGGCTCTTTCTTCTGATTCAGTCATTGGAACACCTCCAAAGATAGTAACCGTACTGCGGATAGATGAACAGCCGCTCAAAGCCAGGGTACCGGTCCATAAACAGTTCGTCGGTCAGATCGTCCTGCACGTGTCTCTCGTAAGGGTTACCATAAATAGGCCCCTGCTTATACTTGAACGGTACGGCTGCAATAATAATGTCGCTGTGCTTCTTTGCGTACTCCAAACACTCCTGAGCCTCTTCCACGCTCATATGTTCGATAACGTCACCGAACACGACCACCTTGTACTTCTTATACTTGAACCCGCGGATGTCAGCGACGAACACCTTCCTGTACTTCTCCGTAAGTCGGTTTCTCTCCACGTTTGGCTCATATACTTCAATGGCGTCCATGATAAGGTAGTCGCTCAGGATTCGCGAGTAATTGCCATCACACGCGCCCACGTCCAAACACGTCGCCCCTTTCTTCACGTTCCTGCGGATCCAGTCGCGGACTCCATCCTTTCCCATCTCGTAGCTACTCATCTATAACACCTCCTCAGTCATCTGTCAGCTCCTTAATTGTTACCCATATCCCGGGCGCGCAGCTCCATTTCTTCCTTACCGACAGCCAAACGATTTGGCTGTCATCCATCCAGAAGCCTGTCCTGGTCATGCAGTCGATGAACGGCTTCACAATGTTGTCACAGTCCGGGACTGATGTCTTCCAGGTCTCGAACTTCTTTTTGTCCTTCGTTTCATATTCGAAACTGATAACCAACTGCAACGGCCCTGTCAGGAGTTCCGTGCTGTGCGGCCGGAGTGCGTCCATGTACATCTCCATAGTCTCCTTCAGGTGCTTCGGGATATAGTGGCCATGCTGTGTGTGCCGGACCTGCTGGGCCGTTCCTTTCGGGTTTCGCGGAAGTGACATGTAAAACTCTATCTTTTTCATAGCCTGTGTACCTCGTTGATCGCTTTATCTATTTCCGGAGTCATAAGCCCATCCTTTTCAAGCTTGTGCTTGACAGCCAGTTTTGTCATCACAAAAGTCTCGTGTACCTTTCTGTTATAGTCCATCCCTCGGCCGACCATCTCGATGATATAGTCGAGCCTATTGATCTCCGCGAAGGAAGTACAGTTTTCTTTGTCTCGCTCCAGGCGAGCAATAACATCATTCGCATCCATTTCCAAACACCTCCTCGATGATCCTCCGGACCGCAGCCGTCGGATCGGTCTCATCGTTCAATCGTGCCTCCTTGATCTTCTTCAGGAGCTTCGCCTTGACTTCCTGGTTCGGCTTCTGCATCTCGTGAAGCTCGTCGCGGATCTCGACGAGTGCCTTTGCGATTGCAGCCAAAAACCCAAGGTGTGCATTTTCTTTATCACCATCAGTTTGTGCGTTGTCTGCAAGATTGATCTCTTCTTCTGTCGTGCACATAAAATCATAATCGTCTTTCATTTTTTCACCTTTCCAATCTGCCCCGTAAGGCTTTTTTTATTTCGAGTGGTAGTTTACCTAATCAACGGCGGCTTAAAGGCCGTTGATTGGGTTACTACCCGAGAATAAATTGTGATTTTTGACACTCTATCAATCTATCTATTTCATACCCTATCAATCTATCTATATATAATAGGCTGACAGGGCAGATTGACAGGGTAGATTGACAGGGTCATTCTAGGAACTTTATGACGGTCTTCTGAGCACCTCCGCCTGTCTCAACCACATATCTGTCAGAGTAGTCTTTCAGTCTTTCCTTGACTGTGTTTCTGGACATATTCAGAGCTTCCTCGATCTCTGAGTAAGTCGCAAAACCTTTGTCCATGATGAAAGTGTCCACCGTCTCACGGAACGCGATACGCTCGTTCTTCCTTTTCTCCGCAGCAGTCTCTTTCTTAACTCCCTGGATGTGGCACTCATAGTCAGCCATCGCCAGAACGTTTCTCTCGTCCAGCATATGGATTGGAGGCAGGAAGAAGATGTTGATCGGCTTCGGAGTCCGGAACTCTCTGAGAGTGAACTCGACCCGCATCGGTGTCATCTGGTCCATGAACGACTCGAAACTGGATTGCATCGCGTCCTTGTCGCGTCCCATCTGGTACGGTGTCCGACCGCCTGCTGTCTTGTAATAGTCTTCAAGCGCGAGGGCCTGCTCCTGGGACGTCGGAAAAACATTGTCCCGCCAATTAGGATCCAGCGCATCGAGCTTATCCGTCCAGCACTTCACATAGAAGTCATTTCGGAGCGCTTCGCGTGTCTCCTGCTTGATCTCCAGTTCCACCATGTCGATCAGGGCATCCGCGTCTCTGGCGAACACTCCGGAGCCGCTTCCTCGGTCCTGAGCCTTCTTAAAGCCTTGGTCGCCCTTGCTGTGATGGTGCGAATAGATCGGCGAACAGTTTACCTGTTTCGCGATCTTATCGAGCTGGTTACAAAAGTCGCCCACGTCCTTGGCAGAGTTTTCCTCTCCGGCTGTGATCTTATAGATCGGGTCAAATATGACAGCAGAAAAGCCTTCACGAGTGTCTTTATACTCTTCTATCATCTTGGCGATCAATGCCCCGCTCATCGCTTTGAGCGGTATGGCTGAGCCGCGTAAGTGAAGAATTTTTAAATTCTCAGCATAATCATCCGGCTTGAGTCCGTACTGATCCGCGACCTGCTGCACTCTTTTCATGAATGAATATTCACTTATCTCAAGATTGATATAAAGCACTTTTGCCTTCGCGCATTGAAACCGTCCCAGAAACTTGCTCCCGGAAGCGATACACAGAGCCAACTCGATCATCAGAAAAGACTTCCCTGCTTTACTGGCCGCGGTTATCATCAGTTTATGGCCTCGCCGGAGAATGCCCTGTATGAGTTCCGGCTCGAGTGGAATATCGTCAGGATAGTCGTACACACTGCGAAAGTCCGGGAGAGTGATCTTGCTGTCCTTCTTGGCCTCTGCGATCTGCTTGTCCAGCTCGAGATCCTTCTGGAGCTGTCGGAGCTGAGCTTCGTCGTCAACAGGTGGCGGAAGTGGCGGAAGAGTCTCCGCCATTTCCTCCGGTGGTTCTTCCTGGCCGATCCAGGCATCCCAGTCTAGTACAGCCATCTGTCACCACGCTCCGTCCTCTTCGCCTCCCATTTCGACCTCTGGGTCCAGATATCTGGTCACTCTGTTGTTGGTGTAAGTGTTTCCGTCATTTCCTTTGTACGTGTTGACCTCTACCATCGCGCGACCCTTAGATCCGAGGACCGTGTTCCAGTTCATGGTCACGCCCTGACCGTGAACCTTCTGGCCAATGCAGCGGAAAAACTCGCAGAGCTTCCACTCTACCTTGTCGACCAGGAACAGGCGTTCCTTCATGACGGACTTGCCGACACCCGGCGAGCTGATCGTCAGCTCAAGAGCTGCACAGTTGCACGGCTCAATCTTTGAGCTTCCGTCGTACCATGTCTTTTCGAACTTCGTGACGGTGAACTCGTACTCTCCCGCCGGCAATACTGTAAACTCGCTTTCGTTCTCAATATATGCATCCCATGCTAAACTACTCATAACTTCATTCCTCCAACAAATTTCTTAAAATCTTTCCACTTGTCCAGAAGTCTCTTCTGGATGACATCCGGCTCAATATTCTCAATGCCGGAGTACTTACCACGGAACGCCTTGAGGATCTGCTCCTCTGTGATTCCGTCCTTTGCCATCAGAGCGCGAAGGCCCTGAAGCTCCATACTCTCTTCTGCGTCCTTTGGCGGCTCGAGATCGAAGGGCAGCTCTCCGCCTTCCGTCTGATCTGCTACCGCCGCGGGCGCAATCCCAAAAGAAATAGACGCCTTCTCTCCTTCGTAGATCTTCGCGATCGATTCGAACTTGAGCGGAAGCTCTGCAGGAAGGTCGAATCTGTTTTTTGCGTCCCAACAGGAATGGTGTGACGTGTACATGATCCGCTCCCCGCCTGTGACCTTCTTCTTCTTATCCATGCCCTCGCCGGAAGTGATGACGGTCGTCTTGTAGTTGCAGAACAGGAGCAGGTCCGCCCATTCTTTCAGGAGCGGAGCGGAACGCTTGGAGAGTTTCAGCTCCCAACGGTCGTATGCTCCCATTTCATCAGGTTGCTCAAATTTCGTAATCTTCGCGTGAGCCAAGAGCGTGACATTGATCCCCGCAAGGATCGCCGCGTCCAGTTTGTCCAGGACACGCTTGAGATCTTCCGCTACATACGTGTAGCCTTTACTGTACCCGAAGGACTCAATGCCGTCCTTTCCGTACTTCTTGCACACTTCTTTTGTGATCAGGAGTTCCAGCGCGTCGGCTGTATCAATCACAATCGTCTGGACCTTGAACTTGTCTTTGTTATTGATCAGTTCGCTGAGCGTGTCCAGGATGCTCTGCAAGTCATCCCCGCACTTCACTCGCCTGACGTTGAGGCGGGAAGTCCCGCCCTCCAGGTCGAGGAAAACCGCTCCTGGCATTTTGCTGGCAAGCGTACTCTTACCGATACCCTCGGAGCCATAGATCACAGCCTTGACAGGCATATTGACCAATCCTTCTGTAAATTCAATCATGTGTTACCTCCTTAATCGTCTGTTTCGTACCAGTCAAATGACTCTTCGTTAAAAATGTCTTTTGCCTCTTCCAGCTTCTTATCGTAGAAGCACTCACAACAGATATCTTGTCCGTCGTAGTTGATCAGTCGAGGCCATAGCTGACCACACTTCTGGCATTCAAGTAAATTTGCCATACTTATTCTCCTTTTCTTTGATTTTTCGCCACATTATGGCGACCCATATCTCAAACTCGTCATTTACTCCAGAAACGCACCATCTGAGTCCTATTTCGGCCTTATTGCCGTCGTACTGTCCAACCTCAACCCTGTCTATATTCACGGGAACCTTCCAGGAATCAGCTTCTGATTGAGTCACAGACAAACCTCTCACGCTCACGGCCTTATCACGTTGAACTTTTTCCCAGTCGTTGAGTCTGTCGTCTTTTCCGATTTCATAGCGCTTGATATACGCGCTTCCTAGCTCACAATGTCGGCCTAATGGTTCATCGTAGTCACAACAGCCTTTGATGTCGTATAAACAGGAATCACATGGGAAGTCGCTCTCTTGTTTCGCGTTGAGAATGTCCCAGATGCTTATCTGTTCCATATTAGTCACCGTTTGGGAAGTCTAGCCGGTCCTTGTCGACCACGGTCAGGGACTTCTTCCGCTTCCACTCTTCGAAAGCCTGCTTGATTGCTTCTTCTGCCTTCTTAGCAGACTGCTCCAGATCCTTTCTGACCCGTTCGGACTCTTCCCGCTGGCGCTTGAGCCAGTCCACTTCTTTCTCCAGTCTCATCGTCTCCCTGATGAGGTGCTGCGCGATCATGTAAGTCAAGACCAGGCATATGGTCGTACCGATCAGGATGCCGGCTGTCAAGATTTGAATTGCTTTATCCATGTTTTAACTCCTCCTTGGTGAAATAGGTTCGATCTCCTGGATCCTGTTCCAGTTGATTCGGTTCTTTGTGATCAGCCAGTCCGGAATGTAGATATTGAATCCGCCATCGGCTGACTTCCGTCTCCTAATCTGAATCTGTGACTTCGGCAGATAGACCGTCCTGTCCATCCTTCCGTCCAGCTTCTCGCCCTGAATCGTGATCTTGATCGCTCCAGGCGTCTGATTGATCTCTTTAAGTTGCCCTACGAACATTCGATCACCTCCCAAGGTTGCCCGACTGCCACGCTGATGGCGATCTTTTCCGCCGGTGAGAACTCCTTCTTACCGCTCAATCTCAAGCTGACATAGTTCTCGGATCGCCCGAGATAGTCCGCCAAGGCTGCGCGACAGATGAAATGCTCGCGGATCGCCTGTAATTTTGAAGATTTTCTCATGATGTTACTCCTTTCGGTTGCACCTCATGCAACCTTGCCAGTTAAAAAATCGAACTCGTCCGGTGTCAAAGACAACAATGATGTCAGCTTCAGAAATTCGACAACGTTCCATGTAGTAAGACCGTGCTTTTTCTTGTAAAGAAAAGTAGACTGCGGCATCCCCATTTTACGGTACAATTGTGCCTGATCTATACACTTTTCTTTAAGAATCCAGTCGAGTCTTTCGGCGAATGTATCCATAATAAACCTCCTTCCAAAGGTCGAATTTTATGCAACCTTCATATTGATAATACCATTACGAAGTCGAATGTCAATCTACTTTTTATTACAAATATGTTAACGAGTTGCACGTCATGTCGCAAAGTGTTATTATTTTGGTGTAAAGGAGTGTTATATGGACTTAAAGGAAATCGGCGCGAAGATCCGCGCAAAAAGGAAAAGCCTTGGACTCAGCCAGGGCGAACTTGCCGAGGATGTTGGCTACTCCGGCAAGGATATGATCTCGAAGATAGAAGCGGGAAAGGTAAACATGGCGATGGATAAAGTCGTCGCGATTGCTGACCGGCTCGGACTCCTTCCGTCTGATCTGCTATGTGAGCCGATAGCAAAAGACTATCGCGAGACCGTGAACGATGTTGACTATCTGATCGAAGCAGTATTCCGTGAGCATACCGCATATTATGACAGCTATGTGAATTTTAGCGTTAAGGCTGCACCTATTTCATTAAAGGCACTTAACCGAACTGGAATCCGTATCACGCACGAAGGAAAAAGTGGAGAGTACCAAGACAACCCGACTCTACACACGCCCGAAGTCATTTTGTAATTCTGCGGAACTGTCTTTTTTTCCTGCGGAACTGTCTTTTTTTCCTGCGGAACTGGGTAAAAATCCTGCGGAACTGTCCTACTTTTTAGGTCAAAATATCGGCGATAACGCAGTAGTATCAAGCCTTTTCGGGATTTAGTATTTTGTTCACTTATTATAGTTACTCTAATGACTATAATTCTGCGCTAGTCGCTTGTTTGACAACCGCGACTTCGCGCCTATATTGTGGGTATAGGAGAGCGGAGCCAGTAGGAAAGAAGGGACTGGGAAGAATCTTCCCGGCGGACTGTGTACACAGACGCGATGCTTGCCTTTTACTCAAAGCAGAAGAACTGTCCGAATAATGGGACAGAGGAAGGAGCGGACATGCGATCAGCACCGAAGTCATTCTACAACTCGAAACAGTGGAAAGATGTCGAGAAGCTGTACAAGCAGAAGCGAAACTATCTCTGCGAGAAGTGCATGGAAGAAGGACGCTTCACACCGGGAGAGATCGTCCACCACAAAATACATCTGAGCGAGTCGAACTATCGTGACCCGGAAATCAGTCTGAACTTTGAGAATTTGCAACTTCTCTGCATAGCCTGTCACAATTCCGTTCATTACAAGAAGTCAGCACCGAAGAAGGGCAAGGAGATCCTGCAGCCGGATCAGGTTAAACAGTTGCTAAACTGTTTCGAGGATGAATGGTATATAAATCTTTGGCGTTGGCTCGTTTGCACCGGACTAAGACCAGGCGAAGGACTCGCGCTCAGATGGTCAGATATTGAGGGCGACCGCGTCACGATCCGCCAGTCGATGAATTACAGGGGCAGAATGACGGAAGGGAAAAACAGGAACGCACAGCGCACTTTCTACCTCAATTCTGTGCTATTGGATATTCTCAGAGACCAGAAGGATAGAACATGGAGACTCAATTCTGACTATATTTTCTGCAATCATGCAGGCCAGTGCGCGAAGCAGACCGACACCATCCACTCATGGTATCGAATTTCACGCGAAATGGGGTCAAATACTAGCCCGTATTCCTTGCGCCATACATTCGTCAGTTTAATGGCGCAGACGCTTCCAGAGGCATCCTTGAAGGAATGGGTGGGCCATTCCGCGTCAATGGACACCTACGGAGTGTATAAGCACGCTGTTAATGGAGAAGGACGAAAGACTTCTGACAGTGTCGGGATCTCTCTGATTCACATAAAAGAATCGGGGAATTGACCAAAAGTTGACCAAAAATCCCCGAAACCCCTGATAAATATGGTCGAGGTGACAGGGTTCGAATTTGCCCCAGTACGTTTTTGTGAAAAACAAAACCCCGATTTTTCGGGGTTTTTCACTGTTTTTGTTTTCCTCGAAAACATAAAAATGAAACTCAAATTGACCAAATATTGACCAAGCACTGTACCAATATTGGGACAGTTGCTATCGTGCAGGAAAATCATTTTTCTGCACGATAATAAAAAAGCCCCCACACACCGAAGTGTGTGAGGGTTTATGGAGTCTGTTCCCTGCTTCGCCTGAATCGTGTATGGACAATTAAACAGTTGCTTGAATATTTACGGTTTGAGGTTAGGCGCGGGAAGGAACAGGGAACAGCTAGATAATATATTCAAGGTAGGCTTCCATGTCGCGCCACTCCTGAGAGTACAGGAGACCCTCGACCACTTCCGCCCTGCTTGTCTCCACGATCTGGTCGCACCAGTAAGCAAGGCCCTCGTCGTCGGGTTCACGGTCGAAGAATACCCTATACAGGATGGTCACGAAGTCCTTGTTATCGAGATGCCGTTCCTCGAGTTCTGGAGAACTCAGGAAGAACCGCAGCACCTGCGAGGGTGTCTGTGCCTTGCTGTTGAGTTGCTGTGTCCAGTAGGCCATGCCCTCGGGTTCTGGTTCACGGTTCAGAATGTTCTTGTAGAGCGAACAGAGCCACGAAGCAATCGAGATATACTCCCACCACGGGCAAAGACCCCACTTTTTCCATTTCTGCACGTCTTTTGTGACAATGACCCCGTCGGCGTGTCCTTTGGCCTCAATGACGGAATGATAACCTGCATATATTCCAATATGGCCGGATTTCCACACAAGGATTCCTGGGATATTTGGCATTGATTCAATTCCGCCTGTAATATCGCAAAGCTTTATCATTTGGTCGGCGGAAACGTCGTATTTCGGGTTATAGATCGCGGGTTCGTTCACGGCCGGACTCATCATGTAGCCCTTAACAGCCAACCCGATACAGTCGTGAACCTTCTGGCCGTAGCCGTCCTTGAATGATTCCCTATCCCACTTTTTGTACATCTTGGGATATTGTTTGGTCTTCTCGTCCAGAAGTTTCTCGCTTCCTAACTGCCCGAAAGTGCCGTACCAGTATTGACGGCCTAGTTGAGCCTTGGCGTATTGCAAGGCTTGGAAATTGTTTTTCACTTCGAGACTCCCCCTTTCTCGAGTTGTTCAACCTTGGTTTCAAGAACGGATTCTCTTTCCTCGAGGCGGAACGTTCTCTCTATCAGGTTGTTGTGCTTTTCCACTTGTTTCTTCAGTTCGTCAATCTTGTAGTTCGTCAATGTGTTGGATGTAACAATTGATACAACCGAGCCTATGACGGTGCCAAGGAAGGCCAGAAGGCCGACTACAACAGTCTCACTCATCTTCCACCTCCGGCAAACCTGTGACGATTGACGTCAGGATAGACAGGATCCCCGCGAGGCTCGAAGCCGAGATCACGAGGACCCAGTTCACATCCGATAGAATCGCCGCCGTTCCGATGGTTGCAATAGCGGTCTGCGCCATGGTGCGGACTGCGCGGATGATTGCAGCGCGTGCAAACTTTTCGAATTTCTCATTCATAGGATCACCTCCCACTCAGGAAGCGGAAATCAAGTATTCCAGCTTCATCACTTTTGATGCGTCCTTTTCTTTCTCTTCTGACAGATTGTTAATTGTGCTTAACATCATGTTCGAGGTAGCCAAGACTACAGGCGAACGGCCCTGTGACAGGTTTTCATACGCGAAGCCGTGGCAGATGGTGCCGTTTGATGTCGGGCTGTACCATGCCGTGGTTGATGCAGAGTTCACGCCGTCCGGCACGGTAACGTGTGCCATCTCGTAGAAGTTGCCCGAGTTGTAGAACCAGTTCTCGCCGATCATGAGGTCATCATTGATCTTTACAGGCCCCATCTGGAAGTTGTACGACTTTGCAGGAACCGTCCAACCCTCGGGGAATTCGGTTTGTGTACCGTCCCATTTCAGCTTTACAAACTTACCGTTAGACGAATACACGTAGAAATGCGTGTCAGTACACGGTGTACGCGGAACGGACAGAAACATGATATTTGGAGTCGTCTGCAAATACTTTGCGTCGGTCGGCTGAACGCTCTCATAGGTGAAATGCGTTTCCGTGAAGTTGCTCTTCGCAATCTTGATTGCAAAGATGGTCTTGTTGTCGTAAGGCACTACCACGCCATAGAAGTTAGTGGTGTCAAAGATGTAGTAGTTCTTCTTTGTCGTGAAGTCGACGCCCAGCGTACCGATCTGGACGGTTCTTGTAGACAGAACAGGGAAGTCTTCCGGCTTCATGTTGATGTTGAACTTGTTCATGTCGTGCCTGCACACCATCTCGACGAACTCCGCCGTGGTGGAGTCTGTCGCATTGATAAAGACACTCGTTGCGGTCCCTGCGGCAGGGTTGATATTGAGCGGGTGCATGGCCGCCTTTTCTGCGGTCCATGTGTTGCCCTGTCCTTCTACTTTGTACGGCACGTTATACGATTTATACATAGTGCCGTCAGGTGTGAACGGAAGGAGTCCGATATTGCCCAGTTGACCAGGGCAGAGACAAACGCAGTTAATGAGGCCGTTACCTTGGTTCGTGTCCCATGTCCACACGAACTTAGCCGAGGTATTGGTGAATACTGTCTCGGAACCGTTCGGGTTGCCACGGTACGGGCTAGCGGAAGAATGCGCCTGGTCGCCTGCGTGGGCTATCAGATTATTCTGGTATTCGGCAGGCGGGATATACTGGTTCTGGTTCTCCGTGATATTATTTCTGAACATCATGCACCCCGAGAAAAAGTTCTTCACTGGCAGCAGCTTCGTGTAGTCCGCAGAGCCTGCATAGTTCACCGCGAATAGATCCTTGACCGCGTTCGTGACAAGGTTCTCGTCCTCGCTGACCGTCTCCTTTCCCGTGTTGACATCTGTCAACGTGATACGTGCGCGGCCGTGAAGTTCCTTGCCGTCCATTAATGCGCTAAATGGGTTGAATGCTGTTTGTAATTTAGCCATGGTTTCCCTCCCTTATTCATCTTCAATTGTGAGTGTGAAAGATTCGTCAATGCCTCTTAACGGGGCGTCTGCGCTGAATTTCGGATAAGCGGCGTTGATCGCGAAGCCGTCCAACGGCAACCACTTGAACCGGATCAGCGTGTCGGTCATATCCTCAAGTGGTGCTGTGCAGTCGATAGCCTGGTAGATATCGTTGGCAGTAATAAGGCCATCCCAACCCTCGACAGAGTAGAGATTCTGACCTTTCAAGATGATCTTGACATTGACATCGTTGGTATTCTGCCAAGCGGCTTCGCCGTTCTTTAGCTTTGCTTTGAGGTACAGACTGTGAAATCCTGGGTCTGCGATGTGCGCGAAGAATGGCAAGGTGTCCATCATGATAGTGCCTGTATCGCCACCGCTCCGACCGCATCCGTAACTGACGCCGTCAAGAACCCAGTAGTAATAGATCGTGGAGAAGTCCCCGACAGCGTTCCAGTTGCTCATGCCGATTACTTCGATGTCGTTGTCGCCATTAGCCGCGAAGAACACCTCACCGATGACCAGTTCATCGTCTACCGTGTCGAGTGACTTGATATCGTTGTTCTCGTACACGTAGTAGGTCATCTTATTGACGCCACCTGCACCACCGCCACCGCCACCGCCGGACGATGAACCACCGCCCGAACTGCTCGAGGTAATTAGTGCGCGGTCTTTGCCGTAGGCTCTGAGTGTCAGGGTTCCCTTCGTGAATGTCCAAGAATGAACTATCGTTGGTTCGTCCTCAAACTTCGTCCAGTCTCCGCCCGTGAATAGAAGCTTGTCACCGCAATCATAAATTGGTGCGCTCCGCATCTCGATCTTATACGGGCGAATCACCATTTGATACTCAAGAATCGCGTCGATTACGGACAGAAACATCGATTTATTTGCATCCGTCAGGAGTTGCCAATATGGATCCGAACCCAGTTCGTAGATCTTCGACGCGCCCATCTTTTTAGAGTATTTCGTCTCGTCTGCGCTGATGTCGTACATAGATACGCCGTCCCACGAAGTGCGAAAGTCGCTGATCTGGTTGGCGCGTGCTACTCTTCTGTTGTATTCAATGACCTGCACGGGGTCACTCCCCTGAAATCCCTGATATGACCACAACTTAAGGCCGCCGTCTCGGTCGACGTAGGCGAAACCGCCCACGGCGCACGCACACCAATACAAGATATCCCTGTATGTCTTGATGTCCGAAATAGCAAACTCTGTATATGTCAGTAGTCCGTTCGGGAGTTCCTGCACCTGTTGCTCAGTCATTCCCATGTGCAGGGAGATGTCCAAGGTCTTCATGGTGACACGGTCTACCGCCGTGTTGAGAATGTGGTACAGACTACCGCCGAGCGTCTGTTCGACAGGTTCGTCAAACAAACACATTCCGTCATAGGCTGCAATGGTCACAAGGTTGCCCTCATAGGTGGCTTGCTTGACGTAGTAGTCGCCTACTTTGATTTCTTCCCACTCCGACACGCCTTGTATGATCGTTTCGACCTCGTAGGTCAGGGAGATCATGGCGTCCTTGAAATAGCCGGGGTATTTATCAGCGGTCACGCTGGGCAGGAAGGTCAGCTTCAATGAACCGAGATACACACCGCCGATGGTGATATCCTCGGTGGAACTACATTGATGCGAGATCGTGATAGAGTCATCAAGGATATCGTCACCCGCGAACAGGAAGCCCTGTTTTCCCGTCTGGACAGGGTCGAACTTCAGTTCGCCCTTCCATCTGGCCTTGTGAATCGTTCTTTGCGTCTGAAGTAATTCGGGAGATACGTCATACATATTTATACCTCCGAAAATACAATGGTCAGGGTCCACAGTCCGTCAGTTCGTGCGACGTACTGCGAGCGGTCCGCCATGTTCATATTCGTTACTCTCGCCCGCCATGTTCCGCCCGTGCCTGTTCCGTAACTCATGGAACAGGTCGCACGCTTGCACTTTTCGAGGAGCATATCTCTGGTCGCAGAATTGCACGCCCACGTTGTGGTAACGGTTCTCTTTTGCAGTCTCGTGATTACTCCGATCTCTGTTCCTGACTCACTCAGAGAGATGCTCTCGTTATTGGAGAACGTCACCCTAAGTGATGACGGGTTCGTCATGTACCCATCCCAATAGAAGTAGTTGTCACCTAACATTAGCCCCTACCTCCTCCGATATAATTGGCTTCGTTGTTTGCATTTGCTACAACGGTTGTGATCTTTTCATCACCGATATAAACAGGAATTACCGTGGTCGAGTTCTGGCTGTTGATTGCCTCGACGATTGACGCCGCATTCGACGCGCTCGCCATCATGCTCATTGCACTAGATCCAGTTGAAATAGTTCTTCCGCCACCGCTCGACGTGTCGCCGTGCCAGAACTGCTCCTCACCTGCGCCAGAAATAGGAGCCTGAGAAGCATCACGGGACGGTGCCCAGTTGTTTGCAGGGTTCTCGACAGGGTAGTTGTAGCTACTGTTCTTACCTTCAAGAATGGAGAAGACTGTTTTCAGTCCTGCCTTGATCTCTGGCCTTAGCCACATGGCGTCAACCATGCCGTCAATGATCTTGATTGCCATATCCTGACCCATCTGATAGCAGGAATCCAACATAGTTGACAGGATCTTGCCGAACATATCGGTTACAAGGTCTTTCTTCTCGTACAGTTTCGCGCCGATCTTCATCAGCAACTCAGCAATCGGACCCGATTCTTTGCCCAGCACATCCATGACTTTTTCAATGATTCCGCTGTCAATGATCGCCGTAAACAAGGTGATACCTGCGTCAACGATCTTTTCAATCATCTGCGACTCGATGATCTTGTCGGCTATTTTCTGGATGAACTCAGGCAATTTCTCAGAGATGGCAGGAAGTGCGCGGTCCATACCATCAATAAGAGCCTCGAATACCTGAATGGCGGCGTCGATGATCTTGTCGAGGTTGTCGTTGGACGTCAGCGCATCCACTATCGTGATGATCGCATCCGCCACGGCAGGAATCAGGCGAGGGAGCGCATCAGATAAGCCATTAATAAGGCTGACAATTACGAACACGCCGAGGTCAATCAGTTCCTGACCGTGTTGGTCTAAGAATTCAACAAAGGCGTCTACGATCTGAATAATTCCCTCTTTGATTGCCTCAATTGATTCTGGATTGAGTAATCCGTCAGCCAAACACCTAATGATCTCGATGCCTGCCTTGAGGATCTCCGGCAGATTGTTTCGAATCGTGGTAAGCGAGGTATTTATCAGCTTTTTCACGATCTCAACGAACTGAGGCAGATTGTTAATAATCATTTCCAAGGCTTTTGGTACGGTCTTGTCAATGACCTTTCCGATCTCTTCAATATCGCCCTGCGCGTTCACTACGCCCGATGCGAACTCGTTCAAGAGCGGAACGCCCTGTTGCGCGAGATCCGTAAGTGCAGGAAGCAATACCAAACCGAGGCCGTTTTTCAAAGACAACATTCCGTTATCGAGCATGACAAGCGCATCAGAGTAAGCCTGGTACTGGTTGAGGACGTCCCCCGATAAGATAATGCCCGACTGTTCAACGGACTTGTTGAACTCGTTTAGTTCTTCCTCGGAACGGTTGATTAATGGGTTGAGTTCTTTTGCGGACTTGCCGAGTAGTGACATGGCTTTCGTGTCGCGCTCGACGGGGTCCTTGATCTTGCCAAGGGCTGAAATAACCTCATAGAATACCGTGTTCAGGTCTCTATACGTGCCGTCGTCGTTCTTGATCTCAACACCAAGGTCCTTGAACGCCTTCGCCGTGTCCTTGCTACCGCTTGCAGCCGAACTCATGGATTTTTCAAGTTTGGTCATGGATCCGGTCATCGTCTCAACCGAAACATCGACCAGTTCAGCCACGGCCATTAAACGCTGTATTTCGTCCGTAGCAAGTCCTGTCTTACTCGCCAAGGTGTTTACTTGGTCGGCGTAGTCTGCGCCCGCCTTGGTCAGTTCTGCCAGCTTCTGCATGGTCGCGTCAATGGTGTGCGTGACCTTCTCCATCTGCTCGACAAATAACTTCACCGCGCCAACAATGGCGTTTTTGATGGTGTTAGCGACCTCTTTCAGTTTGTCGATGACTTTCTTGGCAATGGTGACCAATGCCGCAAGTGCCGCAACCACCGCAGTCAGCGGATTAGTAGCAAGTGACATTAAAGCGGAAGCAAGTCCGCCTGTTACCTTATTCAAGGCGTTGAAGGCGTCCTTCGATATATCGGTCGCGTCGCTCGTCTGTTCGAGGTCGTCCGCGGTCTCTTCTGCGCCTTCCCCGACTCCCATCATGGCGGCCGCTGTCTCATTAGATGCCGCTTCAAGGTCGCCCAGTTCCTTCTCTGTGGTCGCGATCTGCGCAGTCAGGCTTGCATACTCTTCCTTGGTTACCGTGCCTTTTTCGAGACCTTCCGCCGCCTTAACCGCCGCTTCCTTCATCAGGTCGAGGCGTTCCCTTGTCTGGTCGACCTGTTTGGCAAGCAGTTCCTGCTTCTGTGCGATCAGTTCGGTGTTGCCTGGGTCGAGTTTAAGAGCTGCGTCAACGTTCTTTAACGCCTTCTCTGTGTTCTTGATGGACTCGTCAAGGCTTGCCATCTTATCGGACAGGGAGACGGTAGCATTGCCAGCGTCTTCCATCGCCCGTTTATTGTCCTCTGAGGCGTTTCCCATCGCCTTCAAGGACTGTTCCGTCTTGACAATTTCGGCCTGTAATTTGGCGTACTGCTCCTTTGTTACGGTACCGTCTTCAAGACCCTTGGCCGCCTCTTCTGCGACCTGCTTCATCAGCTTCAGTTTTTCATTCGTGCCGCTGATCTGCTTGGCAAGGAGTTCCTGTTTCTGTGCCAGAAGTTCAACGTTTTTCGGATCCAGTTTGAGGGCTGAGTTTACCGATTTGAGGGCAGAAGCGGTTGTATTGAGTGACTTGTCAACCTCTTTCAATGATTTGGTGATTCCGCTACTGTCAGCGTTCAACTCGATGTTGATACCGATTATTTTTCCGGCCATAGTTGCCCTCCTACCACTTCAAAAAGTTATCTATATCGTCCTGTGTCGCCAGTTGGTTGTATTGCGCTTTGTCGTTGCAATACTCACACATCATGTCGTAGACCTCGCCGACCTCAAGGTCGAACAGGTCGGGAAACCTGATGCCCATTGAAAAAGCGCGCAACATGAAAATAGCCTCGGGATCGCTCACGCGGTCCGTCGGCTTTACACGTTTTTTAATGCTGAATGTGTCTTATTCGTGCTGTTCCAAAGTTCGATAAAATCGCCCGAAAGGTCGTTCAGGTCATCCTTGTCAATGCCAGACAACCACAGGATGTATGCGTCCTCTGTCAGGTTCTGGAACAGTTCGCGCTGTGGCTTATTTGCTTCGAGCCACATGATATATGCCATTTGTGGGGTCAGTCGCTCCGTCATCTCTGCGAGATCCGCAAGGGATGAGTCAGACGATAGAAGCTCAAGAATGGCGTCCTGCTTTGTCTCGTCTTCTGACTCTTGGAGTGCCTGCCACCTATTACGCAATTTTAGGGCCGCCTTTGACATCGTTGTCAGGTCTGTCATCTCCTTTGTGAGTGACTTGCCAAACAAACGCTTGTAAAGAATACTCGTAGCGGCTGAACATTTGAATTCGGTCTCTTTCCCTCCGACCATCATCTTTTTGAACATAGTAAAAACCTCCATAAATAAAAGGGGAGGCTCTTTCGAGCCTCCCGCAAAACACGTCTTGAATTCTGCTTATGAGAATGTCGGAACAGGTACAGTAGAGAACCAACCCTCGTATGTAGCTGTGGCTGTGTTCTCTGTTGTGTAAGCGTGCAGATAGCGGTCTTCGTCCGCTCTCGGTGTAGCTGTAACTGTAACTGTCTCTGTAACAGGATCCACCTGTCCGTTTTCGCCTGTGGTCTGAGAACCAAGGGACGGACGGGAAAGGGAACACTTGTACAGGCAATGACGAACTGCCTTGACGTCGCCGTTGATCTGGAACTCAAGGGCGATGAACTTCGTTTCCTTGTAGTTATCAGCGGACTCTACAAGAACGCCGTTGTTGTCCGTTGTAACCCAACCAAGATCCTTCTTCATATCGTCAGGAACGAGCGCACATTCGAGGTCGCCCTCGATGGTACCGTCACCATAAGATACGTAATAGTCAGAATCGTCTGCACGGAATACGGACTTGGATGCCTGAGGCGTCATGCTGAGAGAAACAGCACCCGGCCACGGCTTGAGAGTTCCGTAACTGGTTGTTGTAACACCAGAGACAACAGTCTCTGTTACAAGTGCATAATGCACATGGCTAAGGCCAAACTTGATTTTCTGTGTTTGTGCCATAATAAAATCCTCCTATTTCAAAGATTGATTTAGTCTTTTTTCGAGTTCTTTTTGAACCCATTGATTGACTGGTTCGATATGTTCGTAAGGCTGTGCCTGACCGACTACACGCCCATTTCTTACGATTGGGTGACCGTACTCGAGCAGGTGCGCTAACTGTGGCTGTGTCGTATTACGGATCACGGAATACAAACGGCCTGACCGCTTCATTTCCATGACCTCATACTTCCAACCGCGGGCGTATTTCCCTTTGCCCTTGAACATCCGTTTGGAGACGTCCCGCAATTGGGCTGCGCCCTCATCGCCTACCTCTTGGAATACCTGCGCGGTGATCTCGTCAACCTCGATACCGAGAGAAGCCAAGGCACCGTTCACGCAGTTTCTGACCTTGGTGACAGGGTCACCGTTACCCGTTCTCCCCATCGAGATTACTAGGGTTTCCTTCCCCGTCCTGCGATGTCGTGCCATCTGGTACCACCTCGTTTCCTATGGTCTGGAACTCGAACTCGATCTCGTAGCACGCTTCCTCGGAAAGGTATTCCTCGGAGCGTGTCCACCCGATCTTGTTGTTGTTCAGCAGTGTCTTGATCTGACCCTCGAGCGCGGGCGATTTCTCCGCCGTGTACAGGTCAACGCGGAAGTCCCACTTCTCCACATACACCACATCATCAGCCGTGAAATTATCCGGCTGATTAATGTGTATCGTGATGAACGGCAACCGCGTGCCGTTCGGCGCGTGGTCATAGAAGCTTGGAATAGTCAGGGTATTGAATAGTGCTACCACGTCAGTTTGGTACATCTTTCGTTCCCCCTTTTTCCTCAAGGTACAGTTCCATCAGGTCGCTACCGTTGATGCAGTATGTGCGATATACCGAGTACAGCTTGGAGCCGACCCTAACGATCGGTTCATCCTTGTACTCGAAATCGTAGACCGTAGCACGGAGCGATGGCTTTAACCCAATACGTCCGCCATCAAAAAACTCCGTCTGTGTGACGGAGTCTATTTCTGCAATTACCGATGCTGTCACTCTGGTGACTTCTTGGGTCTGGTTGAGCGTTCCCTGTGTCGTGACGATCTCCACAAGGTCAATCTTCTGCTTGCGGTTCTTCATTCGGCCTCACGCTCCTGTACTTGCCACTAATGGCCATCTTCGCCTTGATATCGTTGTAGACGGTGAAATACTTTGAATCATCGAACCATCTGTAAGAGACGTAAGCGACCACCGCCCCATGTTGGAGCGGTGTAGCTTCGTCAAAGTTAAAGGTCTTGATGTCCGCCGTACTCGTGAGATCGTCGAGGGCTTCAAGGATCAGATCATGGATCTGCATATCAAAGTCCGACTGTGTTACACGAAGTCTCATCTTAACCTTTTCGAGATAAGTCATTGATACGGCTGGCATTGTTAAACCTTCTTTCTCGTGGTCTTTTTAGGCTCCTTCTTGGTCGCCGTTTCCACGATTTCTTTTTTGTCTTTTTCGGCAATCAGTTCCATGATTCCAGGGGTGAAGTTCTTCACTTCTACAATGTCCCCTGGTTTATGCAAACCGTTCTCGTCTAAGAATGGGCCTTTAGCAATCACTTTCATCGTTTTTTCCCTCCTGCTCTTGTGCAAGAGCCATCGCTTTTTGATGCGCTCTATAGAATTCTTCGGTAATTATCATATGGCCAACATGACCGCATCTTACGGACGGGTCAAGGAAGATATCATACCCGCATTGGCGCGCGCGCCAACAAAAGGCAAGATCTTCGCCGAACCCCTTCATAGGCTCGAACCATGTATGAAACTGTAAGGCCACGTCAAGCAAGACTTCCGTCTTGATAAGAACACAGCCGAACCCGACGCCCCCGACAGTCCGCAAAGACTCGGGGACTTCGCAGTCGCTCCATTTCATCTTGTCCATGTCGAGTTCATCGAACGCAACTGGCGAGTAGGGCGGTGACCGTCTAAAGTACAACCCCGACACAATCGGTAGGTTATGCTCCAAGAGTCTTAACATGGTGTCCGGCTCAAAGATCATATCCGAGTCAAACCACATGGTATAGTCCGCGCCCATCTCAACCGCGCGCTTCGCGAGTTTGTTTCGTGAGTCATAAACCAAAGAGCCTAACTCCATAGCAATGACACACTCATGCCCTTTTTTCTGCAATGTACAGAGCGACTGAGTGAACCCTGTCGCGACCTGATCCATTGCAGGAATGCAAATCAATATTTTAGCCATAGTTCGATACCTTCCCTTCTTTCGAGCTACTAAAGCGATTACTTAACGATCTTACAAATAGCCTGCGGGCCGACTACCTCAACACCTACATACTGACGGCCAATGATCTTCACAAGATCCTGCTCCGCAAGGGACAGGTCGTCATACTTCAGCTTGATGCCTTCACCGTCAGGGAAGTTAGCAATAACAGCCTCGCCGAGGTCGCCAACGTAGCAGTAAGCAACGCCAGTAGTAGCGGCAGAGAATGCTGTGATGCTGTTGTTGAAGTAAACCTTCAGACCCTCGAACGGATCATAGCCGTAGGAACCTGCGGCCTGAACAGACTTGAAACTTGCAAAAGTTGCCTTGTTCATCAGGATAACAGGGTTGGAAGCCTGATCGGACAGCTGAGCCAGAGCGTTAGCGATTGTGTTCAGAGCAATGCTAGCCTCTGTGATCTTCGGAACAGCAACGTTAACACTCGGGGTGTTGGTGGAAACTGTACCGCAAGCGGCAATCTTGGAAATGATAAGGTCAGCCAGTTTCTTAGCGATCTGGTATGTGATTTCGTCATATACGTACTGCAAGAACGCCTCAGGTGTTCCCTCGATCACTTCATCACTAATGTAGATGAACTTCTTGATGTTAGCGGCAACGATATTTACTGTGCCCAGTACGAGGTTCTCTGCCTGTGTAGATGTGTTAACAGCGGCACCCTCTGTATGTACGAATGCGCCATCTGCGGAAATCTCAAAAGCAACCTTCAGATTGCCCTTGATGTAGGTCTTCTTAACCAGGGCAACGATACCCTCTTTTTCCCATGCGTTCTTTACAACGTCATAGACCATCTCAGGAACCGGCACGTCACCATTAACGTTCTCGGTCAGAAGTGCGCGGCACTCTTCGTCTTTACCTGTCAGGATGTAGTTCTTGAACGCGGCGCGATACTCTGCACTCTGGCAAATTTCTTTGTTTGTCATCTTTCTTTCCTCCGTCTTGATTTCTTGGATTTTTTCGACGTGAACAGACTCTTCTGCTACGGCATTGCGTACTTCCTGAGCCTCTTCAGCCATCTTTTTCAACTCGGCTTTTCTTGCTTCCAAAGCCTCAGCCTCTGCCTTGATCTCGGAAAGTCTTTCCTCGGTCGCTTCTTCAGCTTCTGCCTTGATCTCGGAGGCGCGAGTTTCTACCTCTTCGATGTTCATTTTTTCAATTTCATTCATGGGTTTTTTCCTCCAAGATTGAATTAAGTTTTTCGAGAACTGCCGTTCTCATTTGTGCTATTTCTTCACGGTGAAGTCGCTCCGCTTCGAACTTCTTGATCTCTCCGTCGCAAAGTTCCTTTGTCCGTGCTGAAATATCTGTATAGGGATTAGCTGGGAAGCTTACCGCAGAAACGTCGTATAGCTTGCCAACCTCAAGAATGGTACGGGTCAAGATTGTTGACCCATCAGAAAGTTGCTCTTCTTCGTAACTGTCTTTTGTGACGGTAAACGCAAATGACATCCTGTCATACAGTCCTGCCTGTATTGCATCGTATACTTCACGACTTCCCGCTGTAAGTCCAAGGTCTGTTCTGGTCTTCAAACCGTGTTCGTCAATGTTCAGACCGAGGGAACCGTTTCTGGTTCGTGCATATACGCGGCCTTCGTGGTCAATCTGGAAAACTACATCGCTCATGTCTGTATTTTTGAAGGCGTCTTTGTCGACGTTTTCCTTCACGATGTAGTTACCATCTCTATACAGTTCGTAAATATCGCCAAACGTTGTAGCATAACCTTCTACGATGTACTGGCTGTCTTGGTCTACTCCGGCACGCAATTCCATCGTGCGGTATTCTCTGTTCGTGTTACTCGGCATCTTCTTCATCCTCCTGTTGTTCTTGCTTGGATGGATCCGACAGCGGATCCATGAAATAATATTCGCCACGGGCAATTAAGCGGTTCCCGCCCTCAACAGGTGGCAGGTTGAAGATCTCCCTGCACTCGTTGATGGTGGCAAGGCCACGGTCTGCCCAGCTTGTAACGACTTTCAGTTTGTCCGAGTTCGTCATGAACTGGATTCGGTTAGCAGTCAGCACGATTGAGTTTCCGATGTTTCTTTCAATCAGGGTAAACAGCATCTTACTGACCACCTCGGAGAACTGGATTGCGAACGGCTCAATTGCGCCCTCATAGAAGGCGGCGGCTTCGTCACCTGTTAGTTCGTTCTTGACTGCCTTTTCGCTTACCCCGAACGACTTCTCAATGTTCGAATTGATTAGTGCTAACTGGTCCTTGTCGATGGTGAACGGCTTCACGTCCACCTGCTTGATATCTTCCACAAGGTTCGAGAACAACAGAAGGAAACCTTCTTTGTCCTCGGTATTGGCCTTCTTGATTCTCTGGCGTTCCTTCTCGATGTCCTGATCCTGCGCGAAGTTTCCCATTCTACCCATGAATCGGAACGTTGCACAGTTCTTGATTGCTTCCTTGACCGCCTGACGGTTCAGGTCGAGCAGGTCGCAGGTGCCATTGAGTGCGCTATTGGATGCGCCGAAAATGTCATCCTTATACTGGCACTTCGTCATGACTCCGCACTTATCCAGTTCGATAGCTGCCTTCTTCTGTCCGTAGAAGGTGAACCGGACGAACTCCTTGCCCTTATACGTCACAATCTCGCACGAGGAAGGAAGCACCGAAAATATACCCGTTGTGTTGTCGTACTCGTCCAGAATCGGCACGATAATGACGTTATTCTGCATTTCCCAAATCGTGCGGGTTCTATACAGGAACTGATACCATGTTTGGTACGGGTTCGGTTGGGACTTCAAGATGGTTCGCAGGGTCTTATGCGCTGTGCCTGTCATCACAGGGCGCAGTTTGCCCGTGTTCCGTGCCAGACAATCGATAGCACTACGGACCTGATCGAACTCGTAGATCTCCCCGCGCCAAGTCGTAAACGCCGCCTTGTACGCTGTCAAAGTCTCCCATCTCTCGTACTGTTTCGGCGTAACAGTCTTCTTTGGGAATATCTTGTCAAAAAGTCCCATGTCTTCAACCTCTCTTGTTCTTTAATTGCTCGCCTATCTGGGCGTGCCATTTGTCTTTAACGATCAGCGCGTCAAGGAGTGCCGCGCATAGGTCAATATGACTGCTCGAAGGGTTCAACTTGACGATCTTCACCCTCCGGCTGTCTGTGTCAGCTTTGACGGCCGTGTCCAACAGATGGACACGAACCAATTCGTTCTGACCAATCTTTATCTTTCCGTCTTTGATGGAGCCTTCAAGTTTCTGAATGGCAGGAGTCATGTTGAAGCCCTGCCACACGTCATCCATTTTGAATCCCATCTGTTTCATTTCGTCCACAAAGAAAGTCGCGCTGTATCGGTCGAACCCGCTGATAAGCGGATAGATGTGATACTCACGCGCCGCATTGACAAACCAGTTCACCACGTCGTGGTAATCAATGATGTTCTCCCCCGACGGGCTGAGATAACCCTTTTGAATCATCTCTCTGTACGGGATGCCGTCCCGTGCAGTCGCATCCTCGATTTTCTCGGACGGTAACCATGCATGGGCTAACCAATACTCGACGCCGTCCTTCTCGATCAGAAGCCCCGCCGCGGTCAAGTCCGTGGTCTGCGATAAGTCGATTCCGCCCACCGCGTAAGTCTCGCGGAAGTCTTCCATCTTCAACTCGTCACACATCGCGGTGTTGATGTCCTTCGTGGACAGCCACGCAACCGTGCTGTTCTGTTGCTTGCAACAGTATTTGGTCATGAACTCGTTCTTTTTACTGAGCGACTCCCGCGCCTTTGTGATCTCGTCAAGAATGAACTTGACACTCATTGACACGCCGAGGTTCGGAAGTGCTTTCTTCAACTCGTTGATGTCGTCCCACTTGTCATCGTCGTCAATCTCATAAAAAAGCGGGAGCAAGTGTTTTTCTTTGGAATCTCCAAGTAAAACCCTCGTTCCCCTTCTTCTCAGTTCGTCGTATAGACCTTCTTTTATATAGTTGGCCGTTGATATCGCAAATATCATCGGTTGACGTCTGGCACCCAAGGCGGACGCCATGACTTCATACTGTTTCTTGCCCGCTTCGCCCGGCCATGCTGCAAACTCATCCGCGATGACAAACTGCGGATTAAAACCGTCGCTTTTCTTCTCGGAAAACGCGATCTTCTTACAGGTCGAGTTATTCTCTGCAACGTACAGATCCGTTTTTCTCGACTTGACCATCTTCGACAGTTCCGGTTCAGAATCAATCGATTTCTTGATCCCGCCGTAAACAATATCCGCCTGGTCAAGTTTCGGAGCCAAGCAGTAAACTTCCGCGCCATACTCACCATCGAACCCAAGAAACTCATACTCTCCGCATCCGTAAGCAATCAGGCTCTTACCCTGCTTTCGTCCCATTGTCCAGACAACCTCGTTAAACACTCGGTCGCCGTTTTCGTCCACAATAGCAAACATGGCAGAAAGTCCTGCCTTCTGCCACAGTTCAAGCTTCACCAGATCGCTTCGACCCTTCGTGTGATGCACGAAGTTTTCGAAGAAGAAAATAATGGCTTTCGCCTTATTTCCATCGTAGAAGACTTCCTTCTTCTCAAGCCGTTCAACTATCATTTCGTAAGCGAGTCGAACCCAGCGGTTGACGCTCTCGGAACCGTCAACGATCTTCTGGTAATAAGACAGAATGTAGTTGTTCATTCGCCAAACATGGACTTGAACGCCTGCACTTTGCTGTTTCCGCCATCGTCCGAGATCGATTTCACGATGTTAATCAAAGTGGACACGGTACCGTTCGCCGCTGTCGCTGTCTTGTTGTATTCGCTTATGGCGGGGTTAGCCACCAAGTTCTCGCGGCCCTTTACATACTCTTTGGTGACAGTCGCGCCATATTCCTTGATGGCCCCCTCCAAATCAGCCAGAATCTGCATCTGGACTTGATACCTTTTGAACGTTGTCGCAAAAAAGAAGTTCTGCGACACTCCGCGGGCCTCTGCCTGCTTTAAAATCTGGTCGGCCTGCGCTTCCAGGCTGACACTCTTGTTTTCTCTCTTCGCCATAATCAACTTTTCCCTCCGGCTTTCATTGGTTTTCGTTGGTTTTGTTCGGTTTTTCAAAAAACTCCCGCGATCAGCGAGAGCTTTTAAAGCCCTTCCCACCGTTCTTCTTGGCGGTTCAATTTCGCTTAGAAACTAGGGGGCTATCAGTCATTCGTCACTAACTCGCCGCCTTCAAATCTCCACCTGACTATTTTCTTTTCACCGAAATGCTCCGCGTTGTGATGATCTGCGCACAAGGCTTCGAGATTGTCGAAGTTCAAACTAACCCGCGGGTCTTTGTAGTTCGCCTCGGTCAGGTATATCTTGTGATGCACGAACCGCGCAGGTGTGATGCGTCCCTCAGCCTGACACCGCTCACACAGATGGTTTACCTTGTCAAGGTAGAGTGACCGTGTGGTCACCCACGCCCTCGACTTGTAGAACTTCGTCTCTATACTTCTCATAGGCTGTTAATGAGTAGGCCAATGTCAGCCCTTGCCGTAATGCTCGTTTCTCCATTCGCATCATGCCACACGTTGTTCACGCCAAGCAGAGAATTGACCTGCTGCGCCGTCAACTGATATGTTACGGGCGTGGCGAGTTCGTAGTACACTTGCAGATTGTTAGAAGCAAGCCAAGTTCTGAACGTCGGAACGTCCGTCGGTATCTGTTCTGGTATGTAGTACATACGCGCCGCACCGCTTGCGTTTCTTATAAAGATAGTTCCAACCGTATCATCTGCGGAATTAGCATTAAATTTGCCGATGTTCGCAATAATGGAATTTCGTGCGCTCGTGCTTCCTGCGTTTGCGTCCGAAATCGTAGTATAAAATCTTCTAAGTCCACTAGACGTGTCCGTTCCCCAAGCTTCCGTGTTTGCTCCTGTATATGTACAAGTGCCGTGCGTCACTCTAAGCACTCCGCTCGTGACATCGAGCGAACCGCCGTAGACCGTCCCTGCCTGAGTCTGCCATGTGATGGGAATGACGGTGGCGGTGTAAGGTTCGTAGGTGGTTGCTGTGCTTCCTACTTCAATCTGCAAATCTTTTACTTTCCACGTATTTGACGGCTTTGCAGAATATGTAAATATAAGTGATTCAATTTCTTTCGATGCGTTACTTGTTAGCGTCTTGCGAGTGTAAGACGTGGTGTTATTCGGGAAAAACACGCTGTCTTGTGTTCCGTCCTTATATTTGAAACGGCATACAAGTCCATTATCCGAAGTGTTTCCGTTTGTTGTATATGCAGAAAGGGAAACGGTGTATTGAACATTGCCTGACGGCAATGAAAAAAAACCGTCCGCAGAATATGCAGAATTAAAAGCCGAAGCCGTTCCGCTTAACTCGCCGTCTGAATAACTAACATTTCCCGATGCGATTGTAGATATATCAACGATATTAACGCCTGTTTTTTTCACTTCCACAGACGACCACCCCGAAATCGGACGCACATTCGACGGTGAAGGGTCGCCTGTGCCTGACTGGACTGCATTGATTTCACATACTACGGACTTCATCGGGAGACCGTCTGCGCCGACTTCAATATGTGCAACAGCCCCCGACGTGGAGACCGACGGGTAAATCTTCAGGATTTCGTTCTTGAGGTCAATCAAACGCGCTACGTCATTGTCAACGCTGGGCGTTCCGCCAATGGTCAGCTTACCCGCGAGGACTTCGTTGCCGTCCCAGTCGAGAGTTCGTGCGTTCTTAGCCTGTAGCGATGAACCATTTCCCGCAATCTCCATGTACTGGTCTTGGTCATCTTCCACGTTATAACAGCCAAAGACGAACTGGTTATCAGATGCCGCAACAGTCTCGTAGCCCTGAGCATGAGACGAACCGCCCGAGGCTGTGGTGTTATAGCCCTCAGCGTGAGAAGCATAGCCCGACGCAATCGCACTCGAACCCTCAGCGTGTGCCGCGTGTCCTGATGATGTAGTGTAGTCGCCTTCTGCGTGTGCGTCCTGTTCGGAAGCAACCGCGCCATACCCTTCAGCATGAGCGCAAGCACGGGACGCCGTAGTCCCTTTACCCTCGGCGTGAGAGTAAGAGCCGGACGCGACAGTATTGTCACCCTCAGAATGTGACGCCTGACCGCTTGCCGTGGTCGTGTTACCTTCCGCATGCGCCGCAACATGAGACGCAAGAGTGCCGTAGCCTTCCGCGTGCGCCTGATGTGTCGCGGCGTTCGTGTTGGTGCCTGATGCGAAAGAATCAATTCCATCCGCTTCATTATTCGAGCCACAGCAGAACGAACTGGCACCCATCGGACGGTTACCCATACCAAACGAAGCGCACCCGCTGGACACGCCCAAGGACGGGTCAACGTTCATCAGAAGATAGCCCGACCCTCTCGGGTTCTGCTTGTCCATCTTGAGGGAATCTTCCGAACTTATCTTTGACGATGACCAAGTTTTCCACGCTTCCGTAGTCGTGTTATCGATCAGGTCGGTCGGGTCTCCATCGCTAACAGATGCCGTAGTCGTTCCCGATTTATCTGTAATGGTGATGGTCGCAACTGAACCCGACTTCGTAACAGAAGCACTAGGCGAATAACCATCAGGACCCTGCGGACCCTCGGGTCCCTCAGGACCAGTCGCAGGAACGTCAGTGTTGACCCACTCGCCGTTCACCGCATCCCATACATACCAATAGCCGTTCTCGATCTTCGGGTAGTGTGATACGTTATCCTCGCACTCCTCAACCGCATTCTCGAGTGCAGCTATGGTCTGTTCAATGGTGTCCTGTTGAACAGGCGTAGGCTCCGTGTTAGTCGGCTTCGCCCGCTCCTTAACAGGAATGACAACAGTGTATTCTGTTTCACCGTCCGTTT
>Ga0265298_10001950_pt1 | contig 29788 bp, 50 predicted proteins | sample AusTroGonzalo_MG_3_FD_193486 | JGI IMG/M metagenome (GOLD analysis project Ga0265298, IMG submission 193486) | Bovine rumen microbial communities from tropical cattle in Woodstock, Queensland, Australia - Gonzalo_01 | ecosystem: Host-associated > Mammals > Digestive system > Stomach > Rumen ...
CCCTCCGAGAGTTTCCCACATTATCCACATAGGGGGGCGTTATCCACACCCACCACACGCCCATTCACCACGGCGTATCGCCTTTGTGACTTGTGTTCAAGCTCATGGCAGGAACGGCAGAGCAGTTCAAGGTTATCCCAATTCAGAGTGACGCTTGGATCGTTTATGTTCTCCGGTCCGATGTATACCTTGTGGTGAACGATGCGCCCAGGGTTATACATCCCTCTGGCCTTGCACCGCTCACACAGACCGCCCACACTCTTCGCATAGGCCGTCCTGCACTTCGCCCAGGTCCTTGACTTGTAGAAGCTTTCAGCGCACTCCATCCATCACCTCAATGAAGCCCCTTTCTGCGACCGTGAGCGCCCTTTCCTCGGTGAAGGTGTAAACTTCATCGGGGTATAGGTATTTATCAAGCTCTAGGTCAAAATAGCGCCGTTTGACACGCACCATCACCTTGGGCTTTTGTTCTTCTTTGGCAGCAGGCTTCGGCTTTTTGGGTTTGCCGAGGAGCTTCTTCCACTGCTTCAGGATCTTCGCATTGTCCCATTCGTAGGAGAACTGTGGCACATCGAGGAGCTTCCTGACATCGAAGTTGAGGTCAAAGGGTACGATATAGCCGTTCTCCCCGTCTACCACGCCAAGCTCTTCTGTGGTCTCAAAGGGTGTGCAGATAACCGCCGTTCCATTTATCAGTGCTTCAAGGACCGTATAGCCGAAGCCTTCGTGGTCGGAGAGCTGCACCAGGTAGTCAGCCTTTGCGATGTACGGCTGCACATTCTGGATGTGACCGACATTGATGAGATGCTTCGGTCCGTTCTCCAGCGGTCTGTCGGAGAAGTTGATCCAGATGTACGGGATCTCTGCCTTCTCTAACATCTTTGCAAGGATCACAAGGCGGTCGGAATTGATGCCCTTATCCCTTGCCGGGATCCTCGTTGCCGATACCAGGAAGAGCGGTCTGCTTTCTTCACGGATCAGTGGGTTATGAATAACCAAGCCGTCCGTCTCAAAACTCTTCTTCGATACCTCGGAGACATGGACCAGCTCGTCATAGTCATTCGGGATCGACCAATCCGTATTTGTCCGGCAAGAGTGACACATCCGGATCATACGGTTGTACTTGATGTAGGACGGCACATTGGCATCTGCTGCCCGAATCATAATCAAGGTGTCACACTCCACATCCTTGACACCCTGAAGGATCCTGACGGGGATCTGTGCCTTGATGTCCTCCGGCAATACCTGGGAAGACATCAGGATCATGTCATACTGTGCGCCAAGGAGCTTCGTGAAGTTGATGACGAAAGTCTCAATTCCACCGATGATATGAAGATATGAGGTGTAGAGTAGAATCTGGCACTTTTCAGCCATGCTGCACCTCCTCCAAGTCCTTGCCGTATTCTAGTAAAAGACGATCCATCCAGCGGATGTCCCACTTCTTGGATCGTTCAAAGTTATCCTCTATTGCGTCCTTGCGCTTTTCGTATTCACGGACCACATCAAGCGTCTGGACGATGTCCTGGATCTCCACGCCGTTTTGTGCCTGGATGATACCGTCAGCATTAAAAAACTCCCCGATTTTCGGAGAGCCAAGGTAGATAGGTACGGTCTTGGTCGCAAGGCAGTTCAGGAGCTTTTCGGTAAACCAATAGTCATCAATGTCATTTTCGATGACTATGCCGAAGCGGTAATGCTCATGTGCTACGATAGGCTCGTCCCACTTGTCCTGATCCGTAAAAGATCCGAAGCAGTCCACCAACGGGTTCTCGTTGTAAAGCCTTGCAAGCCGAAGCCGTTCTTTGTGAAGAGGACACCAATTCTTCCAAGACGATACCAGGGAGATCCCTTTTGTCTTTTCAGAATCGGATCTGCACCAGACCTCCGCCCAATTAAAGGGCCTTGCATTTTTCAGAGTTAGCAGCTTGCTATCGTGCGTCAGAATGAGCTTGAACTCATACGGGTACATCTGGCAATATCTGTATTCTTCCGGTGCAAGTGACCTCGGCTCCAGGAGGAGCGCCACGGCCCTATCGCCTTTATATGGCGAGTAGAAGTCTTTTGCAGTTGTGTCATAGATGTCTACGAAAGGCTCCCCAGGTACGGGATGCCGTTCCGGGAAGTGATCGTAGATCGAATGTTGTAATATTCGTAGCATACTCTTCACCAAGGGGTCCCCGGCACGGGTGAAGGCGCACCGGGGAGCTATGACCAGAACGAAAAGACGGAAGCCCCGAAGGACCTCCGCCTATATTCTGACGCTAACATAATATCACTTATTTTTTTCCCCGGTGTTGCAAGTTTTAGGTCTCCCTCATATCTGCTTCTATGATTGTTGGTGCAAGTGCAATTTCATACATATGCACTTCTTCTTTGTCAGTTGATTTAATTAATGCATCCGCATCAATCAACCTTCCGTGTCCTTTAGGGAGTGTAATTCCGTTTCTCAAAGCGTCTCTTACAACGCAAGCATCAATCTCTCCGTTTTCCTGCCACCATTCCCATTCGATTTTTGGAATATCAATCACTACTTGCATTCTTCACCTCTCATATCATCCCTTGCCTTTCTGCCAGGTTAAAAATCATCCTCGACTTGTACCTGGCATAGGTGGTGCGGTCAGCGTCATCAGGGAAAGCCGTCCGATAGAGGATATTGCGCCATACGCCGTGACGGTATTCCAAAGGGATCTTGGAAAGCTCATCGTCTATCAGATCCGGCACCCGAAGAAGCTCCATCCGTCTAGCCACCTTGTTGAAAACTCCATCCGGGGAAGGTGATCCGTGTGGCATACCGTCATTGTTCAGGCCGCCGCCTTCTTCCACGATGGCATCTGCTTCGGTCTTTAGGCGGTAATAGTCACGGATCTGCCAGAGAACCTGGTGATAGACGGCATCGGGGAGAATGTATTTGCCCTTCTTGCGCTGGTAGTCTCTCATTTGGCACCTCCATCCTCAAAGAATTGCTTGCTTACCAGCTCTACGCAAATTATATTGCTTCTTGTAAATTCGATGAAGGAACCGTCCTTAAAGTCAATTCTGGTTACATTCTTGCAATAATCTAGATCATAATGCTGAATGTCTTCCATCTTGTAACGATAACGATGACCACCTAAACACAAAATATTCATTTCTGCTATCATTTTCCGTCATCCTCCTGGTACATCTTTCGGATGATCTCTTCAAGGGTGTTTATCCTGGCTGCCTGCTCCTTGATCTTTGCTATTCCAAGGTCAATGTCCGTGGAGAGGTCCATCTGCTCCTCTGCCCGTAAATGGATGGAGCATCGGTCAAGTCTACGGCAGAGGAAAGCCGTTGCTTCGTCTAAATCGTGTGTCATCGTTTTCGCCTCCTATTCTCTTCTTGTAAATGCTCGATGCCCCTTTTCAGGAACCTGATGGCATCCTCGATGGTGTCCTCCCCACAACCGCATCCGCCTAGCACCATATCCACACCGCACCCGATCATTCTGCGTCCGTCCTTCTCGTCTCCGGTGTTCCAGCGCTCAAACGAAATGCTTGCTTTGATACCTCCGGGGATCTTCGCTTCGTAGTGTTCAAGGTAGTCATTCCACCGAAACGATAGGCCAAGGGCTTCCCCGATGATCTGCGCCACCTCTTCAAGGCTCATCATTTCCAAGGGGTTCTCTTCCAGATATTCGCCAAGCGTGATCTGTCCGTCCATTTTTGTACCTCCATGTTTTTTCATATCCTCGGAGGGATAAGTGCCACCCACCAGAATCGTAAGGACCTATTGGACGGTCTCCGGTAAAACGCACCCAGAAGAAATCATAACCACAATGAGCTTCGACAACACACGGATATATGCCACCATTGTAAAGGAACTCTAATTCCGTCCCGATAGCAGGCTTCGTGTCGCAATATTCCGTCAGCCAACCGTCAAAGAGGCTCATTTGTCCTTCCATCACTTGTCCTCCAATGGTGCGATAGTTGTCGGAGTTCCTGCAAGGATCCCATACTTTGTCTTGACCTGGGTGTAGTACGGCTCGATGCAAGTTATCGTTCCGACAATATCATCCCTCCAGAACCGCACCTTTTGTCCGATGTATCTCTGGAATCGGTAGTCGCACGGCTTCTTTTCACCAGCTACGATGTCCCACACAGTTAGTTGTCCGTACATTCTTCCTCATTCTCCTCATACGGTGCATTCAGCCATTCCTTTGACATATGAATTTCACATATCCCGTGTTCCACATCCATCCTCCGAATAAAGATCGTATGCGGAAACACATCGTGCAGGGTATTGTTTAACTTCTCTTCGTTAGTCATTCACTCCTCCATCTCCGGCGCATTGTCAGCCATTTCCTTGATGATCCGGTACGCCACCCAAACTGCAAAAAGGATCCAGAAGAAGAGGTCCATCCCTGCTGCCTTGCCGAGCATCCAGATCAGCATGAACTCAATTATCATTTGGCAATACCTCCACTTCTTCGAGCATATCCGGCGTGAAGTAGGCAAAAGTCTCGCCGTTGGATGCCTTGTAAATCTCCACATTGGCGTGTTTTTCGCTCTCGATGATCGTCACAAGCTCCCCCGGAGCAATTCCCCCGGAAAGATTAAGCACTCGCACTCTCTGTCCTTCGTTGAATCTCATTTCGTTCCCTCCTTAATTTGCCAAAAGCTTCTTCTCCAGATCCGAAAGGTCTGCATCCTTCTTCATCATTTGCTGGTGAGGTTTCTTCGCCTGCTGCCGTCTAGGGCCTTTGTCCTGCTCTTTTGAAAGCCAAGCATGAATAAATTTTTCGATTCCTCTCCTTGTCTTTCGCTTTGTAGGGTTACTAATGCACCAACCTCTCATATTCCGAAGCTCCTGCTCGATGTCTACGGCAGGATATAATCGCCTGCACTCCTCCAGAGCTTCAAGCGTTACCTGGTATTCAGTTCCGTCATTCAGGGGTAGGGTGATGAATGGTGGACGGTCCGGAGCTTTAGGCTCCGGGCAAATAGTCCCTATACTATCCTTACCTATACTATCCTTACCTAACCTAACCTGCGTATCCAAAATGGATACATCCTGGATACACTTTGTATCCAAAATGGATACATCCTGATTACAAGGCGCTTCAAGCTCATATTCGTGATTCTGTTTTTGCGTTAATCGGGACTTTTCTTCTGTGTATACCGTTGCCTTGTAACGGTCTCCCTGGATATAGTTGTGAATCTTCCAATGCTTAATCACTACGATTCCCGATTCAAACGGAATGATGAACTGTTTTGCTGCAAGGATTTTCAGATCATCACCAGATGCACCGATCATCCTTTGCACCTTCTTCGGATTATTCACAAAACCGTCATCATCAGCTCTCATTGAAAGATGAAAATATAACGCTTGTGTCGATAACGGCATATCCAAGAAAGAATCACTATCAATCACCGTTTTCGCAAACATCCTTCGTTCAGCCATGCTATACCTCCCTCACCGTGATCCCCTCCAGAAAGAGCATCAGCTTCTTTTTGAGCTTGTATTCCTTCGTGCGATACCCTTTCACATCTTCCACAACCTTCCTGCCGTCCTGGATGTACTCAAAGTCGGAGACATAGTAGACCGCCCGGACATACTTGCCATCCTCATCACGCTGGGAAGGTATCAGTTCGTGCTTGACCTGAATCTGAAGTCCGGAGATCTCGCCTGCCTTCTCCAGCAGTTTAAGATCCTGATACCTTCGCCCCTCTTTCCGTGATGCGAACACAATGCCGTCAAGTTCGACTTTCTGCGCTCGATACTTGTTCATCGCTCCTCCTTAATTGAACGGAAGATCCTCGACAACGCCATCAGGAACATTCAGCCAGCCCTCGTTTGAACTATTGGCAGCAGGCGCATCCGTCTTACGCTCACAGAACTCATGGCGCTCGATAATGAAGTCCGTGGTATAGACCGTCTTTCCGTCCTTGTCCTTGTAATTGCCAGTCTGCACATGGGCTTCCACGGAGATCTTCATACCCTTCGTGAGATACTTCTCGGCAAACTCTGCTGCCTTCTCCCAGGCAACGCACGGAACAAAGTCTGCACCCTCTCCGATGCGATCAAGGGCCAGCGTGTACCTTGCGACCTTCTTCCAACCATTGGTCACTCTTACTTCTGGATCCTTGGTAAGCCGTCCGATAAAAATACATTTGTTCATTCTTCTTCCTCCAGATAATTCATTCCAAATGTTTCAATGAACTGTTTTCGTGTCTTTGTTTTCTCCCACTCCTGCTGCCCTAACTTCTTCAGGAGAAGGTCAAGGCCGTGATTCGGGTGTCTGTGAACCTCTTCGTGGTGGATCCGGCAAAGGTGGACCGTGTAGCCAAGTTCATCGGCCCTCTTGCGGTTCTTTGCCCCATAGTAGATGTGATGCACCTCGGTATATGGGTTCTGGCACACATAGCAATACTCGCCGTCTATCATTTGCCCCAGCCCTCCTTTAACCGCTCCAGGTCTCCAGGTGTCATCGTCTCGATCCCCAGCTCCTTGCACTCGGAGACAATGCCGTCCAGCAATACGGACATTTCCTTCGTATCGAACTGTGATGATCCGAAATAGACCTGAAGCTGGTGGCCTTCTGTGCCGTTTACCTTGACCTCTCCGAGATCCACGCAAGTCCTGAAGAGTTCCATCGCCCTTTCGACCGCACTCGGCTTCACGATGACAAAAGTGAAGGCTCTGGAATATCTCTTCAGCATTTCCAGGTACACCGTCCACTTGTCCGAGTGCGTGGCTTCTGCGAGCTTCTGCATAAGCACCCAAGCATAGGCGTTGGCATCAAGGCTCCGCTTTTTCTTCTTCTTTCCGACCTCGACTTCCAGATCTTCTCCGGCAAGCGTGGCACAATGCTCCACGGCTTCCCTGGATGCCGTTTCAAAAGTGACCAGATACTTGCCGGTTTCATAGTCCATGGCAGCAGTCTTGAATCTGCACTCCATTACTTCTTTACCTGATCCCAATGGTCGATGACATTCCGAAAGACGGCTTCCGTCATATCCTCCAGCTTCTCCAGCTTGCAGATGGTAAGAAGTGCGGCTTCGTCAACCTTGTCGGCCTTCATTTTCTCCCGGAGAGCATTGACCTTGACCTCGTCAATTTTCTGCTTTGCGACCTCTTCCTGGGCTTTTCTCTCCTCATCCTTGGCCTTCTTCTCCTCTTCGGGGAGATCTTCACCAGCGTAGATGTATAAGCCCATTCCGTGGCGAGCGAGGGCCTTTGTCAGGCTTCTCTGGATTGCCTTGTTGACATCGAAAGAGGTGATCTTCTCCAGAGGAATCGACTTATTCTTGAAATCCATCACGGGAAGATACTCGATATGCTCCAAGCCTTCGATGGTCACTCCGGTCTTTACCCAAGCGGTCATCCCGTCCGTGTGGTAGAAAAGACCGTCAGCGTTCTCATAGATGGTGTATGTCGCACCGGGATAGCGCTTCTTGACTTCCGCCCAAGCCCACGCCCAGGACAGATAGGTCAGACCGTTGCGCTGCTCGGTATGCTCGTTCACATTGATACTGTTCAATACTTCAAATACTGACTTTTTCGGTTCTGCCATGTTCTCCTCCTTACTTGATCCGGACGCCTTCGCCCCTCTCGCCATATTCGACAAATCCAAGGTCCGTGCCATCGTTCAGAGCTTTTCGGATAGCTTCGTTGTTGAATGAATACTCCACCTTCACAAATGCTTCGGGTGCGTCCTTCGGATCAGCGCCTTCCTTGAAAACGAGCGGAAGAACGCTGCCGTTCTTTGCGATCTTCGCCTTGATAAGTCCACCGGCTTCGACCTTCCCCATCGCCTTCATGCACTCATAGATGTACTTCTTGAAGAAAGCGATTCTCCCCTCCAGGGTTTTCCGTCTGGCTGCAAGCCTTTTTTCCTCTGCCTTCAAAGCATCTGCGTCTGCTTCCATGTTCTTAATCATTTTGCAGATGTTCTCGACCTTCTCATCAATGTCGCCTTCAAGTGCTTCCGTGGTGTCCTGGAAAGCCTGCTCGTCCAGCTCCGGATCGTCTGCCATTTCCATCAGGGAAAGCCATTCCCCGGTAAGTTCATAAAGTTTCATTAGTTCTCCTTTCTAATCGAATACACTGCGACCTTTTTCCCGGTCCATTCACAGACCTTCTTCCCGATAGGCTCCACCATCCCCTTGACGCTCATTTCCGTCAGCCTGGGTGCCGTGAAGTTTCTCTCATTCGTTGGAATCTGCCCCCGTCTTGCCATGATGTCAGCGCACTCCTTCGCCGTGAGCGGTCCGTAGGCGTGAAGGACGGCAAGGATCTGTCTGTACCTCTGCTCCTTGTCTACGGTCTCGTTGGCATCGTGCCTGGTCTGAAGTGTTACGGCTTCTCCTAAAATCTCCATAGCTCACCTCGCTCTTGTGATCGCCCAATGGCTGCCTACGGAAGGATCCTCAAAGATCAGATAGGTCTTGCCTGCGTCCTTCGCTCCGTAGACGATCAGATCCGAGACGGCCTTGTGCGAAAGCCTTGCCACTTCGGAGAGGGCCTTCTCGATGGATCCATTCTTCTTGGCGAAAAAGTAATATCTGCGGTTCTTCAGTGTTCCCGTGTTCATTTGTGTTCCTCCTCCGTTGAAAAGTAGTGACCGCCTATCTGCACATAGGGATAGCCGTATTTCGTGTGATAGTGTTTGTTCCGAAAGTAGACCATGTCATCCGGGAAGATGTCTCGATGCGCCCGTGCGAACTCTATTGCCGTGTAGCACTCTTCCTCCGCCTTCAGGGAGGGCGTTGCGAATTGGCTGGGCTTCGTTAAGACTTCGTAGATGGTCTCGTTGTCTCGTTCTGCACGGTTAAGCACAACCGCCGCCACCGCTATCTTGCCTATCAGCGTCTCGCTCCCAGCTTCTGCCTGGATCACTCTGGCGAAGAGATCATCCTCGGAAATGAGGGGAGCTTCCTGCTCCAAGATCACCGTTTCCTCGATGATGACCTCACCACGGACGATGGGCTGACCAATGAGGGGATGCGCCTGCGCTTCCACCGGATCCGTCAAAAGCCAGATCAGGGTGATGCCTGCTGCCAGACAAGCTCCCACAAAGAGCATCAAGGGAATGATTTTCTTGTTCTGCATTCTGCGATAACCTCTCTTTCCAAGGATTCGTGGTTTTCGATCGTCCGGAGCTTCACCTTCCCCGTGTAGATCTCGTTGAACATAACGAAGCGGTCATATCTGCACCCGTTGGCGTGGATCTCCAGGAGAAGTCCTGCTTCGGTCTCATAGACAAGCTCGGCAACGGCGTTCTTTCCGTCTGCGAGCGTCAGGTTAGTCTGAAGAAGCTGACCGGGCAGAAGGTTAGTGGGTTCCCAACACTTACTCATCACCGTCCTCCCATTCTTCTTCTCTGATTTCTCTGCCACACATAGGGCAAAATTTAATCTTTGCCGATGCAATAGTCACGGAATCAGGGTTATCAAGGACTATCTTTCCATTGGTTATGCCTATGCTTATTGAGCAGCTTCCAAAAATGTCAGAAGAATAGCTGAAGAGAGATTTGTAAACACCGTCAACCTCTTTACCCGTAAATACATCGATTCCGGTGTTTTCTCCCGTCAATGCACAATAATCGCAACATCTAACAGAATCCGAATCATTTAATCTAATTGAATACCGATTCATTCCATTCCCTCCTTCTGGCGCTTTGCGGCCTGCTCGATGCGCTTGTAGTGGATGTCATCGTTCTCTTTGGAAGACCACCCACAGAGCGTCATATACTTTGCCAGGATGAGCGCCGCCCCCTGGAGCATTAAAGCTGCCTTCGGATCCTTCTCGGATTCCAGCTCACGGCACACGCCATAGAACTGTGATTCTGCAATACTTTTAGGTGGTGTGAATCTCATCTGAACACCTCCCCCGGGGATCCGCCGTAGAACTCGATCACATCAAGTGCCTGGTCGAGCGTCCACCGTACCCTCCCATATTTCTTTGAAAGAACATTGTCAGCCGAGCAATTAAGGTATTCACCCACCCTCTCGGCTTCGGCCCTGGTCTTGATATGCTCATCCACAAAATGGTCGAAGCATATCCTTTGCCTGGCCGATCTTGTCAGATTCGTCTTTGCCATAGATCCTCCCTTCCTTTAGTTCATTATTTCTGAACCGCTAGGCACAAAAATAGAGCCGATGGGGACCGTTGAAAGCTCGCTGATCGTCCGTAACTGTGACAAGGACGGCTCCGTGATCCCTCGCTCCCAATTTGAAACCGTACTCATTGAAACGCCGAGCTTTTCAGCAAATTCCTTCTGTGTCAGCCCGGTATTTACTCGGCAGGCTTCCAGGGTGATTTTCATTTCGCTCACCTATTTCTCCTCCTTTCCGGTTCATTATTTCTGAACCACTTATCCCGAAGTTTAATTCAGGCAAAATGAATTGTCAATAATAAATTATGAATTACACGCAAAAAATTGAAAATAATTTTGAATTGTGGTAAATTCTAGGCGAAAGGAAGGGATCCAAAATGACAGAGTTTGAGCAAAGAGAAATCATATCAAAGAACCTCAAAAAGCTGATAGACGGTTCGGGGAAGGACCAAAAGCAGATTGCCATTGAGCTGGGCGTAAATCCGCCCACTTTTAATCAATGGGTAAATGGCAAGGCCGTCCCCCTTGTCTCCACTCTGCGTAAAATAGCAGAGTATTTCAATGTGCGACTTGAAGCGCTCATCAACGAGGATGCGGAATACTACTTCGATGAAAAGACGGCAGAGGTGGCACAAGAACTCTTTGAGGACAAGAATTTGAGGATGTTGTTTTCGGCTGCCAGGGATTCCAGACCGGAAGATCTCCAGATGGCGGCGGATCTGTTAATGAGATTAAAGCAAACAAACAAGGAGGGCTAAAGAATGAGAACTGCGAAAGAAATGTATGACGCTGCCAAGGAAACCGGATCAGGGCAGGGAATGACAGAGACCTGGGGAGTTAAGCACTTTGAAGTAGTGGCAAAGAGCCTTCAGGCTGATGAGGAAGTCCTTTATACCTTCATCGGGCTTCACAATTATATCTCTATGTCAAAGCACGACAACAATTATGCCTATGCCGTCACAAATAAACGGATCATCATGGGCCAGAAGAAGCTGGTGGGGGAAAACCTTCAAAGTGTTTCCCTGGAGAACATCAACGATGTGACACTCCAGAAGGGAATGGCGATCGGCACCGTCACGATAGATACCATCCGTGAAAAGTTCAATGTTGGAGTTACGAAAAGCCAAGCACAAGTCATCAGTGACAACATCCACGAGCTGGTGTTCCGGGCAAAGCAAATTTCAAGCACTCCTTCTCCTGCGCCTGCTGCCATATCCGGTGCAGACGAACTGAAAAAGTTCAAGGAGCTGCTTGATGCCGGAATACTCACCCAGGAAGAATTTGACGCAAAGAAAAAACAGATTTTAGGGATTTAAGATGGACGATGTTTTTGTATACCTGGTAGATATGCCACCGAAAGTAAAGGAAATGGTGGTACCGTGTGCCGATGGCTTCACGATCTACCTTGATGAGAAGCTTGACGAGACAGAGCAGATGGTCTCCTATCTCCATGCAGTAAGCCACATTCTGAACGGTGACTTTGAAAAGTCGAATGTTCAGGAAATCGAAGCAAAGGCAGGGGGTATTGTATGACGATAGAAAAACTCCCTTCCGGATCATACCGGATCGGGCAGATGGAAGACGGCACATTGTATCGGCTAACGGTGGATCACAAGCCCACCAACGCCGAAGCGGTGCGCCTTATGTCTCGGCATATAGCGAAGAGAAAGCCCAGCGGAGAAAATCCCACCCTTGCCGAAGCCTGCCAAGCGTACATCGAATCCCGGAAGGGGATCGCTTCACCGGCTACGATCAGAGGATATGTCTCCATAGCGAAAAACCTCCCGGAAGAGTTCGCCAAGAAGCACCTCGCACAGATCTCGTCCATCGACCTTCAGCGCCTTGTCAGCACCTATGCAAAGACGCATTCGGCTAAATCTACCAAGAACCTCTCTTCATTCGTTCTTGGGGCGATTAGGGCCTATGATTATGCCGTACAAAGTCCGAAGCTCCCCGACAAGCCACCGAAGGAAGGATATGTCCCCTCCGAGGATGACATCATCAGGATCCTCGACATGGCGAAAGATACTCCGATGGATGTGCCGTTCCGTCTGGCTTGCTATGGTCTCCGTAGATCCGAACTCTGCGCCCTCGACCTCTCGGATCTGGACGGAAATGTCCTCACAGTGAGCAAGGCCGTAGTGTTCGGAGAGGATCACACCTGGCACACAAAGGGAACAAAGACCAGGCAAAGCACCAGAAAAGTCCTCATAGACGATGCCCTTGCAGAGAAGATCCGGCAGCAGGGTTACATCTTCAGGATGCACCCAGCAACGCTCAACAAGAACCTCTACAAGATGCAAGACGCTCTCGGCATCCCTCGCTTCTCGATCCATAAGATGCGCCACTTTTTTGCATCGCACCTCGCTCACCTCGGATTCACGGAAGCGCAGCTAAAATCCATGGGCGGATGGTCCAGCGATGTCCTGAAAAGGGTATACACCCATCCGATGGAAATGGACGATGCCAGGAAGAGGGCTTCGGAGATTCTTGGGGCCTTGTGATCGGCTCACGGGTAAAATTCTCCGTGGATAATTTCGTGGATAATACGAAACATACAACCGCTATTTTCCTAGTATTTTCGCTACTCTGAAAACGGCAAAAAAGAAGGGTAAAAAGTGGGCGAAAGCCCTAAAAATCAAGGGTTTGAAGTATTTTTACCCACGGGTTCGAGTCCCGTGAGCCGCACTCCTAAAACGCTAGTATTTACGGCATTTTCTGAAATTCGTGGATAAATTCGTGGATAATGCAAAAGAAAATATAGAGTGTAGGCCCCCTGGGAAAGGAGTAGCCAGAGGGCCTTTGAGGAGATCCCGACACATGGCAGATGTCAGGAGTTTTTGAGCGCTGCTCTCGTCTTTTCGCCACAGATACCGTCACAGACCAATTTGCAGCTCGTCTGGAAGTCTTTCAGGGCCTTCAAGGTCTTGGATCCGAACTCGCCATCAATGGAGAGCTTGTAACCGGCTTCATTCAGCTCAAACTGAAGCCACATCACGCCCATACCCTTTGCGCCCTTCTTCAAAAGGTTCAGCGGTTCATCGTAAGGATTCGGCTTCTTCCAGGTGGCATTGTTCGCCACATTCTCGGCATACACATAACTCATCCAGGAGAAGGTCAAGCCGCAAGTCCACTTCTTCGGATCAAATTCCGAGATCACTGTCCCATAGTTGATGCCCTTTGCTTCGATCACCTTCGGCGTGGATCCTTCCCACCAGAATACGCCGACATGACCTTGCCTCCAGCAAACAACGCCAGATGCCCACTTCTTGTAATCCGATATGTTCAACCGGGTATACGCCTGTGAATAAAGCTGGCTAGACCCTAGCATTTTCTTTGTATAACCAGAGATCAATCCGGAACAATCGGTGCATACCTTCCCAACTTGCCCCTTGTTCCGTGCCTTCAGAATATAGAGGCTTGTCACGGTTGATGGATACATTCTGTGCATAGTCTGCATAAATGTCTCCGTCAGCACGATCATCTTTGAGCCGTAGAAGTACGGTGTTCCCAACTTGGTCTTGGCATATTCTACCAATTTAGCACCCGTCATCTTCTCCCTCCTTTGCTACACCTTCTCCGATGTCCTCAATCTTGCCCTTCAGTTTCTCCACGATCTTCTTCAGGAAGGCAGGCATCGGAACGCCAATGTCACCCAAGTTCTCTAATATGCTGATGACTTCATTAAAGCCAAGCCAGACCGCCACCACTATTGCTATGAATACGGGCATCTCAAACGAAGGAGATATATGGCTCACGGCATAGGCAATAAGCACATCCAAAAGCCAGCCGATGACCACCAGAAGCCATTGTCCGACCTTCTTTGCTATTCCACGGATGCCCTTGTATGATGAGATTTTCTCCCCACGGAAATTCGCCGCCATCAGCCCCGTGGCGTAGTCGATAAGGTTACACGCTACAAGGACATAGATGGGGATGGCTAAATCCCCCAGAAAAGCCGTCACGCCACCGATGATGACCGCAATAATGCCTTTAGTTACCTTTTCCATTATCTCCCCTCTCCTTACATATTCTTCTTATACAGTACATACACGCCGATAGAACTTGCGCTAATTTGTTGACTTGTCAGATTTCTGCACACAACAACGGCACTAGTGCCGGTTAAATAGACACCAATAGGGGCAAGATATTGGGTGTTTATTGCATACCCGACAATGCCGATAGGCGTGTACCCCGTCCTTGATGCGTCCTGCGTCACGGAGTTGTAAGAACTTGCATTTACTGTAAGAGTAGGCATACCGACATTTCTGACATCAAGAAAATCTGAAATGTCCGTTTTTAGTGCAACCGTTCCAGCTTTGTTTGGAAATTCAATTATTTTGTCGCTTCCATCTGCGGTTGAAGTCAAAACGGTTTTTTTGCCCGTCATTGAATACAAGTACACCAAGCCTTCGGAGTTCTTATCTTGATCTATACCTAGATTATTTCCAAGCGTAAGTATAGATTGTCCGCCGATCATTGGTGAACCATCTTGTCTATCAATAGTCAGATTTCCGCTCATGGTATCGCCGGATTTAGATACCTTATCATCAAGCGCATCTTTCACCGTTCCACCGTTATATGTCACCTTGTTAGAGGGATACGATGCAGGCAAAAGGATGCCGATTTTTTCTTTTGTGCCGTTTTTGTTTATGCCGATCATTCCACGCTCCCTATTTGTAGTAAAGTATGAATTTTGTCGTATTCGGTGCTACGCTTGATGACTTGTCCGAAAAGCCGTTACCGCTTGCCGTTTCTGTGACTTGAATGAATTTAGCACTAATCAATTTGAAAACTGATGTATACATCGTAGTTGCGTTCATATCCATAATTCCTGCAAAAACAAGTCCACTTGGATATATTGCAGGATACAAATTCCCGCTTACGCTTAAATATGAATGATCGTTGACCTTTGACACATCTGCCAACGCTTTCAATTCTGTGAGTAAGGTTGCATAGGTCTTCACCCCGTCTGCCGTAACGCTTACATTTTCACCCACAGAATCAAGCGCATCCTTGACCGTTCCCGACCCATATCCGACCATATCTGCGGTCAGGTATCCCGTTCCGCTATCCGGGAAGGTATACACGCCGTCTGCCGTGCCGTCCGTTGCCAGAGCATCAAAGGCGTTCTCCGATGCTAATTCCGTGACCACTTCCACTTTGGTCGCTCCGTCTGCGCTTGCGTCCGTGACATTTGCGTCCTTAAACCACAGTTTTGACCGTGATGTCAGGGCGGTCTTTACTCTGTCCCATATCGTGTGGCCTCCGCCTCCTACTTCGATGGAAACATTGCTTTCAGAATTTGCCGTAAAGGTGCCAAGCGTACTCCCACCTTGCGTCAGTGTAAGCGTTGCATCATTTACCGTGGGAATCGTGGGCTTGTTACTCAAATCGTTGTAAGATCCACTTGTTGCCACCGTTGCAAGGCTGGGCGTTCCACTCAAATCGGAGTACAAGCCAGATGTTGCAACCGTTGCCAGATTCGGCTTGTTCGCAATATACGCATCAGAGGTATTGTCTGCCTCCGTCCAATTACTCTGCACATTCACCTCTGCCCCGGATGCGATCCCGTCCAGCTTCGTCTTGTCAGAAGCCGACATAAGCCCAGATGCGCTCTGCGTTGCATCGGAGTAGGTGGGAACATCAACAACGGTGCGATCATTTACGGCATCATCGGACACACTTGCCCCCGTGAACTGAAGGTTAGTCCTGGCGGTCATATCCGTTCCAGAGCTATTCTGGATCGTGTGACCGCCGCCACCTCTGTCAATTAGATCATTGACCACTTCGCAAAGTCTGATAATGACCTTTGAAGAGCCGTTGTAGGTTATCTTTTTGAGTGCCATATCAAATCTCCCTATCAATGCTGACGGAGAAGCCCACCTGATCGTAATACCAATTAAAGCAAGTGCCTACGATATATCCGTCATTTTCAAGAAGGTTGCTTGAATAGCTCCCATCAAGAGCCACAAGCTGACCAACGGGAAGAAGTGTTCCGTTACGATACCAAGTCACAAGGTCATGCGAGAAGTACAAGAGCGGAATCCTTGCGTGATATGTCAGCGTATCGTCAGAATCAAAGTACACAAACACATCCTTGTCTGATATGTACCGAATTTTACTATTGTACGAAGGGATGACGGACACCGACCAATTATCAGCACCGTCAGCCGTGCAATAGTGCGTATAATCTGTCAGTACAAACAAATCCGAAGTTCCGTCTACCAGATATACCACAGACAACGCCGTCAGCCCCGTTCCTGAAAGCGTTGTAACCTTCGTGGCTGTAAACAGATTCGTGGTGTCAAATGCAAGCTGGTAAACATCCACCGTTCCGTTGACATACTTGAAGCCCTTGTCTCCTTTGATTACTCCATTGTTACTAAAGTACGCATCGGAGTTCTGCTTGAAGTAGATGTCAAGTGTCCCATTTGTGACGATACCATACGCCCACCCACTATGACTTGAACCGCTATCGGACGCAAACAAGCGGAATCTCTCAAAGATAAGGAATCCGTCAAGTTCGTAAATGTACCCGGAATCACCTATCCACGCCTTTGTAACCGTCCTGCTCCCGGAATAGTCGGGATCATCGTGTATGACAATAGGCATTGATCCGCCAGACAATGTATCATAATCAAAGTATTTTACATCTGCCAAATCATAGAGTGAGCAAAATACAAGTTCTTTTGTTCCAAATTCAGTGATGCCTACCCTTGCGCTTGTTGAAACCTCATACACAGAACTCCAAGAGCCTTGTCTGCTAGAATAGGTCGGTCTGTGATCTGCATCAAAGTCTATGCCCTGATATGACAGAGTATATGTCTTTGTATAAGGTGCGCTCTGGCTCTGCGTTACTTTTGACTTCGTAGAAAGCACTCCACCGCTAGTGTCTCTAATGTCTCCAGCATATTGTGAAGCCCATACCAAACCCTGATTCTGACGAAGGAAGGTAAATACAGAATTGACGGGTGCATCAAATTCCACTTCAAAATCCTCATAGGTTGCTGTGAAGGACACCGTTTCAGCATCTCCGGCAATAGCCACTCCCTCGGCAGGAGTGATGGTGCAGTCATCGGTCTTGTCTATCGTTGAAGAATCGTTATACACACCGTTGATGACCAAGCCGTAGTAGTTCACCGTGCCATAGTTGAAAAGGTTGGTGGGTAGATGCCTCAGCTCCAGATCGGTCATCACAAAGTCCGTCAAGCCCATACCGATGACATACGCCTGAATATCACCCACCGCCACGGAGATATTGCCACCAGCACACGCAAGGTCTATCTGAATTTCCGTTCCGCCTTCGTCAACGGTGAAGGAGTGCGTCACGAAAAGCCCTTGCTTGCCGTCTTGTTCCGTCTCCACGGGGGAGAAGCTCTCCTGCACATTATTCACATAAATCTTGGATGTGATGAGAAGGTCGGTATTCGTGTAGGCGGTTGCCGTCTCTGTCTCCGTAGTGACCGCCGTGTGGTTGCATTCAAGCTGAAGCGCAAGGCGTGTCCCCTTCTTTGCCACAACATGGATATACGCCACCGTCTGTTCTCCACCGTCTGCGATTGTGATTGCATCGGCATTGGTGTAGGCAAAGATACGGGGCTTGTCGGTGTCAATCTCTCCAATCAGGCCAGTGATGTCCTTGTCCGTCTTGCTCCGGGCATTCGCAAGGTCTGGGTTCTTACCATAGCCTTCGATTTTATATCCCCGATTATAGGAATAAGCGTAGGACATAATGCCGACTACGGCCCCGTTTGCGATACCGCCAGAAAAGGTCAGGCAATCGCACAAATCATAGATCGCACCGCCGAGCATTGTGGCGCTGAACGGCACAAGCGAAACCGTAGCGAAGGCATTGATGAGATTTTGCTGGAGAAGTTCCCCTCCGGTGAGCTGCATGAACGGATTTGCTCCCAGGCTGACCGTTAATCCATCATCCGGGGAAGCTCCTGCATATCTCGCAAGTCCTTCTTCCTGGATGGTCACATAGCATCCCGTATATTTGACGGCATAGTCAGAGAACGAGCATCCCATGAAGCGGTGGTTCTCGTCTATGGTTGCTGCCGATGTGATGGAATATTGCCGGAGAACGAGCTTTCCGTCTCTGGAGATCGTAGCCACCGCACAAAGTGTCTGGGCGATCCAGGAAACAAAATCCCGATAGGTCTCGATGTCATTCGCATCGTAAAGATACAGAGTAGCCGTTCCGTTGGTCAGCGCCCGGATCTGGTTCTCCGTCATTCCCAGGGTGAGGGAGCAGGCAGTGCAAGCCATGGAAAGGAGCGCATAGGGGGAGCCATTGGTCTGGCCCACGCCAAAGCGCTTGTCGAGCTTGTTCATATTATCGTAAGCAACAACCTCTACGCCCTCTTGCGTGTGGTTTGCTTCTGCGATGGTATAAATGCCCAAAGGGACATCTTCAAAGCTCTCATCGGCAAGCTGAAGGCCTTCGGAGACGGTTATGACCTTACCAAGCCAAGCGCCCCTCGCAATATTCAGCCCCGTGAAGGTGGCTTTCAGTTGCCCGATGTAGACGCTCCCCAGCTTCACCTCGGATCCCTCGGAAACACGGTTCACGATGGAGAAGGTGTTCTCGATGATGTTTGCCTGGGTAAAAGAAACGCTCCCGACAGAGCCGGTGAGTCGGAACTTCTTGACGGGAGCGCTTAATGCAGTTAAGTAATCAGCGGAAACTGAATACATGAACTATACCTCTATGAAATCAAGTGAAACGGTCCAAAGGCCGTCCGTGTTTTCCACATTCTCGGAGTTCTTCAGGAGCTTCGCTTTGTAGTTCCTGATCCTCATTGTCATCGTGTCACCGTCAATGGTCACGCTCTGTGATGCCGTCTGTGAGAAGGCTTTGAGTTTATCCCTCCAGAAGGATGACACCTGAAATGTGGCGCTTGCTTTTACCTTCCCATATCTGACCACTGCTGCCAGATCCGTTCCTGCTTCGCTCTGGAAGACATTCTCAACGGTTTCCTCATCCAGGGTGAAGCTGGTCGGGTTCGGCAAGGTGGTGGTGTTTATGGTGATATATCTGCCTAACATTTATCTTCCTCCGCTCAAATAGTTGTTACGGTTGAGCGCCTGGGTGACTACGCTATCAATGGTGTCTCCGCCGATGTTGATGGTCGCATAAAGCATCTGTTGACCACCCATTCCGGCAAGGTTGTTGTTGATCTCGGAAAGCTGCCCGGAGTAGTCCGTCTGTGCGACCGTGCCAGCCATTCCGGTCATCGCTCCCTGGATCGTTCCGAGGTTGTCCGTGATGCCCTTTGCGAAAAGGTCGATCATATCAGGGGCAAAGGTATGGAAGTTTGACAGAGGGCCTTTGTCCGGCTCGGAGAAGCCGATGAAGTCTCTGACGGTCTGTGCAACATTTCCAACGGCATCCCTGACCGCCTGGATCTTGTCGGTGATACCTTTGACAAAGTTGTCGATCAGATCCTTGCCCCATGTTGCCGCCCCGGAGATCAATTCGTGGAGCTTGTCGGTGACGGCCTGCTTGATCTCTCCGAACTTCTCCTTGAACTTTCCAAGGATCTCCCCAAGCTTGCCACCCGTCACGGCATCGAGCTTATCAAACATTCCGCCATAAAATCCCTTGATGGCTTCTGTGTAAACTGCGACCGCACCCTTGATACCGCCGCCGTTCTCTTCAAAGGTCTGCTTAACCTTCGCCATACGGTCCTCTGCCTTCTGCTTGATATTGTCAACGGCTCCCGTGATGGTCTCCTTGATATGCCCCCAAGCCATGGAAGCACCGTCTTTGAGCGCTCCCCAAAGTTCCGTGATGAAGTTCGCCGCCTTCTCAAATTTCTCGCCTATCCAATCCGTGAATGCTCCCCAAATGATCTGGAAGGATTCCACGATGGCATCCCAATTCTTGAAGACAACGATGATGGCTGCTATCGCAAGCCCGACCGCCGCTATCACGGGAAGAAACGGTGCAAGGGCAGCTATCACACCGCCAATGGCAGGGATAGCCGTTGCCGTGATGAAGGTTCCCACCGTAGTCAGCACCGGAAGAAGCGCACCAATGCCGGAGACTATCGCTCCGACCGCACTTATCACTTTTCCGATGATTAGTAGTGCTGGGGCAAGTGCTGCCACAACAAGACCAATATTGACGATGGTGTTCTTGGTGTCCTCGTCAAGTCCATTCAAGAAGTCCATGAACTTCTGTAAGCCTTCGACCACCTTCATTATGGCAGGCAGCAGGGTTTCACCGACCGAGATCGCAAGCTCCTGGAGCTGGCTCATCAAGATCGTGAGCTGACCGGAGAGGTTGTCCTGCATTATCTCCGCCATACCTTCGGCGGCTCCTGCGCTTCCGTCAATGGCACCCGTGAGTTTTTCAAGGTCTGCATCGGACGCATTTACCATGGCAAGCAGAGCGGAAAGTCCTCTCTGACCACCGATAGCCGCTGCCGCCTGCGCCTTCATGGCACCCTCGGCACCATACGCACGATCCATCAATTCAAGCAGGGATTCGTCATAATCTTCCTGGGTGAGTTCTCCAGCTTCAAGCTGACGGTCCATTTCCTCAACGGCCTTTTGGAACTCGTCCATCGGAATCTTTATCTGACCGAAGCCTTCACGGAGTTGTCCGAGGACATCACGGAAGGAGAGCATATTTCCTTCGCCGTCCTCCAGGGAAACGCCGACCAGCTCCATAGCATCAGCTACATTTTTTGAAGGAGAAGCAAGGTTCGTGAGGATCGTCCGAAGGGATGTGCCTGCCTGGGATGCCTTGATGCCGGAGTTCGCCATCAGACCGAGGGCAACGGCTACATCGTCAACGGAATATCCGAGGGATCCTGCAAGCGGTGCGACATACTTGAAGGATTCACCCATCATTGAGACGGTGGTGTTGGAATTAGAACTTGCCGCCGCCAGAACATCAGCAAAGTGGCCTGCATCTTCCGCCGACTGCCCGAAAGCGGTCAGAGCATCCGTGACAATGTCGGAAACGGTCGCAAGGTCTTCGCCAGATGCCGCCGCCAAAGACATGATGCCGGAGATACCAGCCGTCATATCCTCGGCTTTCCATCCGGCAAGAGCCATATACTCAAATGCTTCGCCGGCTTCGGTAGCGGAGAACTTGGTGGATGCGCCCATCTCCCTTGCCTTGGCTTCCAGATCAGCCATCTGGTCTGCCGTGGATCCGGACAGAGCTTCAACCTTCGACATCTGGCTCTCAAAATCTGCCGTGGTCTTAATTGCAGCAGTGAATCCTGCCACCGCCGCTCCGGAGATAGGAGCTAATGCCTTCCCCACTCCGCTGATCTTGTCACCCACGCCGGAGATCTTGTCGCCTGCTGCCTTGAACTGCTCACCGAGTACAGATGCGCTCTGTCTTGCCTGCTTTTCAAGTGCTTCCAGCTCCTTCGTGGTCTTCGCCACTTCTGCGGTTAGGGTAGCATACTGCTCGGACGAAATATCGCCCCTGGCGAGTGCGTCAGCGGCATCCTTGGCAGCAGTCTTTTCTGCTTCTAACTTCTTTTTGGTCTCGTCAATGGCATCTGCGAGGAGCTGCTGCTTCTGACGGATCAGATCAGCATTTCCCGGATCGAGCTTCAAGGCATCGTTCACATCTTTTAAGGCGCTTTTGGTTCTGGAAAGTTCCTTGTTTGCTTCCTCCAGAGCCTTAACAAGCCCCGAAGTCTTGCCTTCGATCTCTATGGTGATGCCTTTGATGGTTTTTGCGCTTGCCATTATTTTCTCCCAAACAACGCCTGGAAGTCCTCTTCCGTCCCCTTCTTGGGGTATTCGTAAGAATCGTTAGAGGATTCCGTCAGTAGATCAAAGATGTCCCCCACTTCAACAAAATCAAAGTCCGTGATCTTTAGGCCGACCTGCAAGGCCCGGAGAACAAGCAGGGGAGTGTTCATTTCCCGGATGGTCGGCGCTATGCGTTTTTTACATCGGACACTGTCTGCAAATTCTTGTTCCAGACGCTCAAAATCCCCATAAGCACATTGGGATCCTGAAAGTCTGCTTCCTCAAAAAGAGTGAGCCACATCAGGAAGTCACCTTCCTTGATGGATCCGTTTACCACTCCGACCTGGTCCTCTGCCTGCTTGTTCATTATAAAGGCAAGACGCTCCATCACCTCCACGGCAGCCAGAATATCCGAGCTATCCGTGGAGAATGATGTCAGCGCTTTGAGAAGGTCTTCATGGAATACCCTTTTATACAAAAGAGCCGTGGCTGCATTGGAAAGCAGTTCAAGGCTCTTTGTTCCGACAGAAATCGTTCCTCTCATAGTTTGCCCCCTTGGATCTAGTGAGAAGTGACGGTCGGGGTGTAAGGAGCAGTGAAGAAGCTCGAATACCCGGTGTCGCCTTCGTTAAGGCTCGCCTGGATCAGGTGAACCATCTTCGCATTGATGTTGACCTCGTCTGCTCTGCCGATAGCCGTGATCGTGACGGTCTGGGTGTTCGGTGCAGAACTGTCGGTCTTGGTCTGTCCGCCTGCGTTGGGACGGGTAGCGCTGCACTTGTAGAACACGGTGCGGTGTCCGCCAACATCGCCGGAAGTCTCAAAAGCAAATGCGAAATACTTCGTCACGGATTCCTGGATCTCGACAACGGCATCGTTGTCATCAATGATGTCACCGTAAAGGACCGTCTTGACATCATCGGGGATGGATGCGCTCTCAAAATCGCCCTGGTAGTAGTTCGTGTTGGAGACCACATAGTAGATGGAATCATCCGCATAGAAGTTCTCCTGGGATCCCTGCGCCTGAAGGTCGATGGAAACCGCTCCGGGCCACTTCACGGCAGTACCGTAGGAAGTGGAGACAACACCGGTGTCGGGATCAACCGTCTCGGTGATGGGGAAAACATAGGCGTTCTTCACGCCAAAATGGACCTTATTGTTGCTCATAGCATACCTCCATTGTGTAAACTGTTACATAAAGCCGTTCAGAAGAAATGTAGTCATTTGCCTTTGAGAACGGCATTTCATTGGTGATTAGGCTGGCTTCAATGACCGCTTCTTGTGCCAAAGAGTCCTTCTTGCTCGCACAGTAAAGCTCGATGTAAAGAGTGCGGTTCTTCTGGTAGTTGATATTGTCTGCAAAGAAATCATCGGATTCGTCCAGAAAATAGACCACATAGGGCGGTTCCGGGGCCGTGTTCTCAAATTCATAGTAAGCATACGGCATCTTCCAGCCTTTGATGATCGTAGCGATGTCCGATAACTTCATGACAATTTCCTTTCCAGAACTTTGATGACCTCTTCCTGCACCCAGGCATCCACGGGGGCGATGTGTTCCTGCCCCGGAACTCTTTTTCCGTTCCTGGCTACCCATCCGTGTTCAAGCAAGTGCGTCAGGCGGTAAGTCGGCTTCTTGTTGTAGACTATTGTCGTGGTGTCGGTCTTTCCGTATCTGTCGCTCTCACTCGTCCACTTCGTAGCATAGTGACCGCCCTTGTAGGACGATTTTCCGCTGCTTCTCGGTGAAGTAGATTTGAGCTTCTTCACGGCTTCCTCTGCCACTTCTTTTGTCGCTTCTTCCAGGGCAAAAAGCACTTCGGAGCCATAGGCTTCCAGCTCCTTCGTTACCTGGTCAAATTGATTCTGAACCGACAATTAAACCACCCTTCCTCTCGACATATAACTCCATGTAGTCTCCCGTGCGGTATGTCCGATACACGCCGTACTGTTCGCCCTTGTACTCCACGATCCGCTCTCCGTTGTAATTCCCAAAAAAGACGGTCATTTCATATTCAGGGTTCAGCCCGTTCCGCCCAGCTTCAAAGAACTCCTGCCGGGTGATGGAATTTACCTCGCAAAGCGTGTCCGTCCTGGTATAGGTCTTGGATGACATTCCCAGCTCGTCCACTGTGATATTTTCTGCGATAAGCGTGATCTCGTCCCACATAGTTAACTCCAAGTAGTGTAGCCGGTAGCCATCGAAAGCTGCGCCTTCTGCTCGTCATAGGATGCCTTCAAACGGTCATAGTCGGCAGGCTCGCCAAAATGGATCCGACAGTAAGTGATGATCGCCGTCTCCACGATAGCGTCCAGCGTAGTAGGAACATCCACTCCGGCAATTCCAAGGTCAAGTTTCGCCGCATCAATGTAGCCAGAAAGCTCCGTATCGTATGCGGTTGTGGTAATGCGAAGCGCCATTTTAACCTTGTCTAACATTTCATTCTCCCAAACTTTGGATATACCGTTCACGATCCTCTGGATATATCGTAATGTGACCGACATGACCAAGTCTCACGGACGGTTCACAAAACATCTTGAAGCCACATTTCTGCACCCTATCGCAAAAAGCTATATCTTCGCCAAGGCCCGGAAGCGGAAGGAAGGCATCACCGAAACGGTCATACACCTTCTTGAAGATCTCCGTGCTTACCAAGACGCACCCGAAACCGCATCCTGCGATCTCGAATGTGCTATGAGGGTATTCGGAATCTTCGTACTTCTGGATGTAGTCCAGACGAATGTCTTTGAAGATGCACGAACCGTGTGGCGGTCTCCTTGCGTGATATACGCCCGTGATGAAGTCCTTGTTGGAAAACATCAGGTCATCAAGCAAGTCCTCCGTGAAAATCATGTCGGAATCCAGCCACAATGTGTGCGTGTATCCTTCATTCACGGCCTTGTGTGCAAGCTTTTCCCTCGCTATGTAGACAAGCGTCCCACTGATGATCTCGACATCAAAGTCGATGCCGTCATCCTTCAGGCGACAGACTAACTTCGTCAAACACTTCATGAAGTCGCTATACACATAATCGAGGGTAGGGATGCAGATAAGCAGTCTCATTTCTTCACCGTTTTCTTGACTGTTTTCTTGGCTTCGGGGGTTTCAATCGCTTCCTTTTTCTCCACCACCGGCACGGCGCTGCCAACGCCGATCAGGAAGCTGGCCTGCTCCGGAGACACCTCAACGATGTCTCCGGGCATAAAGTTTATTCTTGCCGGTCTGGTGAGCTGGAGCTTCATCAGGTGCTAGCCTGGGGCTTGACCACATTGACAAGGCGACCAGGAGCGGTCACTGCGTGTGCAGCGTACTCACGGCCCACAACCTTGACAAGGTCGCTCTCTGCCAGGCTCATGTCGTCCCACTTGATGAGGACATCATCGCCCTCGGGGAAGTTGAACTGAAGGGCAGACAGATCACCAACGATCGCATAAACCGCATCAGCATCAGCGGTGGAGTATGCAGGAAGTGCGGAAGTGTAGATCTTGGTCATTCCGGCATAAGGATCGATGGAGAAGTTGCCAGCGGCAACGGCATCGATGACGGCTGCATCGGTAGCAGGATTCAGCAGAACAACGAGGTTGTTGACATTAGCTTCATCGGTGAGCTTGGTCATGGCCTTCTGGAAGGTAGTTGCGCCGGGAGCTGCTGCGAGCTGGGGAATGCCGATGGCGGTGGAGCCGTGAGAAGTGTTTGCGCTGGTGATGTCACCGACACCCAGAGCAGCCAGCTTCTTCACGATCTGGTAGGTCAGCTCATCATAGATGTAGCGAACAAAAGCTTCGCCGCCCATAGCGACCGCTTCATCGGAAATGGTGATCCACTTCTTGATGTTGCGAGGGATCAGGGAGACAATGCCGAGCAGAAGCTCTTCCTCGGTGGGAGCGCTCGTTCCTTCGGTGTGAACATAGGCTTCGGATGCACTGCGCTCAAAGGTGGTCTTCAGGTTGCCCCTGATGTAGGTCTTCTTGACACGGCTCATGATCTGGTCATTCTCCCATGCGGTACGCACGATAGAATCCACAATTTCGGGAACGGGAACAACGCCGGAGACCTGGGTGGTCAGAAGTGCACGGCACTCCTTGTCATCACCGGTCTTGATGTACTCGGCAAAAGCATTGATATACTCCTGGGATCTTCTGACCTCTTCGTTGGTCATGATGGTTCTCTCTTCCATTTTCTCCACAACCTTTCCTGCGCCCTGCGCTACTGCGACCATATCGGCCTTTCTGTTTTCAAGTTCGATCTCTGCCTTCCTTGCTTCAAGAGCCTTGATCTCTTCGTTCAGCTCGGCAAGTCTGGCTTCGTCTGCCTGCTCGATCTCGGTCACGATCTGTGCGGATCTCTCCTCGATCTGCTCGGCGGTGAAGGATTTGATCTCTTCGTTCATTTCGTAAGTCCTCCAATTAACATACGGGTTAACATTCTCTGACGGTTCAGCTCCAGCGCATGAAGTCGCTCCGCTTCCAGCTCACCGATCACTCCGTCTGTAAGCTGACGCACCGAAATGCTTGTCCCATCGTTTGCCGGGATAGAAACGGCAGACACATCGTAGACCTTGCGGATCTTGGTGATCGTGCGAAGCACCGTTACGGTTCCTTCCTCCCGGTTCTCCGTCTGCTCACGCTTGTCCTCGTCCACGGTGAAGCCAAAAGACATCTTGGTGGTATATCCACCCTTGATCTCTTCGTAAAGCTCACGGCCTGCACCCGTTCCTCCCAGGTCTGCTCTAATGGCAAGACCTTTATCATCAACCGACACATCAAGTGTGCCGTTAGATGTCCGTGCAAATACTTTTCCTTCGTGGTTATACTGCATGATGACATCGTTCATGTCAGCGTCATCGAAGGCAGCAGGATCCACCTGTTCTCTGACGATGTACTGTCCGTCATTATAAAGCTCATAAGGCTCGTTGAAGGTGCTTGCGTACCCTCTGACGATCTTTTCGTCCTCTTCGTTCTCTGCGCTCCGGATCTCCATGAGGAAGTTCCGATACTCACGATCATTCTTCATCGGCATTTGTTTCGCCCTCCATTCCCACATCACTTGCGTCCTTGTATTCGCCACGGATGGTGCGAAGGTCTCCGCCTTCCACGGCTGCAAGGTTGAACAGTTCTCTTGCTTCGTTTATGCTCATAACTCCTCTGTCAAGGAGCTGCTGCGCCATACTGACCTTTGCGGTGGTGGTCATATACTGAAGGCGGTTAGCCGTTGCCATCACCTTGCTACCAAGCACCCTCTCACGCTCGGAGAAGATCGCCTTTGACATCGCTTCGGAAAATTGGATCTCAAACGGCTCAATAGCTCCGTTGAAGAAGGCATCCAGGTCATCGCCCGTGGCTTCGTTCCGGAGAACTCTCTCATTCACGCCGAAGTAGTTCTCCACATTCTCCTCGATAAGCCGCATCTGGTCAGCGTCAACCGTGAACGGCTGGGCCTTAATCTGCTGAATATTTGTATAGGTGTTCGGGAAGAGCAGAAGCCCTCCACCGTTGGAATCCTTTACGAGGTTTTCCTGGCTAAACCGGATCCGTTCCTTGGCAAGGTCTTCAGCCTTGGAGAAGTTCGTGACCTGCGCCGACCATCTGTAAGTGGCGCTATTCTTGACCGCCGCTTCGATGCCCTCGTTCTGGAGTGCGATCAGCTTCATGGTGTCATCCAGAGCGCCGTTATGGGTTCCGAAGAAATCGTCCTTGTACTGAAACCGTGTTAGGATAGCGCACTTTCTCATTTCGACCGCCGCCACCTGACCATTGGAGAAGCGGTAGCGGATCCACGGCTCCCCCTTGTACTCCACGATCTCTGCACGGCTCGGAAGGACGGGATAATAGCCGGTGATTATCATTGATTCGTCAAAGACGGGGACAACGAAGGCGGTGTTTTGCACATCCAGGATGGTCGATGTCCGATAAAGGAACTGCGACCAAGTCTGCCATTGATTCGGGCCTGCTGCCAGCTTCTTCTGTAAGGAGATATTGGCGGTGCCAAAGGTTTCCACCTTCAGCTTGGAGATATGCCTTGCACGGGTGTCTATTGCCGCCCTGACGAGTGCGCTTTCGTAGATCTCTCCGCTATAATCGTGGAACACGGGTTTATATCCCCGAAGTTCCTGGAATACAACGGATTGAGCAAGCGCCTTCTGGCTCTCCTTTGCATCTTTCGGCCTGAAAATCTTGTCAAATAAAGACATTTCCTATCCCTCATTCATCAGCCGGTCTCCCAGCTCGTCCCACCACTTCTGCCGGACGCAAAAAGCATCGAGCAGAGCGGCGGCTCCGTCTATGTGTAGGTTCGGGTGGATCTTGACGAGCCTTCCCCGACCTCGTTCCACATTCATTTTGATCGCACCGTTCAGAAGGTGCGCCTTTAGAAGGTCATTGTCTCCGATGTGGACGATGCCGTCCTTCATCATCCCCTCGACCTCCTGGATCACTCCCCAAAGGTTGTCACCCTGGAAGATGTCATCCGTTTTGAATCCGTACCGCTCCAAGTCCTGAACAAGGTATTGAGCGGAATATCTATCATATCCGACCACAAGAGGAAGGATCTCATATTGCTCCACGAAAGATGTGAGCCACTTGTAGCAGTCCGAGTAGTCCACATAATTCTCACCGGAAAGCTCCAGAAGCCCTCGTTGGATGAAAAGCTCATAGGGAAGGCCGTCCCTGATGGTCGCTTCCTCGATCTTCTCTGCCGGGAGCCAGAACTTGGCGAACACATAAAGCTGCTTGTTTTTCTCCACGATCACAACGGCAGCCGTGAGGTCGGTTGTCTGTGAAAGGTCGATTCCTGCTATCGCATAAGACGAGCGGAAGTCCTCCGGGGAGAAATTGTCTCCGTAGGAATTTTCCACCACCTTCGTCTCCAGCCACGCCAAGGAACTGTTTTGCTTGACATTACAATACTTTGTCAAAAACTCCCGGCGCTTGGAGAGGGATCCCTCTGCCACGGCGATCTCTTCAAGCAAGTAGTCAGCCGTCACGCTCACGCCAAGGTTAGGATTTGACTTGCACAGTTCGTTGATGTCATTCCACTTGTCGAGGTCATCGATCATGTAGAGGAACGGCAGCAGTTTTGTCTCTTTGCTATCCCCCTTCAGGAACCTTGTTGACCTCTTCACCAGCTCGTCATAGATGGAATCATTTACATAGCCGGAAGTGGAAACGGAGAGAAGGATGCCGTCAGGTCTGGCACCCATAGCCGACTTCATAACCTCATATACTTTCAGGCCAGCGTCACCGCTCCAGGAAGCGATCTCGTCACAGATCGTGAGCGAAGGGTTGAAGCCGTCACTCTTCTTGGCGGAGAAGGCTATCTTCTTGACTTGTCCGTTAGTCGCCGGTATGAAGAGATCCGTTGCCCGATGTCGGGGGAGCATCGAATCATCGTTCACCTTTTTGTTGTGAGCATCCCTCTCCGCCAGAGATTCCTTCAATGCCACATAGTCAGGATCCAATGTGGTCATCATCCAGATCGAGTTGTAGATCAGGTCTGCCTGGTCTATCTTCGGGGCGATGTTATAGATCCTCGCTCCATACCCGGAACACATCCACATATATCTCGCTATGGCTGCTGCCAGAATTGACTTACCGTTTTTCCTTGCGACTATGAGGACGGCTTCACGGAAATACCTATTTCCCTTTCCGTCAACAATTCCGAAGAGTGCAGCCACAAAAGCCTTCTCCCAAAGCTCCAGAATGAACGGTCCCGGAGCAAGTGGGCCTTCCGTGTGGAAAGCGTGGGCTTCTATCCACTCAATGGCTGCATTTGCCTTCTTTTGATCGTAGATATATGTTTTATTCTCAATGCCAGAGACCAACCGCTCCAGAATGAGGTGAATATACTCACCTGCGATGATGGAGCCGTCCTTGACCTTCTGGTAGTACGCCAAAATCCAATTCTTCTTCGCCATTGTCTGCCATAGTCTCCCCTTTGTTGCCAAAACATAACGCTTGTTTCTCTCGTTTTGGGAAAAATCGAAG
>Ga0265298_10001952_pt1 | contig 29751 bp, 11 predicted proteins | sample AusTroGonzalo_MG_3_FD_193486 | JGI IMG/M metagenome (GOLD analysis project Ga0265298, IMG submission 193486) | Bovine rumen microbial communities from tropical cattle in Woodstock, Queensland, Australia - Gonzalo_01 | ecosystem: Host-associated > Mammals > Digestive system > Stomach > Rumen ...
CAAGCGTCAGCAGAATGCCGAGGGCTATGTGAAGCAGCAGATGAAGCAGGCCAAGCTGAACGAGCCCGTCGAGGCTAACTATACCGCCCAGGACTGGGAAGGTTTCCAGCAGCTGGTGCAGGCTTCTAACATTCAGGACAAGGACGTCATCCTTCGCGTGCTGTCGATGTATCAGGATCCCGAGGAGCGTGAGCAGCAGATTAAGAACATGAGTGCCGGCTTCCGCGAGCTGGCCGACGGCATCCTGCCCGAGCTGCGCCGTGCCCGTCTGACCATCAACTACGAGACTGTTGGCCGCGACGACCAGCAGATTAAAGACCAGCTGAAGGCCGATGCCACGAAGCTGAGCGTCGAGGAAATGCTGTATGCTGCCACCCTGACTGACGATGCCGCTGAGAAGGAGCAGATCTACAAGACCACAACGCAGCTATATAATAAAGATGTACGCGCGTTTAACAACCTGGCTACATTGGCCTGGCAGAAGGGCGACTACGCTCAGGTGGAGAACTGGCTGACGAAGGCTCGTGCTATCGATCCTAACAGCCCTGAGACCAACGCCAACCTGGGTCTGCTTGCTCTGAAGGAGGGTAATGTGAAGCAGGCTGAGGAGTGCATCGGCAAGGCTGCCAACGCCTACGGTCTGGCCGAGGTGCTGGGTAACCTGCATCTGGCTCAGGGCAACTACGTGCTGGCCGCTCAGGACTTGGCAAACACCACGTCGAACAGCGCTGGTCTGGCTCAGTTGCTGACCAAGGACTACGAGAAGGCCGCCCAGACGCTGAAGGCCATCAAGAACGGCGACGGTCTGACCGACTACCTGCAGGCCATCATCTGTGCCCGTCAGGGTAACGACGGCATGGCAGGCTACTTCCTGCGCCAGGCTGTTCAGAAGGATCCCAAACTGGCCACCTACCAGGAGAACGACCTCGAGCTGAGGAACGTCAAGTAAACCTCTTCTAAATGAAGAATGAAGAATGAAGAGTGAAGAATTTGCTACCGCACAAAAGACGGGGAACTATGGCAAACGCTTAATTAAGTTCCGTTTGGGTAGTTTGCGCGGTAGCAAATTCTTCATTCTTCATTCTTCATTCTTCATTTTATTCCTTCTTGCCTCTTGTGGCGTAGATAGCGACAGGTTCCGATTGGAAGGCCGTCTGCGCAACATCAACCAAGGCGAATTCCTGATCTACAACAACGATGGAAGTGGCGACGGCATCGACACCATCTTCGTGAGGGAAGGACGTTTCCAGTACGAGACGCCCTTGCGCACACCAACTATCTTCATCGTCATCTTCCCCAACTACTCCGAACAGCCCATCTTTGCCGAACCTGGCGAGGTGGTCACCATCAAGGGCGACGCCAGCCACATGAAGGAGATGACCATCGAGGGTACTGACGAGAACGAGGACATGACGAAGCTGCGCCAGGAGCTGAACCGGCTGATGCCGCCAGAGATTCCTAAAGCCGTAGAGCGTTTCATCAAGGACAAACCAGGGTCTCCCGTCAGCAACTACCTGTTGATGCACTACTATATCATGGATCCCGAGGCCGACTATGACAAGGGTTATCAGCTGGTCAAGGAGATGGTGAAGGCACAACCCGACAACGGCCAACTGCAGAAGTGGATGGAAGGGTTGGACGGCATGCGTAACAACAAGAAAGACAGCCGTTTGCCCGCCTTCTCGGCCATCGACGTCAACGGTCGCCGCGTCACCCAAGACCAGCTGAAGTCGAAGGTGAACGTCGTGACGCTGTGGGCGACGTGGAACTTTAACAGTACCGACATCCAGCGCCGACTGCAAAAGTCGAAGAAGAAGCACGGCGACAAGCTCTCCATCCTCAGCATTTGTCTGGACGGACGTCCCAACGAATGCCGCGATCGCGTCCGCCGCGACTCCATCAAGTGGCCCAACATCTGCGACGGCAAGATGTGGCAGACGCCCCTCGTCGCCAAGTTTGGCATGAACGACGTCTCAGCCAACCTCATCGTCAACGACAAGGGCGTCATCATCGACCGCAACCTCCAACCCCTGGAAATAGAGGAAAAGATTGACAAGCTTTTGAAGTAATTTTGCTTTCGTCCTGCAAATTTCTTCATTTTTTTCTCAGAAATAAAAGAAAAAATGATAACTTTGCAGTCGAATTGTCATTCAACACAAAAACTAAACATAAGAAAATTGGAAAAGATAAAGACGCTTGCCGTCATACTAACGACGATGTTGACGGCTGTTCCATCAGGAAAGATATATGCAGACAACCTTGCTGACTCGCTGGATCTACAGGAGGTCGTTGTGACGGGAACTCGCAACGCTACCGACGTGCGCCACCTGCCAATGACGGTAACGATTGTTGACCGTGCCACCCTGACGGCAGAACACCAGCCGAGCGTGTTGCCGACGGTGATGCGCGAGGTGCCAGGACTCTTTGTCACAAGCCGTGCGATGATGGGCTATGGCGTTTCGACGGGAGCTGCAGGAGGTATTAACCTGCGTGGCATCACAGGCGGCGCTGGCCAGCTGCTGGTGCTCATCGACGGACATCCGCAGTATCAGGGCATCTACGGTCACCCCATCTCCGACAGCTATCAGACGCTGATGGCCGAACGTGTGGAAGTGCTCCGTGGTCCGGCATCGGTGCTCTATGGCTCGAACGCGATGGGCGGCGTCATGAACATCGTGACCCGCAAAGGTTCTGTGGGGCGTGATTATGTCACGACCAACATCCAGTTGGGCGCAGGCAGCTACGGCACCATCCAGACCGAGGCCTCGAACCAGGTGCGCAGCGGCAAGTTCAGCAGCACCGTCTCGGCTCAGTATAACCGCACGGACAACCATCGGCCCCGCATGGGCTTCGAACAGTTCGGCGGCTATCTGAAACTGGGCTACGACATCAGCGAACATTGGAACACCTACGTCGATGCCAACGTGACCCACTTCAATGCCAGCTATCCTGGCGCTACCAGCAAACCCTTATACGATGCCGACCAGTGGATTACCCGTGGCGTTGTCTCGGCAGCCCTCGAAAACCACTACGGCAATACCAGCGGCGCTCTCTCCGTCTATTCTAACTTCGGACGGCATAAGATTGACGACGGCACGACAGACCCCGCCGCTCCTACCCAGCGCTACTTCCGCTCAAAGGATGCGCTGACAGGCGTGTCGCTCTATCAGAGCGTCCAGCTCTTTGAGGGCAACCGCGTGACGGCAGGCGTCGACTATATGCACATCTACGGCAATGCCTACTACACATCGAAGGCTACGGACGATATTCTTGACACGCCGAACAAGCAGAGCGGCAAGTCGTATCGCAACGAGATTGCGGGCTACATCGATTTCCGTCAAGACCTGCTCGACTGGCTGACCATCGACCTCGGCGCACGAGTGGACCATCACAGCATCACTGGCACGGAGTTCGTTCCTCAGGGTGGTATCGTCATCCGTCCCGTCGAGACGGGCGAGATCAAGGCTATGGCCAGTAAGGGTTTCCGCAATCCTACGATGCGCGAGATGTATCTCTATCCCCCCTCGAACACCGACCTGGAGCCCGAGCGCCTCTGGAACTACGAGCTGTCGTGGAAGCACCGCCTCAGCAACTTCACCTACGGCGCGAACCTATATTATATAAAAGGTGACAACATGATTCAGCAGCAGCAGGTGGATGGCAAGCCCCGCAATGTAAACACGGGCGAGATAGAAAACTGGGGCTTCGAGCTGGAGGCCGCCTACCGCGTGGACAGCCACTGGACGTTGAAGGCCAACGGTGCCTATCTGCACATGAAGAACAAGATTATTGCTGCCCCTGAACTGACCGCCCATGCCGGCGTGAACTACCGCTATGGCAAATGGCTCGCCACCCTCGGACTGCAGTACGTCAACAACCTCTATACTGCCGTTGGCAACGACGAGCAGAAGGAGAACTTCGCCCTGCTCGACGCCAGCATCACCTACGCTGCCACCCATAACCTGAGTCTCTGGGCTCGCGGCGAAAACCTTCTCGCACAGAAGTATGAGATTAACCTCGGCTATCCCATGCCCCGCGCCACATTCATGGGCGGCGTCAGCGTATCTTTTTAATCATTTAATTTGTAATCTTTAATCTTTAATATAAAAATGGAAGCAACAGTAAGACTTTACACCTTGAATTATGACGAGGCGAAGACCTATCTTTGGGCAACCATCTTCGTGGCCTGCAACCTGATACTGCCTCAAGTGTTCCACCTTATCCCGCAGGGCGGCATCATCTTCTCGCCCCTGTCGCTGGTCATCCTCGTCGGAGCCTATAAGTTCGGATGGAAGACAGGACTGCTTGCGGCTGTGGCTTCGCCACTTGTAAACCATCTGCTGACGGGAATGCCCGCCACCGCGGTTCTGCCCGTGATGACCATGAAGCTCGCCGTTCTCGCCCTCGTTGCCGGACTCGCTGCCCAGCACTTCAAGACCGTCAGTCTGCCGCTGCTCATCGGTGTCGTCCTCGTCAGCAAAGCCATCGAAGCCCTCGGCGAACTCATCCTGACTGGTGGCATTGCCGCCACCATCGCCGACTTCACCATCGGCTGGCCCAGCCTGCTGCTCCAGATTGTCGTCGGCTATCTTGTCATCAAGTTCATCCCCCTCTCCGCCCAGTCTCCTCTGTCGAGATAGCGGCAGGCGATGGCTTCGGCAGCATGAGTCGGTTTGGGCATCGATTATTTAGGATGTTGGCATGCCAATTTCCTTGATTCTGCGTTCGAACTGGCCACGGTTGTCGATGGCACCGTTCTTGATGCGTGCCCGGTAGTTGTAGATGGTGTTGACGCTGTAGTGTAGGAATTCGGCTATTTTTGACGAGTCCTCGATGCCCAGTCGAATCAGTGCGAAGATGCGTATTTCCGTCGTGAGTCGGTTTTCCTCCTTCGGATGTACCTGTGTGTCAGCCTGCAACAGGGCGTTGAAGTCGTTGACGAAGTTAGGGAAGAGGTTCAGGAATACGGAGTCGAAGTTCAGTAGGAGTTCTTCGAGTTCCTTCTCCTTGAGTTCCGTAGATTTCGAGATGCGGAAGAGTTCCTCGAGTTCCTTGTTCTTCATCTTCTTGTTTACCATCTTGCGGTAGTTGTCGAGTTTGTCGATATACTGCGAGCAGAGGCTCATAAATCGTCCGATGCATTCCTCCTTGACGTGGTTGATTTCGGATAATTGCGAATTGAGTATTGACAGTTGGCTGTTGAGTGTTGAGAGTTCCTGAGTCTGTGTTGCCAGCTGGCTGTTGGCTGTAGCCAGTTCGTCGTTAGATTCCTTCAAGGCGTTTCTTGCAGTCTGGAGCTGCCGGTTCCGTCGGTGGAGGAAGAGTAGCAATCCCAGCAGTAGTAGTGCCAGTACGCTTATTACCATGAGGGCTGTGCGCAGTTGTGTCGTGTTTCGTTCACTCTGTGCCTTATAGTTTTTGGCGATGGTGGTGAGCAGAGGTGCTATTTGCCAGTTGCGCTGTCGTGAGCCATAGCGGTTGGCGCAGTCACTGGTAAAGCTGATATAGCTCGATGCCTTGTCGATGTTGCCCCGCAGCATGAGTTCGTTGGCCAGTTCCCACATGGACCCTTGGTCCATGACGCCGTTGCGTATATCTGCGAGTACTGACTCTACAAGCCAATATAGCATCTGGTCGTTGTCTCCCAGCATTTTATATTCTATGTAGCGATAAAGAGCGACCAGTGCGTATGGGTGTGATCCTGGCTCCACGGTATGCAGCCATTCGTCGTTGATAGCCATCGACTCGTCCAGCCGTCCTTCCCCTTGTGCCCGTTGTTCCCGTCTCAGGTAGCATGTCTCGTAGGTTGACGGCATGGTTGCCAGCATGAGCTGTTCGTAGTAGTTTGCCCGTTCCTGGTAACTCTGCCGCATATTGTCAAGGTGGGTATAGTATGCGAGTTCGCTGTACACATTATTGTATGCCTCGTAGTACGTGCCCAGTGCCAGCGTGTCAAGATGCTGTACTGTAATGGAATCGAGTATGTTGAGTGCTTCGTCATACATGCCAGTATTGGCGCATCGTATGGCCAGGAGTGCACGGCATCTTACTGCCGCCGAGCCATCGCCTGTAGCGTCAGCCAACGTGATGCACTGGTGTAGGAAGAACATCGCCGAATCGCTGACAAAAGGCTTATACAACTCATATAGTTGGAAGTTACGCTGGTATTTGCCTGTTGGTGTTGTTTCGAGTGCCAAGGCCCTTCTTGCCTCTACGATGCGCTGTTCGTGTGCAGCGACAAAGTCAGGGGAGTGCGCAATAGCGTCGTCAATCTGTTGGCAATATTCCTGCAGATTCTTATGAGGAGTCGCGAGCGCCATGCCCACCATCATAAAGAGAGATATAGCCAGTAGTAGAATCTTTTTCATCATGCTTAGTTTTCTGGCTACAAAGTTAGTGCAAACTGTTTGAAAAACAAAGGAAAAGCCAAAAAATCTTTGGCTTTTCCTGCTGAAACATCTAAATCAATGTTAACTAACAATTCTATGAATCAAAAAAATCTCATTTAAGTTCAAACACGCATTTCCCTGCTATTTGGTCAGAGGCCGTACCTATCAATGCCTCGAACTTGCCTGGTTCTACCTTCCACTGGTGTGAGGCTTCATCGTAGAAGCTGAGGGCTTCCCGTCCAATGGTCAGCGTGACGTCACGTGTTTCTCCCGGCTGTAGGAACACCTTCTGGAAGGCTTTAAGTTCCTTTACGGGCCGGTCGACGCTGGCATGCTTGTCGCTGATGTAGAGCTGTATGGTCTCACTACCAGCCATGTTGCCCGTATTGGTGACACTAACGGTGAATGATGTCGGGCTGTTGAGTGTTGGTTTGCCGAGCTTAAAGGTGGTGTAGCTAAGGCCATGCCCGAAGGCGAAGAGCGGACGAACCTTCTGTTTGTCTGTCCAGCGATAGCCCACATAGATGCCCTCCTTGTACTCCTCGTCGATAATTTTGTAATCATCACGCCAAGTGCCAGGGAATGCACCGAGCGCATGGGCACCGCAGTCTTCGAGCTGCCGAAACCATGTAAAGGGCAGTTTCCCCGACGGATTCACATCGCCAAAGAGTACGCTGGCCAGTGCCTCTCCAGCCTCCGAGCCGATGAACCATCCCTGTAGGATGGCAGGAACCTTGTCGACCCATGGCATAGCCACGGCATTACCGGAGATATTGACATACACCAGATTCTTGTTGACCTTGGCCAGTGCCTCGATCAGCCTGTCCTGACCGTATGGAAGTCCGTACTCCTTACGGTCGTGTCCCTCACAGTCCTGATAGTTGCTCTTGTTCAGCCCGCCAAACACGATGACGCAGTCGGCACCCTTAGCCTTCTCTACAGCCTCCTGTAGCAGTTCTTCGGCACTACGGTTCTCGGCAATGCTACGGCCTACTGTAACGCCGTTATAGCTCTGAACGGTATCGCCGACATAGCCACGAGCGTAGTCGATTGACAATTGGGCATTGAGGGTTGAGGCTCGGGAAATGAGTCCGTCAAGGGGAAGGATTTCCTTCTGAACCTTCAGTGACGACGATCCGCCGCCTACCGTCATCATCTTGATGGCATTCTCGCCGACGACAAGGATGCGCTTAACCTTCGACAGATCCAGAGGCAGCAGCCGCTGGCTCCCCCCCTTTAGAGGGAGGCTTTCATTCTTCAACAGCACGATGCCCTCCTGGGCAATCTTCAGCGCTGTATCGTAGTGACTCTCGGAACAGAGGAAACCGTAGGGTTTCTGGCGGTTCATCGTGGTGCGGTAGAACAGGCGCAGCACACGGCGCACCTTGTCGTCAAGTTCCTTGGTGGTGTAACGCCCTTCGCGAATGGCCTGCTTGTAGGCAGCTGCCAGATAGTAGCCGTCATAGGCATTGGTAGCCCCCATGGTCAGACCGTCTGTCCACGTGCCAAACTCCAGGTCCAGTCCGTTGCGGACAGCCTCGTCGGTGTCGTGACAGCCACCCCAGTCTGAAACGACGACGCCGTCGTACTGCCATTCGCCCTTCAGGATCTGATTCAGCATGATATCGTTGTGACAATTGTGTTGGTTCTGATAGAGGTTATAGGCACCCATGAGTCCCCATGTGCCTGCTTCAGTCACTGCCGCCTTGAAGGCCGGCAGGTAGATCTCGTGCAGGGCACGGTCGCTGACAATCACATTCACCTGATGGCGATACTCCTCATCGTTATTCAGGGCATAGTGCTTCACACATGCCGCCACACCCTTCGACTGCAAGCCCTGGATATAGGGTACCACCATGCGCGAAGCCAGCCACGGGTCTTCACCCATATATTCGAAGTTGCGGCCTCCAAGAGGTGTGCGGTTGATGTTCACGCCAGGCCCCAGTATCATGGCCTTGCCACGATACAGTGCCTCTTCGCCCAGACTCTCGCCATAGAGACAGGCCATTTGCGGGTTCCATGTTGCCGCCAGACAGGTCAGTGCGGGAAATGCCACACACGAGTCGTTCGACTGTCCGGCCTGTTCCCATTCGTCCCACAGAACGTCGGGGCGCACTCCGTGAGGACCGTCGTCCGTCCACAGGTCGGGAAAACCCAGCCGCTTCACGCCAGGCGATGAGAACTTCGACTGGGCATGGATGACGGCAATCTTCTCGTCAAGCGTCATCCGGCTCAACGCATCGTCGATGCGCTGCTCAACGGGTACACGCTCGTCAAGATACTTGGGCAACGTCTGAGCCTGGGCATTCATACAACTGAGAAATAAGAAATGAGAAATGAGAAGAGCAGCTGTTTTCATAACTCTTACTTCTTTTGGAACACTCGCACGTAGTCAATTTCCATGGTGGCAGGCAGAGCGTTTTCGTCAACACCCTGTGCTCCACCCCAGTCGCCGCCCCAGGCCAGGTTCAGAATGACGTAGAACGGATTTTCGTAAGGCCAGTCGTCGCGACCCAGACCGCGGTTGTCGTAGGACAGCTGCACCTTGCCGTCAACGTAGGTAGTAATGTTCTGTGCCGTCCACAGGATGGCATACGTGTGGAACTCGCCCTCGGCACCCTCACACTTCATTTCGTGAGTCACCTGTGTACCGGCAGTATGCACATGAGCATTGGCATGCAGGCTCGACGACACGTAGTCGGGATGGTAGCCCACCTCCTCCATGATGTCAATCTCGCCGTCGGCAGGCCACGACGTAAAGTTGACTGGCATCATCCAGAAGGCTGGCCACGTGCCCTTGCCCTTCGGCAGCTTGATGCTGGCCTCGATGTAGCCATACGTCCAACCCTCCTTCACCTTGGCATAGACACGTCCGGAATAGATTTTGCCGTTTTCCTTCAGAGCCGTGATGCGTAACGTGCCGTTGCGCACCTCCGTCACCAGGTTGCCCTCGGGAGTCTTGTGGTTGACGTACTCCTGCAGCTCATTGTTCACACGACCCTTGCCCCACACCTCGTGGGTCCAGTCGGCAGCATTCAGTTCCGAGCCACTGTTGAATTCATCGTTCCATACCAGCTTATATCCTTCTGGGGCATTCGAATCGAGGGATGCCGCCTGGCTAACGGCAATGCTCTTACGCGTATTACCCGACATGACGATTACCGATCCTGTACGCTCATACGACGTGGGGTTCTCCTCGACCATAACCGTCACCGCGCCCGACGGGGTGTTGGTGTTCTCGTAATCAACCTTGATGAAACTCTCCGTAGCATAGACACCCCACTCCTTGGCGGTGGTGGTGACATTGAAAGTTACCGTACCTCCGACCTCGGTAAACGCCAAGGTCTCCTGTGTTGTCGTAATGGTGGCATCGGGAGCAGCATTGCCCTCATAGTACGTGTACTTGTCGCTCTCGCTGCAGCCCATGAGGGCCACAGCCATAGAGAGCAATAATGTATTTATCATATTCTTTTTCATTTTGAAATGTCGATATTTGAAAAAAACTTTTAGTTTTTACATTATTACATTTTACTTGGCTTCCTTGAATATAATCTTACTGATCTTTACGTGGGTACCAGCAGGCGAACCGCCGAAGTCGAAGAACAGGCGCAGGGCGCTGGCATCGGTGCCCTCCTTTAGCGTGGCACCCTCCAGCTTATAAATGAACGGCTCGTCGCCCTTCACGTCGTGACGTCCCTCACAGAAGAAGTTGGTGTCGCCAGAGTCCGTCAGCTTGATGGTCACACCAGGACAGTCGTTGTCGGCCTCCATCACAAGGTAGAAATTATAGGCCTTCGCAGCACTGGCCGTCAGTTTCGTATCGATATGGAACTGACCCTGCCACTGGCTTCCACCCATGCCCTCAGGCAGGGTAATCTCGTAGGTGTCGCCCTGATGGGTGGCTACGGGCTGAACGGGCAGCTCGCCCCATCCGTTGTCGGCAAACCAGTAGCCGAACTCGCTGGATACAGTGCCGTCGTCAACGGCCTTCCACAGGTTGCTGCTACTCTCATAGTCCCAGTCCATGACGGGACCGTCGGGATCGACAGGATCGTCATAGGGAGGTTTCGTGCCATCGTCCTTGGCATGGTCTTTCAGTACGATGTTCGAGATATTGATATGCGTGTCTGCCTGACAGCCGCCAAAGTCGAAGAACAGGTTGACGCGCTCCATGTCGATACCCGGCATGTCGCTCTTCCAGAAGATGTAGTCCTCACCGGCCTTCAGGTCGATGCGGTCAGTGAAGTAGAACACATTGTCGTCACCCTCCATCACCAGCTTCACGGTAGCTCCGTTAAGGTTCTTGTCGCTGTTGATAATGCACGAGAAGTCGTAGTTAGTGGCAGCATTGGTTGAGATATTTGTGGTCTTGAAGGCTACCTGTGCCTGCCACTGGTCTGTAGTGGCCTCAGGCAGGGTGATGGTATAGTCATTGCCCGCGGCATCGAAACCTGGGTCGGCAATCTGCGACCAGCCGGGAGCATACCAGAAGAACATCGTGTACTCCACGTTCTTCCACATGTTAAAGTCGCTGTTGGCATCGTAACCGTTCCATTCCTGCTCAGCCTCTTCCGAGGTAAAGATGAAGTGCCAGGCAATGGTACCGGGATTGTCAAAAACCAGCACCAGCTTCTTGGCCGTCAGCGTCTCGATGCGGAAACGGGGACTCGCGTACTGTTTGTCGTCGCTGATATAGGGGAACGCCGTGTTAGCGGCCAGCACAATATAGGTACACCCGTTGCCCTCACTGTCGACACCCGGTTCAAAGCTCCAGGTTGACGATTGGTTGCCCAAGGCGACGTCAATGTCGGCTGTGGCACCCTCGGTATTAAACTGTGTGCCGTAGTTCACGTAAGTCTTTCCGTCCGCTCCGGCATCGTAGGTGAAAGTACCACCCTTGGCATTCTCTTCCGTGAAAGTGATACAGTCGTCATACATGCCAGTGCCTTTCTTCTCGTCAGGACCGGCCGACCACCACTCAGTACCGGCAGTTCCAGAAGGACCACATGCCAGGTGGCCTGCCTCCTTGTTGGCAAAGCGCCACTTCTTGCCCGTGATGCGGCGGAAGTCGGCCGAATAGTCGATGATGGTGTTGTTGAAGGTGTACTGCTTCTTCACGCCACCCTGACTGAAACCGTTGCGGTTGCCAAGCTTCAACTCAATGGTATGACTGCCGGCCTCACTGTTCTTATAGCCTACCTCCGGCAAGGTAGAATACTGAGTGCCGTCCAGAATCCAAACAGGATAAGTACCGGCCTTGGGCGTATAGTTCGCCGTCATCTGGTTGGTCTCCTGGTCAACGCTGAGTTGGAAATCCACACCGTCTGTCGAAGGAATACCGTTGGGATTCGCACCCTCGAAACTGTCAGGCGAGCAGGCCGTCAGGAGGTAAGAGGCAAGGAGAAAGAGGTAAGACGATACTCCTGCCACTACCTTTTTATTTATCTTGATAATCATAATTCGTGAAATTTGTTAAATTCGTTGTTGAAAAACATAATTCTCAATTCTCAATTCTTAATTCCTAAAAAGAACAACTCCTAATTCTTAATTCCTAACTCATAATTCTTAATAGTTGTTCTGCTTCAGCGTCGGGTCGGCATCAAGTTCGCTCTGAGCCAGCGGAATGTACTTCTTCGAGGCACTCCATGTGTTAGTACGATAGCCATAGCTGTCGGGAACCAGCACCGTACTGGCCTTCTGAGTGGCACCGCCGATGCCCTCGGCACGAACCAGGTCGAAATAGCGCTTACCCTCACCACAGAATTCCAAGTGACGCTCAGTCAGGATGTCGTCAATGCTGACACCGTTCAGGGCTGCCACGCCGGCACGGCTGCGAACCTCGTTCACGTAGCCTGTTGCTTCAGACATGCTGCCTCCTGTCTGCAACAGCAGTTCAGCGGCATTCAGCAGCGTCTCGGCATAGCGGTAAATACGCTTGTTGTTGTTATAGTTCAGGTTCTTCGACGTAGGACAGTCCTTGTTGTTGTCCGACTGAGGACGATACTTGCCGTGCCAGATGTGGGTGTCCTGATAGCGCTCGGTATAGCTGTAGCCGCGCAGGTCCCAGCAGGTAACGTCGCGGCGCTGATCGCCATCGGCATACATATTATAGGTCTCTAACTTCATCGGCAGGAAACCCCAGCCGTCGTTACCGCCGTCCCAGCCTTCACCGCCACCCCAGCCGTTAGGAGAACAGAGCGTGGGGAACACCGTACCACCGGCGTTCAGGGCTGCAGTACCCCAGTCACGCTGGGCCTGGTCGTCGTTGTAGTTGATCTCGAAGATGCTCTCCTGGCACCACTCGCCACCCTCCTGCCACAAGTCGCGGAAACTGGGATTCAGCGAATAGTCGGGAGAGGCTATAATCTGCTTCATCATCTCAAGAGCCTTCCCATAGCGGCTGCCGTCGTTCTGGTACATCACCATCTCGGCATAGAGCATGTAAGCAAAGGCCTGGCTGACACGACCCGACTCGGCATTGCTCCAGCGCAGGGGCAACACATTCGAGGCTATAATCTCTTCAAGCTCCGGCAACAGCAGGTTGTAAATCTCGTCAGCCGTCAGCTGCGGAGCGGTGTACGGCAGCGAGAGGTTCTCAAGATAGAAAGGTACATTGCCATAGTAGTGCCACAGAATGTTATAGTAGTACACTCGCAACAGGCGCGCCTGCATCTCCATTGAACGGCGGAAACTCTCCTTCACATGACCAGGCCAGCTGGCATACTTGATGGCGTCGTTGCAGCGCTTGATACCGCTATAGAAGTCACCCCACAGGGTTGCCAGCGTATTGTTTCCGTCGCCCTCGAAGTTGAACAGGCGGTGCCAGTGCTGGTTGTCGGTATTGCTGCTGCCTCCTACCCAGAAGTCGTCACCCATAATCTCACCGTCCACGGTCAGGTCGTTATAGGCAGCATTGTCCCAGTCGGGCCAGTGGAGTGGTGCGTAGGCCGAAGTGAGGGCCTCGTTGAGGGTTTCCTCGGTAGTATAGTATTCTTCGAGGGGTTCACCGGTGGGGTTCTTTACCTCGAGGAACTCTTCGCTGCATGCCGTGAAGGCTGCTGCGATGCCGCAGCATAGGATAGCGCTGGCGGCAATGGTCTTTATATTTGTGGTCATCATCATATATGTTTTTCTATTTAAAGTGAAACGTTGAATCCGAGTGAGAAGGTGCGTGCCTGAGGATAGACACCATAGTCAACACCCGTGTATTGCGTATTGTGCTTCTGAGCGTCGTTATCCCAGCCAGCACCGATTTCCGGATCGAAACCCCAGTACTTAGTCCAGGTAAACAGGTTCTCGGCACGAACATAAAGGCGCAGACGACTGATACCAACCTTGCTGGTCACCTTGCGAGGCAAGGTATAGCCCAACGAGATGTTCTTCAGGCGCAGATAGCTGCCGTCGTGGATATACATGTCGCTGCATACCCAGTTCTTAGAGTCGCCCAAGGTAGGAACGCTATTGCCGGTACCCTCACCAGTCCACCGCTGCAACACCCAGGTGGGATAGTTACCAGAGGCAATGTCCTGACGATAGGTTGCATCGAACACGTCAACACCGCTGACACCTTGGAAGAAGACACTCAGGTCGAAGCCTTTCCATTCGGCGTCAAAGTTCAGACCGAAGGTCCATGAGGGGATGCCGTTACCGATGTTGGTACGGTCTTCGGAGTTGATCTTGCCATCGCCGTTAGTGTCAACGAACCGGAAGTCGCCGGGGTTTGAGTTGGTGGCATACTGGCTGTTGTAGGCGTCGGCTTCTGCCTGGTTCTGTAGAATGCCGTTGGTTTTGTAGCCATAGAAGAATGGGAAGGGCTCTCCGTTTTCTGCTCGTGTGCCGCCATCGCTGAACTGGCTGATGCCGTAGTTGAGGAATCCGGTATCGTTGCCGAGGTTTTTGAGTTTGTTTTTGAGGTATGCGGCGTTGCCTTTGACGGCGAAGTGTGCGTCGGCTATGTTCCACTTGTAGCCGAGTTCGAACTCCCATCCGCTGTTTTCCATGTCTCCGACGTTGGCGAGTGGCCGTGCTTCTCCGACGTATGAGGGTATTGGCATCTCGATGATCATGCCGTTTGTTTTCTTGATATAGTAGTCGATGCTGAGTGTGAGTTTGTTGTTCCAGAATCCGAGGTCGATTCCGAGGTCGGTCTGTTCGCTTTCTTCCCATTTGAGGTCTTCGTTGGCGAGTCGGTTTGCCTTGGATCCGTAGGTCATTGATGCGTTCTGTCCGTAGTAATAGTTGCTGGAGCCTCCGATGGCCGTGAGTGTGGTATAGGCGAAGTCTCCGATGTTGTCGTTACCGTTCTTTCCCCAGCTGGCTCGTAGTTTGAGGTTTGTGAGCCATTGGCGTGTAGAGGCCATGAAGTCTTCGTTCATGACGTTCCATCCGACGGAGAATGAGGGGAAGGTGCCGTATTTGTTGTTTGAGCCGAATCGGCTGGATCCGTCGCGTCGGATGGTCAGCTGCGCCATGTAGCGCTCGTCGTAGTTGTAGCTGAGTCGTGCGAAGAGTGATGAGAGCCGGTGCTCGGTGTATGGTCCGCCCCATACTCCTACGAGGCTCTTTGCTCCCGTCACCTTACCGTCGGCATCGGTAGAGAGTTCGAGGTCGCCTCCGGTGGTGTAGTTGATGCTGGGCTTGTCGGTGTTGACCAGGTTCCAGTGTGAGCCTCCGAGTTCGTCGCCCTTGGTCTTCAGTGCGCTCTGCCCGAGTACGACGCCGACGGTGTGACGGCCAAAGACCTTGTCGTAGGTCAGCGTATTCTCGAGCTGCCACGTGGTGTTGTTGCCCTTGTAGGCTACGGCCTGGGTATGGTCACTGTTGTTGTTGCCTGAGAGGTAGTACTTTTGCAACGTTGCTCCTTCGTATCCCCAGAAGGAAAGTTCTGCGCTGTATGTGAAGTGGTATTTGAGGTTGTCGACGAGCTGTAGGTCTATGGAGAACTTTGGCATGAACTTATGGCTCCAGTTCTTGTTTGGATTGGATTGCATCATGGCTATGGGGTTGTTCTGCTCCTGATAGCTGCCGATGAATCCCGGTATGGTGTATGGGTTGCCATTGGCGTCGTAGTAGAGGTCGTAGGCGGAATATCGGTCTATCATGTCCTGTGCCTGCTGTCCGTTGAGGGTTAGGGGCAGCGTTGGAGCGAGATAGAGTGCCGATCCGAGCGGGGAGCCCCACGTTGAGTTGGCCTCGACGCCGGTGTTGTGTACGCGCATGTAAGAGAGGTTTGCCCCCAGGTCGAGCTTGTTGAGGAATGATCGCTCCTGTGATGCATCGAGGATGTTGAACTGGTTGTTGGAGCGTATGGTCAGTCGGTCGTAGTTAGACTGCCCGTAGTTTCCACCGACGATACCGTCCTGTGAGAAGTATCCCAGGGAGAGGTAGTAGTTGATTTTCTCTGATGCGCCACTGACGCTGACGTCGTGCTGTACGATGGGCGCATTGTCGTTGAATAGCAGGTCCTGCCAGTTGGTTCCGAAGCCGTTAATCCTGTTGCCGTTGGCATCGACGAGGTTGTATGGGTCGGCATAGAGTGGAGCCATACCGTTCTGTACATAGCGCTCGTTCTGCAGGATGGCATAATCGGTGGCTCCCGTCACGTCGCGCTTTTTCCACGCGCTCTGCCATCCATAGGAGAAGTTGTAGTTGACAGAGGCCTTGCCCACCCTGCCTTTCTTTGTCGTGACGAGGATGACGCCGTTGGCTGCACGGGCACCGTAGATTGCTCCTGATGCAGCATCCTTGAGCACCTCAATGCTCTCGATGTCAGAGGGGTTCACGCTCTCCATACCATTCTGGTCGGTGGGCATGCCGTCGATGATGTAAAGAGGTTCTGAGCTGTTGATGGTTCCGATACCACGTATGCGTATCATTGACTTTGCGCCAGGCTGTCCTGATGCTGATGTGACCTGTACGCCAGCAGCCATACCCTTCAGTGCATCCTCGGCGCGGAGTCGGGTCTTGCCATCGAGGTCGTCGGCACTCACCTTTGCGATGGATGCCGTCACTACGCTTTTCTTCTGGACGCCGTAGCCTATGACCACCACTTCGTCGAGCACTTTCTGGTCGGACTGGAGTACGACACGAAGGTTGTTGGCGGCCTTGACCTCCTGAGTGACGAATCCGATGTAAGAAACGACGAGTGTTGCCCCCTCGTCGACTGTGACGGAGAAATGTCCGTCGAAGTCGGTAGCCGCGCCATTGCTGGTGCCTTTCTGTACGACAGAGGCTCCTATGACGGGTTCGTTCTGTTCGTCGACGACGAGTCCCGTGTAAGTGACCTTCTGCGCAAGAGCTGTTGCTGACATCATCATTAATGATAGCAACACGAATAAAAACTTGCTTTTTCTCATACTTTAAATTTTGTAATATTATTAGTTAATGATAATCTGCACAATGATTGAACTCCGCTGCAAAGGTATTACAATTTTTTATGCATAAGAAGTCAGGGCAATTGAAAAGTGGACGATTTTAAAGGATTGAAAAAGCTAACCTATTAGGAATCAGGCATTTGACGTTTGAACGATTTTTAAAAAGAGTGGATACCATATAGAGGTGTTGAGTTAACAATTATATGGTTATTTATTTAATATTTTTGCTTTATATGATGTATTTAAATAATTATTCGTATATTTGCAGCAAAAATGAATAAAATAAAGAGTAAGAACTAAAATCCAAATAATATGAAACGACTAACCAACACACTACTACTTCTACTGCTTACCATAACAATAGCGGCACAGGACTTTAAGCTATACTACGCAAAGAACGTGACCGACGTCACGCAGTTCCGCGACATCAACATCCTTGATGCCGAACTGAACTGGCGCGAGGTGAACAACGGCGACATCGACGGTAACCAGACCGACGTGGAGCAACTGAAACAAATGCTGGCCGAAACCCGTATGAAGGGGCTGGAGGACCAGCGCATGTTCTGGCACATGCGTGACCGCATGCTGCTCTGCTTCCGCATCAACGACGGCAAGGGTGATACCGGCAGCTATCAGGCTGAAGTTATCTTTGCCTCAGCGGAGGACGATCAGGATACGTCCGACGGTGAGGAGGAGAGAATCTTAAAGAAGACGCTGGCCACCAGCAGCTATTTCTTCATCAACATACCGCGACAGTGCGAAACGGTAGAGGTGAACGTATGGAAGACCACCGAGCCCGACAAGCGCATCAAGTTCCGCTACTGGGTCTACGACTGGAACGATGCGAACCTCTACATCTTCCAACTCGACCAGAAACGGCAGTCGACGGGTGACACATACAAGATGGAGTACGTCATCAGCCATGACGATGCCGACGGCAACTCCATAGCCGAAAGCCACATCCTGGAGCTAAAGGAGACCTACTTCCAGAGTTTCTACGTGCCCAATGATCATACGCTGACCAACGTCTACTTCCTCACAGGTAACAAGCAGGAGGGTGACGTGAAACTGCAGGTGGACCTGACCGACCTGCACACAGGCATCGACACCGATTACAATATGGACATCCCGACGCTCACCCCGAAGTTCAAGCTCGACAAGCACGAGAACCGCGAGTTCGTGAACTTCAATTGGTTGGGAACGGGGCTGTTCGAGAAGTACGACACACTGTTCATCGACCTGCGCGACAACCTGGGCAAGAAGATTACCAAGGCCCAAATGAACGTACACCGCGTAGACGACGATGGTGAGCTGATAGCCGATAATGACGTATGCTATTTAGGTTACGATAAGGGCTGCGACCGCCACAGGGTGCTTACCCACGGGCACCCTGCCTATGTCGAGATCATTGCCAGCGGCTGTCTGCCAACGCTCTACCGCTACAAGGGTGCTGCCGACAAGGACAACAAGATTGTGAGACATGACCTCTGCTCGGCCAAGATTACACTGAAGAAGGGGAAGGTCAGCAGCAGTGGTTTTGCCGTCTGTGACCAGAACCTGCGTTGGCTCAACGACGACCTCATTCCCGTCACCCGCAACAACATCGAATATGCCGTTGTATCCATAGCCGAGGGTAGCCTGGCCGGTCGCCCGAAGTCGGAAGTGTTCTGCTATTATGAGGACGGAGGCATCAAGTTCCCGAAGTTGCTTAACAACAGTCCCATCGAGAAACTGGTTCAGTTGGAGCTCGTCTTCTCGACCAATAAGGGTAGCAGCAATCCCAGCTGCCGTCTGACATGCAAGGAGCGCGAGACCGGCATCACCCGCGAAGCCAGTGTCATGGAGACGCTGACCGTATCGTCCAATGAGTTCACCCACTTCACACGCGACTACTATTTCACCCGCTTCAATCTGGTAGGCATTGCCGGAGAAAACAAGCAGTACCAGATGACGCTCTCAACGCCTGACGCATCGTACGACGAGTTCCCCATCCTGGTGAACGGGGTGATAGACCCCGAAGCCATCGCCCAAGAAGGAGAGAATCAGTCTAAAGAGAATACCAACACCGGCGATAACGACGAAGAAGTATATAAGCATTTTGGTGAGTCGAAAACGGGATTCGGCTTGAGCCCCAAGCTGAAGTTCAACACGCCCAACGACCTCATCACGGTTGACGTCGGTTTCAATGTGAACTTCTTAAAACAGATGATCAACCTCTACACGATTGTCAACATTAACAAGCAGAACAAGAAAGGCCAGGAAGGTCCCAAACTGAAAAGTGCCCGCACCAACGTCAAGAACCTGCAAACCTGGAATGCCTTAGATTACAGCAAAGACAATGGCAAAGTCAACAGGGTCGAGGGCATCACGGCGACGGAGAAGTTCGACGACTGGATAACCAACGAGGCCAACGACATCTTCAACGTCGCCGCTAATCACGTAGGCTATTTTTTAGGTGGCCGTGCCAAGTTGTCGTTCAACATGCCTTTATGGCAACCCAAGAAGCTTCAACTGGGCGAATTCTCAGGTTTTGTTGAAGGTGGTGTCGGATGGGGTCAGGACATATCGCTCGCTGACAGTACAGACTCCCATGCCAATAAGGCCAAGAAACTGCTTTCGAAATTCTTCAAGATTAACGCCGGCTTTGTAGCCGATGCCAGCATTTTCGGCGAGTTTGGCGTGAAGACTTTCGACCCGAAACTGGAATATATGCTTAAGAACTACTGTTTCTACGCCACCTTGGGTGTCAAGTTGCGCTTCGGGGCATGGTTCGATCTCCGCATAGGTAAGATTCCCTTCGTCAATCTTCAGGCCGGCATACGCGGCGGCGCCAAGGCACAGTTTCGCGGTGGCTTTGTCGTTCCCTTCGATAACGACCTCGAAAAGTCCATCTACCCTGGCATAGAATTCAGACTGCTGGCTCTGATACAAGCCTACGCACAAATCAAAACTTGCATCTGGAGCTGGCAGGGTGACTATACGTTCCGCTGGGGCAAGCGATGGTTGGAACCCGACAACGACTACAACCCCTATCACGACAAGTTCCCCAACTGGCTGAAAGACGAGAAAGGCCCTCAGCTGATTGGAGAGAGCTACCGTCCTCTGCGTGCTCCGGCATCCGGCGCCCTGGGCAGCGTACTGATGAACAACCTCGCCTTCGACGCCAACCCCAACTACTTAGGCAGCGACAACGTAGTGGTGAACGACCTGGCCAACCCCAAAGACTATAACGACGACAAGGTAACATTGCTGAACGTGAAGACACAGGAGCATACCACCATCTCCATGCCTGGCACCACAGCTTCACAGTATGCCCACTCAAAGCGCGGCGACAGGGAAATCGTGGTCTATCAGCAGACGGCGAAAGTGGTCGACAACAGTCAGATTACCAACGAAAACATGGTGCAGCAAGACATTGACATGCAGCAACATACCCAAATCAGGGCCGCCATGCGACAGACCAACGGCAGCTGGAAACAGATGGACATCACGCCAGATGACGGATACGTCGACCAGAAGCCCATGGTTACCATACAAGAGGACGGCAAGGCGGCATGCATCTATGAGCATGGAACTTTAGTGCGACACAAGGACGTCACTGGCGAAGAACCTGACTCGATGACCAACTACCATTTGGAGGGCGAACTCATGCTGCGCACCTATGCCGACGGCACGTGGAGCGAGCCTACGCCGCTCGTCTCCGTCAGCAACAAGTTGGCTACTCAGGGCTATGACCTCTTTATGCGTAACGACACGGTGCTGGTGGGTGTGAACGTGATAACCGAAAAAGAAAGCCGCCTGTTCTATATCTCCAAGGCACTCGGCTCATTCTCACCGGAATACCGACTGGAGGAGATGCACCCCATCGACTTCTGTATGAACCGCGTGGGCAAGAATGCTGTCATTGCTATGGCTTACGAGCGGCCCGACTCGCTGTACGACGTCTATGTAAAGACGCTCAACATGCGTGGCGAAGGTGACGGCCGCACTGGTGCCACACTGAACATCAGCGCACCATCACCCATGAAGCTGAAGATTGTCAGCGACCGGGGCGCCGAGGACACCAACGACTTCGCCGTGCTCTGGACAGAGGTGAGCAACGTAGTACGCGACGCTGAGGAGGGCAGCACCGTGCTGGACAGCATGCGCGTGGTGCTCAACGCCACCCGTGTCCACCTGGAGAAAGCACCCCAGGTGACCTATCCGCTAACAGTTGGTGCCGAGACGGAAGGTCTGGTGTTGACCGACTTCGACGGCTACCTGGACGATGCCCGCATTGGCGTGGTCTATACGCTGGGCTCACTGAACAATGCCGCAGCCATGGTGATGAAGAATGAAAAGATGTTTACCAACAGTTTCGAGAGCGATGTCACCTATTCGCGTGAGGCACTGTTAGGCAGCAGTACCCTGCCCGTCAATGTCTATATCTTCAACTCCGGCACGTCGGCCATCAAGTCGGCATCAGTCAATATCAACGGACAGGACATCCCCATTCCCAACTCGTTCATACTGCCTATGACACAGAGCAAGTTCGTGGTGCAGTACCCCATCCCTGCCAACTTCGACGGCTTCATGAAGAGCGAGGTGTCGGTGGAGTATGCCAACGTGTTCCAGACCAACGTGCATGCCACATCGCGTCGCAGCATGCTGCGACAGGCCAAGGTACTACCCTCGCAGCACGTATCTATCAGCGACATCGACTGTAACGTCATCAGCCGCACCTGTGAAGACGGTGTCAATACATTCATCGTAGAACTGACCGATCGTTCGTCACGCGGCCTGACGCCGGGGACGGCCGTGATGTTGGGCGTCTACCCGCATCCTGCTGTTAATGCAGCGCTCACTGGTGACGCTCAGACAATGGTCACCGCCAAGGACTTCCACCTGGAGGGTGGCATTCGCAGGGCATACGCCGAAATCACCGTCAGCGGCATCACGCAGCCGATAGAAGGCTACATCGTGCCGAAGGTCGTCGATGTCACAATCGACGACGAGACGTCAGAGGCTTCAAGCGTATCCAATGTACGCAGTTCGCGCAACACCCCCTATGTGATGCTCTACCCGTCGTCAGAGCCCACCGCCATCGACGCTCCTGAAGTCTACGACGACGCCACTCACCGTATCAAAGTGGTGTCCGAGGAAGGCGGTGTGCGCCTCAGCGGTCTGCAGGCCGGCGAGGAGATTCGCGTGTTCAACGCCAATGGCATTTGTGTAGCCCTTCGCAAGGCTGAAGGCTCTACCCTCTTTATTCCGCTCTCCAAGAACGGCATCTACGTGCTCAGTGCTAACAGTGAGGTGTTTAAGTTCCAAAAGTAAAAAAGATGCGTATGAAACAGATTATAATAAATAAGGTAAAGGAAACGGTGAAACACGTTTTACCTTTATACCTTTTTACCTTTTTAATCCTTGGTGCAAGCACACCATGTAAGGCAGCCGACCCGGATGCACCAGCCGAGTATAATGGTGTCCCGACGTGGTACGAGTATCGCGACAAGTCGTTCGACATCAAGGGCAAGGGAACATTCCTCAATCCCATCGTCATCAATACACCTGAGCAGCTGGCACAGGTGGCATGGCTCTGCAACGTCAGTGGTGAGAGTTTCCAGGGGAAGGTATTAGTTCTGGGCAGCGACATCGACCTGAACAGGACCGCGAACGGACAGCGTGTGCAGTGGATTCCTATAGGTAGTACAGATTCACACATGTTCCAGGGCATCTTCCTCGGACTCGACGTGCCAGCCATCAACAGCAACGGGTGGAGCCAGGAGAAACGCCATCAAATATCGGGTATGTATATCGACATCAAGACTAACGCTAATAATATTTTCGATTTCGGACTGTTTGGCAGTCTGGACAGCTATGTGGCTTGCCTTGACATCGTTGATGCACAAATCAGCATTGACAAAACCAATGCCAATGTAGGCTTGGTGTGCGGAAGAATCTACAATCTACAGCCAAGTATATCCTACGATGGTTCTCAAACTCTGAAGATAGGTCATGGCATTGAAGGAGTGTCGGTACAGGGCAGCATCAACGTCAAATGTAAGAATACAGATCACTTCTACAACTCAATAGGCGGTATTGCCGCCTCTATCTATGGCTGTAGTATGCTCCATTGCACAGCTGACGTGACCATCCGTTGCACTGACGTGAACATAATTGGAGGCTGCTGTTCGTTAGCGGCAATTGGTGGGCCTATGAACAATACCCCCTCACTCGTTCTCGACTGTACGGCAAAAGTTGACATTTGGACTACCAGCAACAACATTGACGATACAGCAACGGCAGGTATCGTCGGGCATATATCGGACGGGGCAATAGTAGAAGCCTGCACCACGACGGGTATTTTAAAGGTCACCAAGGCGATGGGGTCTCTCGACGTGTATTTGGGAGGTATAGCCGCAAAAATGTGGGATGGCAAGATCAGAGGCTGTGCTAACATGGCCGGACTGATAGGCGAATGTACGCTGGGCGGCATCGTCGGCATCATGTGGGATTGTACCAACCAAGTGGACTGCTGCATCAACAGCGGCTACATGGAGTGCAGTAGGAATTACGCGAACTACACCTTTGCTGGTGGCATCTGCGGCGAGGCAGACTACTCCAACAAGGAGGAGCATATCACCCGCTGTCTCTTTCTCGGCACGGCCATGAACAACCCTTACAATCAGCAGAGCCTGTACAGTGCCATCGTGGCCAAGGGACGCGAAGACGTGAAGAGCAATGTCACCTTCTGCTACTACGACAAGAATCAGTTTCTTGGCAATACCGTCGGCAACGACAACTCTACTACCATACTACCCCTCACCACGGCTCAGCTGACTGACGGCAACACGGCGTCAGTATCCTTCCTCAACATAGACGATAGTGCCGACTACGGCTTCCGTCTGCAGAAGGGACGCTACCCCGTCATTTATGACAAGAACAAGCCGGAGCTTTTCGTCAAGGAACTCAGCGCCAACAAGGCCAACGGACTGAACGACCTGGCCCGACAGCTCTTTACCACTGAAGGACGCAACGAGGCCAACACGGTGACGCTGCCAAGTCTGACGCTGGCCTCCATGCCTATCACAGTGAATGGCGGCGACTGCTGCTACGAGTTCGTTTCGCACCTCACGGCACCGGTGCAGAGTGAAGTGTGGACAGAAGAGACCAACGAAGGGCGGTCGGTGTCGCTGACGGCCTCAACAACCATTCCCTCTGCGGAAAGTATCAGGGTGAAGGACAACAGCGTCTACGCCTACAAGAACGGTAACTGCAAACTGACCATGAACGGCAAGGTGAAGACGAAGACGGACGTGGCAACACGCCCCAAGGTCATGGACTGTCAGCGGCAGATAGTGCTGAACGTTTCCATCGACAACAGATGGACACCAGATCAGGAGGCGACGGCTTTTGCCGGCGGTAGCGGCTCGTTTGAGGACCCGTACCTCGTGAAGGGACCCTTCCAGCTGCTACTGGCCATCAAGAATAACAAGGAGGGAGAATTCTACCGGCAGGTGGGCGACATCACCTTCAGCGAGACCGTACTGAACGCTACTAACCTCAGCTACAACATTGAACCGGGCAGTCTGAGACCTGACTATGCCGACTGCACTTGGAAGGCTCACTACGACGGCGACGGATACTTCGTGCGCGGCTTCGGCATAGGGGCGCCACGGGACAGCAAGAAGGCGGCCACCTACGGGCTGTTCAGCATCATTGCCGCCTCGGGCACAGTGGAGAACTTAGGCATGCGCGACTCGTACACGGCCATCGACCATACCTCACACGACAATCTCTATGGATTCCTGGCTGGTCGCGTAGAAGGCACCATCCGCAACTGCATCGTACAGGGGGCCAACACGTCGGGAAAGCGCTGCGGTGCCATCTGCGGCGTGGTGGCTCAGGGCGGTCTGGTTGAGGACTGCGTGTCGGCAGTATTCCAATACCATTATCTGCTCGACAAGTTCACACCCTTTGTGGCCTACGACAAGACGGCCAACAAGGGTACCGTCCGCAACTGTCTCTACGTCACGCCGGTACCCTACTCCAGCAACAAGGTGGCCACCACGGACATTGCCATCATCAAAGACTGCTACTGGCTGAAAGGCTACGAGATAGCCAACAACGGCCAGACGCTCGAAGAAATAGGGGCAGCACTGTCGCAGCGCAGCACATGGACATGGACGCAAGGCTACTTCCCCATGCTGAAGCGCTTCGCCGAGACGGAAGCTGGTAAGCTCTTGGCCATCCCCCTGAGGTCTGACAAAGACTACACCTACGACAACAGTCAGGGACAGGCCAACAACTACCTCTTAGGAATGACCACACAGCTGCAGTTCGAACCTGGTAATGTCAAGTGGAGTTCAGTCAACAACTTTGACGGTACCAAATATCTGGAAGCCGACGGCGACATGGGTATTATTGCACCCATAGCTGCCATGAAACCGTTGGGCAAGATGATGTCGTACACCGATATCCTTGGTCCGTTGGAGTTTATCTACTCAAACATGGGCAATGTATACAACTTCATTCCGTTACATACCGCACAGGCCAACGTGAAACCGGGCATCACCATAGCTGACGCCAATGCCAGACGAGCCTGCCTCGACGCCTTCGACGCCAACAAGAACGGCAACCTGTCGCTGAGCGAACTGAAGGCCGTCACCACCGAGCAGACACTGACGGCTTTCCAGACCGCTACTGCCCGTAAGATAGTGAGTTTCCCTGAGTTCCGCTATTTCAAGAGCGTAAAACGGCTCTCGCTGCAACTCAAGAACCTCAACCTACTGAAAGACATCCGACTACCATACGCCTTGGAGACCGTAGGCAAAGAGGCCTTCTACGGCTGCTCAAGTCTGAAGGAGATAACAATCCCCGCCAAGGTGAAAACCATAGAGCCCGGGGCATTCTATGGGTCGCAGGTGGAGAATATCTATACCGACCCCTTCTGCGAGACTTTCACCGCACGCGACGGTCTGCTCTTCACGAAAGACGACCAGCTGGTGGCATGCCCCAACGGCAGACAGGGCGAGGAACTGACCATCAGCGGCGACCTGAGGAGCATCGCCGAAGGTGCCGTCTATAAGATTCCTGGCATGAAACGCCTGTTCATAGAGAGTAGCGACTACTCCACGGTGGCAGAACTGGCTCCAGGTGGCATAGTCAGTGAGGACGGAAGCCTGCCCGATGTCTACATCAACGATGCCACATGGGACCAGACGCTCTTCGAGGAATACCTCTACGACTACTCGTGGGAGGACTTTGTGAATGCTGACAAGCTGCACCGATACTTCCCACTGACGGTGTCCCCCGACTTCGTGGTGAACGTGGAGGGACAGAAGCGCTATCTCGCCAGCATGTTCATCGGTTTCGACACACAGTTACCCGATGGTGCTACGGCATGTGTTGTCAACGAGGCTAACATGACCACACGCAAGGCTCACATGCTGGGCAAAGGCAGTCTGGTGCCTGCACGCTCGCCAGTGCTCATCACAGCGATGAAGCCTGGTGTCTACCACCTCACACCCTACGAGGAGGAGCTGGAGATGTGGCCGACATACGAGAACCGACTGCAAGGTACAGGACGCGACGGCATGAGTATCGGACAGCAATACTCTGCACAGGGTAGCATCTGTACGCTGAGCAAGCCTGAAGGTAAACAGGAGGCGTGTTACCACTTCGACCAGAACAAGACGGTGCCGGCATTCAGCACCTATCTGACATTTAACACTATAGGACTGACGCCGGAACAGGCTCGTGACACGCACTACGACATCGTGTACGAGGCTTCGGACGACAAGAACATAACCGATGGCGACTACGTCTATGACGTACACAGCGTATCGGCCGTCAGCCTGTACTCCGCCAAGATTGCCAGCTATCATGGTAAGGGCGGTAAGATTACGATACCCAAAAGCATGAACTTCACAACGTTCGACGAACGGCAGGTTGAGGTGCCTGTAGTGGAAATGGGACCGGCGGCATTTGCCAACAGCAAGGGCGACATCAGAAGCCTGAACTTCCTGGAAAACGACGGAATGAAGAACCTGACCGTCAACCGCAGTAGCAGTACCAACCCCTTCTATAAGCTTAACCGCGCTACGATGGTCTACCTGCCCGACAATCATGGACACACTGCTGCCAATGGTGAGGTCAACGTTGTCATAGGTACCCACTGCGACAATCTCATTGTCACAGAGGGACGGGATTTTGAACCTCCATACGACTTCACGGCCGACAAGGCTTTCTACAACCGGACATTCAAGGCCAGTCAGAACGGACAGGGGGGATGGACAAGCATGGCATACCCTGTGTGTATTCCTTTCTTTGCTGAACTGGAATCCAAGAAATACTCACTCTATAGACTTAACTATGTCGACTGGGACAAAAAGGAAGTGGTGTTCTGCAACGATTTCCCCGTCATGTCGGCTGGTGTGCCATACATCGTCGTGGTGAAGGAGGGTGAGCTGAACATTGCCTCAGACAAGGACCAGATGAAAAACTATCGCGAAGGGCCAATTGATGTGATGGCAGAGCCAGTCTCTCACGACATCAATGTGCTCGATGCCAGTGGCAACATCATCGGTAAAGTGCAGTGGAACGGTACATTCAAGGAGCTGAGCAACGACGAGAGTGCAAACCGAGGCATCTACGTCATGCAGAGCGACGGCACATTCCGACGTGTCAGCAACCGGAGTGCGCAGTACCAGAGTGTCACGACAAAGGCCTTCCGCTCGTTTATCGAAACTCTCGGCATCCTGCCACGCAATGCCTATAACATCAAGTACCAGTACCAGGAACAGGGCGACGAAGAGTCTCCCGTCACAGACTTCCCGGCCAACAACTACAGTGGCGAAGGCAGCATGCCACCCTACAGCGATGAGACTGGCGTGGAGCCTGTGCTGCGACTCGTCGATGCCGACGGTACCAGCCAATACTACGACCTGCAGGGACGCCGCATCCCCAATGGTCACAAGCCGACGGCTAAAGGTATCTATATTGTGAAAGGTAAAAAGGTAAAAAGGTAAAAAAGTAAAAAGGTAAAAATGAAACAGCATTTTCTACTACTCTTTGGCGCACTTCTCATGGCAGTGGGAACAGCCAAGGCAGATACGACGCCCAGCGGATACTGGAGCGCCAACAGGAATAACGACTGGCCCGGCAACTACGCCGAGAGCAATGAGTTTTACATCAGCACAGCAGAGCAGCTGGCACAATTTGCCTATATGGTGAATAATACGAGCCAGCGCTTTGCCGGCAAAACCGTCAGGCTGATTGACGACCTCGACCTGAGTGCCCACCTCTGGGTGCCGATAGGAATAAGAGAAGCGCGTAGTTTTGCGGGCACCTTCGACGGACAGGGACACACCATCAGCGGAGTCTTTTTCGACACGGGGTCTTTTTATAACGCGCAGAACGTCTTCTGCGGCATCTTCGGCGTAAACACTGACAATGCGACGGTCAGGAACGTGAACGTGGCTCATAGCACCTTCGAAGCCGTCTTTAACGTCGGCGCTGTGGTGGCTTACAATCAGGGAACGGTGGAGAACTGCTCTGTAGGAAGTGATGTCATCGTTCGTTCGACGGCAGACACCGGAAGCGATAAGGCCGTCAGGTTCGGCGGCATCGTGGCCAGCAACACCGGAACGGTCAGGGGATGCGTCAGCCAAGCCAACCTTTCCGACCACGTTGACAAGAACAGAGCTTATATCGGTGGCATCGTAGGCCATAACTTCGGCAGGGTGGAGAACTGTGTCTACCTGGGAGATGTCTCGACCCTGGGCTACAAAGCGAATGATGCATACGCAGAAGACAAAAACTACCGTCTCGGTCCCATTGTAGGTTTTTCTGTTCAGTCCAGCACCTACCATGCCTCTTACGGCGACAACTACTATACGCAGTCAGCAGATGTATTTGCCACCCTCGACGATGGGAAGGCCGGTGCCAGCCTGGCTTATACCATTTCCCCCAGTACCGCAGACGTCACCCTCGGTTTCGATACGCCCAGTCATGGCGTCGTGTTCAACGGAAAGTGCTATGCACCAAGTGGCCAGGCGGTTCAGTTCAGGGTTATCCCAGACGATTTCTTCAAGAATGTGACCAGCTTGACGGCCAATGGCACTGAGCTGACAGCAACTGACGGGAAGTACACCGTAACCGTCGCCAGTACTGACATTTCCATCGTCGTAACACTTGGCGGGACAAGCCCTGAAGGCAGCGGCACCGTCACAAATCCTTACATCATCAGGTCTACGGCACACTGGAATGCTTTGGCTGCGGCAGTCAGCGAAGGCAATGAGAATATCAACAAGGACTGCGTGACATTCTTCAGGCTCGATGCCGACATCACTGTCAGCACCATGATGGGCACAGCTGCCCATCCCTTCGAGAGCACGTTCGACGGCAACGGCCATACGCTGACGGTCAACTACGAAACAAGTGATGACTACTGCGCCCCGTTCAGCTATACGAGGGGGGCAGAGATAGAGAATCTCATCGTCGACGGTAGCATCAAGAGCTCTGGGCATTATGCTGGTGGCATCATAGGACATGCTGAAGGAACGTTCAGAATCATGAACTGCGTCGTCAAAACAAATATCGAGAGTACGGGCAGCGGTCAAGCTGTTTACGACGGTGGCTTTATCGGAGGTGTCTTTGGTGAGTCATCAGTAAATACCATAGGTTGCGTATTTGAGGGCTCCATCACCAGTTCGAGCAATACTCATTTTGGCGGCTTCATTGGGAAAGCAGAGGGTGCTTCTGTTAGTAAGTATGCAAATGTCACCATTAAAAACAGCATCTTCGACCCACGCGAAGTAAACGTAACAAACACCACAGGAAGCTACACGTTCGTGATAGGCGGCAACAATTCTTCGGTATATATAGGAACTGAAGACGTAGACCATGTCTTCTATACGAAACAGCTGGGTGCCGTGAATAGTAATAGCAGCCTTACCAAAGCCAGCGCTTACATGCCAACAGGGACTCCGACCACAAGCTACGGC
>Ga0265298_10001953_pt1 | contig 29745 bp, 44 predicted proteins | sample AusTroGonzalo_MG_3_FD_193486 | JGI IMG/M metagenome (GOLD analysis project Ga0265298, IMG submission 193486) | Bovine rumen microbial communities from tropical cattle in Woodstock, Queensland, Australia - Gonzalo_01 | ecosystem: Host-associated > Mammals > Digestive system > Stomach > Rumen ...
ACCCTATCTTTCATTTCTTCTTCGGTATAAAAGTCAATCTGGTTGCCGTATTCAGCCATATCTTCTTGAAACCCATATTTCCAAGAACCGTCGTCAAAAATGCCGAAGCAAACTATTTCGCCTTCGTTGCCGAATTTTGAACCAGGTTGGTAAAGTAATCTTATTCTTTGTCCTATTCTATATTTCATTCTTCGTCCTTTCTTGCTTTAATTTCTCCACGGTGAAACTTATTCGTTATACTCTGTGGGTTCTGCTCGTTATAGATAACCAACGCCTTAGTTGGAACGTATCTGATATACATATCAGGTTTAGACCCTATCGACCTATGTACGAAGTCGTAGTCCCAACCGACGTTAATATTCTCGTCAAACTTAAACTTGCTAAAATAATCAGTCCTAAATAGATAACTCCAAACATTCCAGTTTACATATGGCCTGTCGTGCCACTCGCCTAGCTTGAACGGTTCTTTGAAGTACCACTTATAAGCGATCAAGTGTTCGTTATCGCCTAACTCCGAGAAGATATTCTTTACATAATCGTCAACTATATCGTCATCGCAGTCGATAAACGTGAAGTAGTCGCCTTTTACCTTCTCGATACCTTTATTACAAGTAGCAGCGCCGCCTATGTTCTTCTGTTTGTAGTATTCAAAACCGTATATCTTGCATAACTCTTTGATAGCTGGCTCACGATCTATTTCTTCTGTTGAGCCGTCGTTGATGCAGATAACTTGTACTTCGTCTAGCTTGTCTTGCTCGGATAGTTGGTAGTAAAGCCTCATCAGCAACATAACAGTCGAGTACAACCGGTTATAGATAGGTATAATAATACTTACTTTCATAGCTCGCCTTTCTCTCTTAAATAATCGTCGAACTCGCCTTGCTGTCTTCTCCAGGTTAAACTGCCTTCTCTTGGTGAGTTGTAGTGCTTAACGATAAGACCGGTATATTTCTCCGTCGGGTTCTTTTCTTTAAGTTCATTCCAGAAGGGAACATCCTCAGCAACCGGAGCGGTTTCATCGTACTTGGTATCGCCTACAAACTCTCGCCTCATAAACTTGGTTTGTCCGCAGTATATGTCTTTAGAGTTTGGAGTTAGGTCGAATATAGTGCCATCATTTGTGATAAGGTTGAAGTAGACTAGGTCTGTGCCGTCTAGATCTTCCATAATTTCCTCAAAGATAACAGGGTAGAAGTCGTCGTCAGCGTCGAGCATAACTAGATACTCGCCGGAAGCTTCTTTTAGACCTGTGTTAAGGGCTTTGCCTAGACCATAATTCTTTTTATGCTGTACCAACCTAGCACGGCCGAACTCTCTGACCTTCTGTGCAGTCTTGTCGGTTGAGCCATCGTCTATAACGATGATCTCCACGTCCTCGCGGTCTGGAATAGAGTTAAGAGCCATTTCGATAGTTTCCTCGGCGTTATATGCGGCCATAATAACTGAAACCTTATAGCGTGCCATCTAACACCTTCTTCCATAGTGGGCTAGGCTTTTCTTCATACTTAAAGCCCTTAGGGATACTGTTAAATATCTTGTTGACATCTAGGTTAGATAAGTCGAACTTTAGAAGATAACCGTTCTCGCCGTCCTTGATAATCTTCTTGGCTTGGTCGAACTCGGTAGCAATAACCGGAACCCCTGAGGCGACGGCCTCGTGTATGGCATAGCAATAGGATTCCGTATCACTCAGTTGACAACACCAATCTGCAATATGGAGCAGTTGTTTAGTATAGAATTGCGGTTCTACCTCTATCATTTCCGGGATAGACTTAATAGCTGCCTGGAGTTCCTTTGGTGCTACCGATAATGTTGACGCTACGAGCCAGATAAACGGTTTACCTGCACCTTCTAGACGTTTAGCCATAGAGACCATACGCCAGAAGCCTTTTTCTTCACTTGCTCTAGATAGAGTCAAGAGAATAAGTGGTTTCTCTCCGAGTGGGAGTAGAGGGTTAGTTATAATCGTTGAATCGTAGCCAAACTCATTCTTAAGACCTCTAGCAGCCGTTTCTGAAGCAGCGATAATCTTGTCGAATCGTTTATCTATATCAAGCTTGAAGTTATGCCAGCCATAACACTTCTTGATGGCCTCAAAGTCTGAATGAATCGTCTGATACCTTTTCTTCGCTTCTACGCGGTCTAGAATGATAGCACCGCCATCATAGTTAGATGAGATAAGAACGTCGCATTTATAATGGGCTTGACCGTCGTCAACGATAACGTTGCAATACTTAGCGAACTCCATCAGTTGAATGTCGTCAGCCTCGGAGAAGACGAAGGTTATATCTCTGTCCTCGTATAACTTAGCAAGAGTAAGACCCCAGGTTTCAATTCCTCCGATTACATAAAGTAGTTTCTGGAAGAACATAACCTTAGGGCCTGTCTTTTTCTTGCGTCCGAGATAATCAACACGGATAACCTTTACCTTAACTCCGTTCTTTTTCAACTCTAGTAGTCGTGCATAAGATACTTCGAATACTTCCCCCTCTTTTCTGAGCTGGTTGTTGTTTCGAATATCTATGAACTCTACAAGTGAACGGACTAGGATCATTTAGCTTCCTTTTCGAGTATTCTCTCTGCTTCGTAAATGTCGCCGTTCTCTTTTTCTTCGTTCGTCTTAACTCCCTTGAGTTTCTGACGTGCGTCGAATACACTCTTAAGTGCGTCTAGAAGACGGTTGAACTCCGGACGCTCTAGGTCTCGTGTCAATTCTGAAATAGTATCGAGACGCTGTTCGAGCTTGTCCTCATAGTGTGATTTTTTCTTGAATAGTCTCATCTTGTACCTCCTGTTTCTTTTTAAGTTCGTTAAGATATTTCTGTTCTTCTCGCCACTCTATTTCTCTACAGAGTTCCCGATATTTCTTCTCTGATAGCCGTGGCTTCATAATTGTCAGTAGGGAATAACGCTTTAGGTTCATCTTTACCTCTTTCCGAATAGCCAACCGAACTTGCTTTTATTCTTCTTTTTCTTAACTTCGATTTGGATCGCTTCTTCTTCAGAGACCACCTTGACTTTCTTTTTCTTCGATGGGCCTCGCTTACCATTTCGTCCGCCCTTAGCGCCAGCTAGTTTGGCTAGCGTGTGGTTTGCTGCGAATCCGCCGGTATGGCCGTTTCTACCACCTTTAGCACCTATTCTTTTATAGAAGTCCGGGCCGTGAAGTTTTAAGTTAGTTTCTCTAGCCTTAAGGCCTCCTAGTTTAGTTCCTGACATTTTACCTACCCTCCACAAAAGTTATTACTTCATAATCGAGCTTCATTTCCTCGACGATACTAGGGAACGACACGAAGACGTTCTTACCGTATCTGCTGTTCCATCTGTGATACATTTCATACCTCCTATATACTCATTCGAGCCTGCTTATATTCTTCATAGCGAGCCTCTTGAACTTCTTTAGAAGGCTTTATAATACCTTCCTCGACCAGTTTGGCTCGTGTGCGCCGGATCGTCTCCGGGCTTGATACTTTTTTAAGATTCGCGTATAAGTTCTCATCAGTCCACCCTTCTAAATACCAGATGGAAGCGATAAGCTTCTTATCATCGTCTGCGAGACTAGGGTTTGCTCTAACGAGCGCCTTAATTCTTTCTCGCATAGGTTTATTGTTAATCTTCATCTTCACCTCCCACCGCTGTGATTTCGTGGCCGCAATACCACTTCGCAGCTTCACTTAGATCGTCTACCATATCGACATAACTCCGGTTATTACCCAAAGTGCGAGCAGTAAGGCGATACTTAATGCTACAATTCCTACCATTACGATAAGAACCACCCCTATAAAAAACGCTGGAGTAAAATCGTCTTCAGCATAGTCATAAGGTTTTAGTTCTTTCTTGTTTGTCTTCATACCTTTCTTTACCTCCTTTCGAACCCTCGAAGGTCTCTCAACTAACCTTCGAGCGCCCAGATGAACCGAGAACTTTAAGGCGGGTGGGTAACGTATATTTCTCGGCTCGTCTGGCTCCGGGAATAGCAAACGCCCGGAGTCGCTAGAGCGTGGATTGAGCGGTTAGATAGACTGGTCGTATATCTAGCCGCCTAGTGAACGGATAAGACCTAGAGTTTTATGTCGTAAATCGTCATTCTCAGCCCAATGGAGAATAAACTGGAGTTCTTATGACTGAAACTTATCCGCTCGCTAGGTGGTCGGAACTCGCAGTTTGTTTTGTTCCGGCCACTGAAGGAAATATGGGTCGGCTCGTCCAGAGTGGAGTCTGGGGGAGTATGAGCCGTCCACTTAATAAAGATAGTGGCCTCGATATGCCTTCCGCTTAGCCGCTCCGCACCTCTTGAGCTAGCACCACCATCTTTTTGTTAAAGTTCGCCGTTTATAGCGTCTTCTAAGATAAGCATTCCGGAGATCATCGCGTTCTCCTCGGCTTGCGAGCGAGCCAGCTCTTTGATTTGTTTTCGAGCTAACTCTTTCGCATATTCGAGGTTCATCATTATTTGCCTTCCTGGGCTTGCATAATCATCTTCCCGATAGCCTCTTTTTGCTTATCCGTGTAGAGTTTACTAATCTTCACATTCACGTATTCTTTTCGAAGTTCGTCTTTTGTCATCTTCGAGTATTTCAAGCGAAGTTCGTCGAAGTCTAAACCGTTCTTAGCAGGCGTTTTTGTTTGGTTCTGCATAGCGTTTACTACTTCGTCTGAGCTTGCGATACTTGTATCTATTCCGATACCGAGCAAGCCAAGCGCACGTCCTACGGCGCTTGTTTCGCAGTTCTCGATATAACTTGTCTTGTTGATAAAAGTTGAACCTTCGTTTTCGTAGGCGTGTCCGGTTGAGACGACCGTTCCTTGATCGTCTTTAACCGTAGCCTTGAATACGCAAGTTCCGTTTTCGTTAGATAACAGTTCGGTTTCGATACTCCAGCCCTCGTAATTCGAGCGGAAGTATTTAACCCTTTCGTTTACTTCGACATAGGCTTTACCCTTAATGTCTACTGTCTTCATTCCTTGTTCCGTCATAGAATAACCCTTTCTCTGTTAAAGTTTCCATATCTTCGCCATCTTCCAGGCGGTCTATAATAACTCTTCCGATTTTACTCATTCATATACCTTTCATCTTCATAACTATCGACAAGGTAGTCGACGAAGTCGTCTAAGATCGTCGGATCCTTTTCGATATTTTTTCTTAGTTCTTCTTCTGTAGTAGTTCGCTTAAAGTGGCGAGCCATACGTCTTATGTAATACTCTCGGTTTTTATCGTTAATCCATTCCATAACGAACCTCCAGCATTCTTACTAAGCCTAGACTTAGGCTGATGAATAAAACCCAGCTCACAGTCTGGATCATTCCATTCTCAGATAGAGCAATTCCATACATACTGGCTAGAATTGCTACAATAGTTAATTTAATCTTTATCATATATTTCCTTTCTTTTATTCGTGAAGTCGGAGGACCGGACATATTGCTTCTCGTAACTGTTTTAAGAACTAGAACTTCTAACCGGAGCCTCTGCGTATGTATAAAAACCCATTTTCAAAACATCTAAGATAGATAAAAAGAAGACAATTTATATAAAATCAGAGTAAAATTGATTCAAAATCGCTATCCGGTCGTCTGACCTCACGAATCTTAATTGTTGATCGTACCTGATTGTTAAGTTATATGAGTAGTAGCTTCCGCCCTGTTTCTCGTACTCCTGAGGTAGAACGCATAATTCAGACCCCGAAGAAACCGTGTTAAAAAAGACTCTTTGATAAGAGTCTTGAGTAAGTCTTTCGGCTACGCTATACTATCTTTATGGGGCGTTAGCTCAGCTGATAGAGCGCGGCATTCGCATTGCGAAGGTTCTCTATCCGGCTTACGTTGATTCTTATCGTAAATCTATTTCGACTTTTAATTTGCGATTTCTTAACTTCATTGTACCACACATAAGCATAATAGTCAATGATATTTTGTTGCAATTTTGGAGATTTTTGATACAATAGAGTTATCCACAGGGTTCCAGGTCTCTGGTTTCGACCCCTGTGGATATTTTTTGTTTCAACAGGTATGGTGGAGTTTATATTCTCTCATAAGGTCGTTATTCACCAAGTGGGTATAATGTGCGGTAGTATTCAAGCTTTCGTGGCCGAGAAGATCCGCTAGGTGTCTGATATTTCCGCCGTTTCCTACATAATTAGTAGCGAAACTGTGGCGGAGGGTATGAGGGCTGACCTTCTTCTTTATACCAGCACGATCCGCCGCATTTCTTATAACCATCTGTATAGTAGAGGCTGAAGCCCGAGTACCGTCTTTGGTCGCTATAAGCGCGTCTAAGCGGTCTTTACGCTCGGATAGGTACTTTTCCATATAAAGTGCAGTCCGTGCGTCTAAAAAGCAGATACGAGGCTTGGAGCCTTTTCCTATAACCGTGAAGCAACCGTTCCTAATTGTATCTCGGTTCAGTTGCACCAACTCAGAAACACGGATACCACTCGAGTATAGAAGCGAGATAATGAACTTGGTCCGGATAATAGGGCTTGCGTCGATCATTCTTTGGACTTCTTCAGCCGTTAAAAATGCTGGTATAACCGGTTCTCTCTTAGGCGCTGGAATAAGCTCGTAGTCTATGCACGGTTCCCCTCGAAGTTTCCAGTATTTAAGCACCATCCGAAGATTGCAGATATAGTTTCTTACCGTATTCTCGCACCTATGTCTTCCATAAGTTCGAAGCTCAGACTTAAACCGTGAAACGTCAGACAGGGAAATAGCGCTAAGATCTTTGTCTCCTATGGTTTCGCACCAGATACGAACGCCAGCCTTAAAGTGTACCAGTTGGTTTTCGTCTACGCCTTTAATTTCTAGATATTCTCGTATATACCGTTGGTATGCTTGAGAAATTCTCATAAAAGATAAAAATTCCCCCACCGTTAAAGTTAGTATTAGTAGGGGAAGTTATAATCAGAACTTAGCGTGCTTCTTTACATACGCAAGCCACAAAGTAATGAGCTGGAGATTTCTTAGTAGAAGCTATGTCTACAAGTTCCCAGAACCTAGCACCATCTAAGTAGCAAGCACCTTTAGCGACCGCGTTATGCCACTGTTCCGAGATTCCTAATCTTCTCATAGCAGTTTCGATCATATAGTCTCGCTCTTTTACTGGTAGCCCATTCAATGATTCATTGAAGTTTCTTTTAAGAAACTTTTCACTGATATTCACTGATAATGACTGTTTCCCCATAAATTCCTCCTTTTTAGCACCTAAAATGTAAACCGTCTTGTTTTCCACATTCGGCTTTAGTTAGTATTTTTTGGTTTTCCACAACGCGTTTGCGTAAACCTTTTTGTCTTTTACGAATAAAAGACTCCGACCTCATAAGAGGTATCACGGAGTCTGAATTATGCGTTCTAACTGTCTATCATTGTAGCACAGGTTCTTAAATAAGTCAAGAAACCGGCCATTTCTGACCGGTTCTAGTGTTTTTGTAGTCTTTACATATTATACCATATTATGCAGTTCTTTGCCACATATAGACTGTGAGATATGGCGGCATATTGTTGTGAGCCTGACTTCCACCAGTAGATGCTGTTGAGTTAGGAGCATAGTTAGAAGTTGCACCCGGATCACATACCCAGTTACCACCACCTCCGAAACTACCGAGAACGTATGGGTTACCGTGTCTATGGGCTGGCATTTCGTCTACAGTAAGTTTGTGTGTAGCCTCACCGCCTGTGCTTCCAGCGGTGTAAGTATCACCAGCAGAGAGTAGGAACGTATCCTTTATCTGCGACCAAGTTCCACCAAACAGGTTGCCTGGGTTTGTAGAACTCACCGACATATAGATAGAGCCAATCGGGTAGATAGCATCTACAAGGTTGCTGATAGCGTTCCAAACTGCGCTCTGGCCTGTTTCTTGTGTCTTTACAAACTCGTATACTCTATTCGTGCTGACATTCGTTACGCTTGTTGAGCCGACTACGCAGCCTAGCACCGAGTCTGAGTTGACTTTAATCTGTACTGCCGAGCCTGTGTGTGCCGTGTCGAACTGAACTCTAATTTTGTCTCCCACGACCGGAGCGGTCGTGCGAATCGGAGAAACTGTAGTTATGACATAGTAGCCGTTTACAGAGTCCCAGACGGCCTGAAGTGTTGTATCTGTATAATACACGTTTGTTAAGTCTTCGTAGTCTGTGGTTCCGGTCGTACCGTCTTTTACAGTCGCGGTGGTTGTACCGTTCTTATCCGTGATAGTAATAGTAGCAGTATCACCGCTCTTTGTTACGGTAGCGATAGGGCTGAAGCCGTCTGTACCATCTGTACCATCTGTACCATTCTGGCCTGGATCGCCTTTAGGAAGTGTCAGGTTGAGAGTTTGGTTTGGTGGAGTCCCTGTGATAGTAGCAGCAGCAGTTGCTCCAGACTGTACCGTTCCGATAGAGAGGCTGTTTGCCGGGCCTGTGTCTCCTTTTTCACCCTTAAACCAAGTCTGGTATGTTAAGTCTAGAATCGCTGGCAAGTTGCCACTTTCTGCGGTTGTGGTGATATTGTTTACGCCTTCGTATAGTGTGGCAGCGTTAAGAGCCTCTAACTGCCCGATAAGTGTTGTATTTGTGATTTGTGTGTCGGTCGCTGCGGTGAGTGGCGCATAGACAGAAACATTGTGGCTACCGAGCCAGGTCTTAAAGCCTGATAAGTCTGTAGCGGTTCCGTCATAATCGAAGTTAAGCGCAGTTGCACCACAAAACATTTTCCCGATAGTCAGCGAACCCCAATCCGCTACTGGCATAAAATGGTCTGAAATAATTGTTATCCCCCATTGTGGTAAATCCATACCTGGAAACTGTGTCTTTGGAAGATAATATACAGGAGCGTTGCTTGTCCAACCCGTTTCCGTTCCGTCTAGAACCTTTTTGCCAATAGTTTTGTGTATATACCAATCTTCTCCACTCTTGTAGATATAGTCTTGGTAAGTGCCAATCTTGCAGAGTTCGATAGAACCTAAATCTACCGTGTAACTTTGGCTTTGACTTCCACCGTCAGAAATAGTGATTGTTTGCTCGCCTGTCACGGTCTTGACTTCTTGCGGATAACCAGGGTTAGGGCTTGCAGTTCCTCCAACATAAGGCTCGTACGAAGTTTTTTGGCCGACTTCAAGTTGAATTTTTGAAAAGATCGTGTAGCTGCCAGTTTCTCCTCCAGCGTTTGACTTGTTTACATAGAGATATAATACGAAAAATGTAGCCGTCCCTGGGAAAGAATTTGGAAGTGTTACAGTCCCGGACATATTGCCATCTGCATCTGGGTTGTTAATCGTTATATATGATTGAGTTGTAGTATTGTCCCATAGAATAACACGACCTCCAGTAGCACCAGCATAAGACTTAGCGTTAAGCGAAATGGTTACGGTTTTGCCTAGTAACGCTCCTGAGTTTGGTATTTCTATGCCAATAAGCGCATTATGCTGACTTGCGCTAAGTTGTTCTACCTTTGCCGTATCGTTGGCTATTTCGTATGTGCTGTAGGAAGAAGTAGTAACAGTACCGTTCACGTCAAACAAGTTTTTCCCGGTAAGTGTAGTCTGTGATGTATCGCCTAATACTTTATTTAGACTTATCATTTCGTCGCCATCTTCGATTTCGATTTCAGAGCCGGAAACAGTAGCCTGTGCTACCGGTGGCGCTGCTGGCTCGCCTTGAGGGCCTTGTTCCCCCTGTGGACCTTGTGGGCCTTCAAACTGAGAGCCTTCGCCGTCAGCCGGGAACTGTGTGCCAGACCAGACATAAAGTTTACCATCAGCCTGGACGAAGTATGCTTTACCTGCGTCGTCTGGACCGAGGTCGTTTGGAAGATCCGCGTAAGTGTTTACTGAGCCAGTAATGACAAGGCCTGCACCTGCGTCGCCTTTGTCGCCTTTGTCACCCTTTGGAATGCCAAAGTTAAATACCCCAGCCTGTGAAGTTCCGGAGTTTGTAACAGTAGCAGATGAGCCTGCCGGAAGTGTGGTAGTAGTACCAACGGCGATGGTTGCGGACTGACCTGCTGGGCCAGTTGCACCTGCTGGGCCAGTTGCACCGGTTTCCCCCTGTGGACCTTGTGGCCCAGGCTCGCCTTGTGGTCCTTGTGGGCCTTGAGGACCGGTATCACCTTTAGCACCGGTCTGGCCTCTAAGACCACCGGCGTTCTTAACGATGATATGCTTGTGTTCTTGAGATACTTTAACGAAATTCTGTGTCATAGTTATACCCTCAATGTAGCAACGTCCATAATTGTGAAGTCGCCGGTTACTAATGTTGATTCTGTGCTTGGATCTTCGGCCGTAACGATTTTAAGGTCATAGAAGTAGTCGCCGAATGGAATGTTGGTCTGCGCTGCTGTTAAGACAAGTTGGAGTGAGCCATCTTCGTCCGGTTCTACATCTGTGCCGTATTCCCAGTTAGCCTTGATAAGAGCGTCGCTATCGTCTGGATCAGAATCAGGAGCGGTCTTAACTGTGAAATAAATCGTGTCGCCAACGTTGAACTGATAGTCGCACACGTCTAGAATAATCGTGCAAGTGTTTTTGCGATAGAACTTAAGTGGGTTAGCCATAGGTTTTACTCCTCCTCGGTTTTATCTTCTTCTAAGCCTAAGCCCTCGACGAATTTATCTGCTTTCTCGTCAATTTTCTTGTGTGTCTCTGTTGAAACGTCTGATTTTTCAGCAAGCATTTTTTCTGTAATTCTCATAGCACCTTTAGCCGAAGCCATAATGTCTACGAGCTGGTCTTTTTCTTTTTCTGATAGGTCTTCGGAAGCGAGAAGACGATAGCCATTCTCTTGGACTTCGCCAAGATTTTCAGCTAATTCTTTAATGCCGTGAACGCACTCAAGTTTCTTAGCTTCTTTACCGTCTTTTTTGCCTTCCCCCTTTAAGATTTCGATTTCCACGATAGTGTCCTATCGCATCGCCAATTAGTTATATTATAACACAAAAGAAAAGAGCCGACCACATAAGCCGGCTCAGGCGGTGGGTTATAATTCAGTTACTTTGTCTACAGTTACGACCGTTTTCACGGCTCTAATAAACTCCTGGAGACGCTCCGGAGTTCCTCTAAACCTTGCATACTTTGTTTCGTAAGTATAATCTGCTTCCACGAACTTCTCGACGATTTCGTCTACACCTGCTTCATCGAATGGTTCTTTGAAGTAGATCCTAGCCTGAACCTTAATCATAGAAACTACCCCCTTTCGACTTCTACATAATGTCCTGTGCGCCCAGCCTCTACGGCCAGTTGGTTTATAGTTCTGTCGTCGCAGTCTCCGTAGATATAAGCGTGCTTATCTAAAACAGTCAGGTTTACACCGGCCCACTCTACCTGTCGCCAAAGCCTGTTCGCTATACCCTCCGGAAGCTCTCCGTAAATCGTAATAATGAAATTCATAGCCACCACCTCCTAAAGTGCAACCCACCACCAGATACCACTACACTAAAGTTTGCCTTCTTTTTCTAGTCTTTCGACTTCCTTGTGAACCCAGGAATTGAGGTTAAGGTCATTAGTGTAGTGGTCGTAATTCTCATAGAAGCGTTCTCTGGCCGCTCCGTCTAGCTTTTCGCCAGCGTCTATGCTGGAGATTGCCTGTTGCAAATAGTTTTTGGTATTGTCTATATCTACTTGCGCTACCTGAACTGATAGGTCGTCTATTTTACTGTTAAGAGGCTTGAGTTCCTCTTTCATCATTTTCCCGAAGCGCTTAGACATAAACCCAGCAATAGTACCGCCAGCAGTAAATATACCAGCAATAAAGATAAGTACATTTGAAATATCTCCTAGAGTTATAGATTCCATAATAAACCCCCCTGTCTAACCACCCCTCGCTCTGAGTGGTTAGACTTGGCTTTTTCGCTACCTGTTTGTTTTATGGATAGAAGATCCTCGATTGTTGAGAGTATTTTACAAGTTCCAGAAATAAACAAGTGTGCGAGCGAGCATTCCTTAAAGTTTGGCTTAGATACGGACATTTTACTTCTTCTTCTTGAATAACTTAAACACGGTTAGTATAGCGATCCCACCCTCAAGCAGTACCTTAGACATATATTCAGCCCAAATAGCACCGTCTGTAGCTTGAATGGTGTTTACAATGTCAGGAATTAGCAGGGAAGCCACAAGTAAAGCGTCGCCGACTAGATAAGCGATAAACTTGACATTCTTAGGGAAGTCGAAGCCCTCGCCTGCGTCTTCGATAAGGCTCATAACTTGCTGTTGGTCTTGATATTGTTTTGCAGGTTCTGGTGATGACATATTATCCTCCTTTGGTTCATCTTCTTTTGGTTCGTCCTCGATAGGCTCTGTAGGCTCATCAGACGGCTCAGAAGGCTCGTCTGGCACCGGAATAGGTTCTGGTTCCGGTTCCGGCTTTTCAGGCTCAGGTTGAGGCTCTGGTTCGGCTACCTGGTCTTCTACCCATTCGATAACTCGAGAATCAAGAACTGTTTCGCTCCAGCCGGTAAAGCCTCCGACACGGTAAACCTGGCCGATATAGTCTAGCGCCCAGTTAAGTTCGCCATCGAAGCGTTGGAAGGTTGGTTGGTGGGTATAAGGGCTTGAATAGATAGTAATTCCGTTTCCTTGTCTGAAGCCCATCACGACGTGGCCGTATTCGCCACCTTCGTACCATAGCGGTACCCAGACATATTCCGGAATGTTTCTGTCCCAGTGCTTAGTAGGGCAGGACTGCCAAGCAGTTTTAGCTGAATAAGAACTCCCGGCTGCTCCGTATGAGCCAGCGACTACAGCGAGACACCAGCCATACCAGTCCGTTAGTATTTGTCTTCCGACCCATATATAGAGAGGGTTGTTTGGATCATTGTCTAGATTTGGAGATAGAACTTGTCGAAAAGCCATTATTTGCACCCCCTACGGCCTTTGCGTCCTCCCCCTAAGAAAAAGTGGCGTGTTAAAGACATTTGCTGTCCTCGCACATCGCCAATTATTTATATTATACCACATTTGGTGGTATAATGTTGGTAAGTAAACAAGGGACTTGGAATATGGAAACCGGACAAGCACTAACGATACTGTTCTTAATAGGTATCGGAGTTTTAATTTACAAAGTTTGCGACTTGAGCGCAGAAAAGAATAAATTGCAGAAGCAACTAACAGACGCAACCAAAAACTTCAAGGATGGCGCAGAAGAAATCAAGGGTATCGTTGATAAGTCAGACGACGCAGTAGAGGCTATGATGTATCGTTTAATAGATACTGCTAAGACTTCAGTTGCGATATACAAACACACTGCAAAACTATTGCCACCGGCCGAACGCAAAAAAATGGCTAGAAAAATTGCTAGAGATTATGTTAGTTCAGCCACTCAGCATAAACTGCCAGAGTTGGTCCAAGACACGAATGAGAAGAAACTTACTTATTATAGTCTCTTATTCCCAGAAGCCGCAGACGCTCTGTTAAACAGCGGTCTAGACGCTGATATAGATAAAGACGAAATTGTAGATATAATAACCGAAACTATACTAAAATCTAAATAACAGAAAAGCCCTCGAACTGAGGGCTTTTCTTTATGCTCCGTAGAGTTGGTTATATGTTCCTGTGTTTGTTTGGAGCAAGCTTCGGAGCGTTGCGATTTTATTCATCGCTGTCTGGTTATCGTCTGTGATCTTCGGTACTAGGCTTAATGCTCTTTGGACTTCGCCTTCTGTGTTAAGGGAGTCTGTCTTGCCGATAGCAGCACCGATTTGGTTGATGAGACCTTGTGCGAGCTGGTTATAGGTATTTACATCTGAGTTAAGTCCTAAGCCACCGAGGAAGTTTGCGATATTTCCGCCGATGATACCCTGACCGCCACCGGCCTTCTGATAGAGGCTTTCAAGTTGGTCTAGGGCTGTTCCTGCGGACTGAAGCTTTGCGATTTGGTTCTTTTCTGCGGTAGAGAGGTTAGAAGTTCCGCCTGCAGATTGTCCGTACATCTCGTTTTGCATCTCATAGACGTTGTAAGCGTTCTTATACAGTGTTGCGAGTTGGTTATAAGCCGAGAAATCGCCTGCTGCGAGTGCTTGTCCCATAGCGTTCTGGATATCTGCGAGTTGTGCTTCAATTTGGCTAGTTTGTCTCTGCACCGGATACATAGGCTCAGTAGTTGGTGTTGCGGTTATATTTGCGAACATATCTTCGAGATTCTGGTAGTCTTCAGCCTTGCGTGCGTTCTGAACTTTTTCGCCAGCAATAGCCTGACCTTGTGTACGACCGATAATGTTTCCGAGTAGGGCTTGCGTATTGACATCCATCGGGGTTGCGTTAGCGCCAGACACGCTTCCAATAGCCGAGCCAGCGGTTGTGAGAGCATTCCCGGCGTTTCGTGCAACTTTACCGACAAGTTTTCCAACCGGTCTAGTAGCTACAGAGAGCAATTCTCCAGCACCTGAGTCTTGAGCTGTTCTAGTGATCGGGTTAAGGTTTGTCTTGCTGCCAGAGATAGCATTTCTTCTAAGTTCGTTAGAACTCATCTCATAATCCATCTGTCTTGCGTCTTCATATTTAGCGGTCTTACTGATGAACTCGCCAATATTTTTAGCTTCCATCATATCCGAAATAGCTGCATCTGTTGCGCCGAGATTCTTTAGACGTTCTGATAACTGTTTCTTAGTGTAGTTATCGCCGAAACCATCCACCGACTTAGTGGCGAGGTCTCTAAGCTCATATTTGACATCCATAAGAGCATCAGCGAGAGCGCCTGCATCTGTTGCAAGGTCTCCACCGTTGACAGAGGTTGCTTTTTTAAGGTATTTGTTAGCGACCTTGTTAACTTGGCGAGACGCTTTCAAGAGGTCTGAAGCGTTGTATTTGCCCGGGAAATCGCCGTTTTCAATCGTACTAAAGACTTGCTTAATCTGATCGTCGTAAACTTTCTGGTAGGAAGGCGTAACAATTGCATTTTCTGAAGATGGTCTAGCGATTCTATCTACAAGGTCGTTATCTACGATAGTAGCACCACTATTCTTTACAATATCATCCACGAACTTGTTTGTGGTGGTCGATATTTTAGCAGCTTCTTTGTAGTTTTCAGGCGTATAGCCGAGTTTACGAAGTTTATCCACAGAACCATTCTTTGTGATTTGAGCGGCGGTCTTAGAGTATAGCGAGTTGTAAAGGTCTGCGTTCTCGATACGTTCGCCGGTTTTAGACAAGCTATCGCCGAGTTTCTGAATTGCGTTCTTTTTCTCAATCTTTAACTCGTTGCCTTGATAGTCAAGAGGTTTTGTATAATCAGGTATTCCGAGTTCTTCTGCTTTACTCTTGGTTGGAGTTTCGACAGCCTGAGACGTTGCAACCTTGCGGTTTCCGACTTTACCGATGATATTTCTACCAGCGTCCATAAGTCCAGCCTGTGTACCACCTGCAACTGCACCGGTTAAACCGCCTTGAAGTGCAGCCTGTGCTACATCGCCACCACCAAGAGCGGCCGAGGTACCTGCACCGGTTGCTCCACCGACTGCGCCAGAGAGAGCGCCACGTCCAATAGTAGAGGTTGCGAGTTTATTGTTAAGAAGTTTCGAGCTAATATTTCCAGTAGCGTTTCCGATTTTCTTGTTTAAGCCACCTGTTGCAAGGCCAGCAGCAGCGCCAGAGAGAGCGCGGTTTACTGCTGAATCGAGACGAGCATCTGAGCCTTGCTGTGCGAATTCGTCTGCTACACCTCCTAAAGCACCGGCTGCGGTATTAGCGATAGTTCCACCGAGGACTTTACCTGCAGCAGTTCCTGCACCGGCTACGCCTGGGGCTACCATTGTAGCAAGGTTAGTTGCAGCGTTAAGAGCATTACCAGCGGCCTTAGCAGCAGCGTCTTTGTCATCTTTCGCACCATAATAAGTGCGTTTGAAGGCTTTTGTGTTCTCGCCTGTTCCTGCTTTGCCTTCGATAAGGTCTTTAACGCTTGCGCCAGCAGTTCCGAATAAACCACCGAGAGAATATCCAATATCCCCGATACCTTTACCAATCCCACCGATTATACTACCGAGGAAACCACCAAGACCACCGCTGTACTTATCGTCAAGTTCCGCCTTTTGAGCGGCGTAGTTTCTTTGCATTTGTGCTTGTCGCTGTGCTGCTTGGTACTGCGCAGCTTTTCGTCTTTCTTGCTCTAGAGCGTCATTGAATCCTGCCATTTGTCCTCCTATGCTACCCTCAAGCCGAGAATGTTAAGCGCTCTTTGGGTTTGTTGATTTACCACATTATTCGGCATTGGTGCGTAACCGTTTACTAGCTGCTTATTGCCAATAGTACCAAGAACAAGCGCAGCGTTTGCGTCGCCGTTTTTAGCCATTTGATACAAGTAATCTCTTGCTCTCTGGTTAAAGTCTCCGCCGTATTGGTTGATGAATGTTCCGAACTTAACAGCACCACCGTTTTGCGAGTCGCGGAATTGATAGTTATTACCGCTACCAGCGTTATAGTATCTATCCTGTTCTTGAGTTGATCCTATGCCATAATTATTAGCAGCCGCATATTGTGCTGCGATAGCGCGTCTCTGGAGCTCTGCTTGGCGTTCTTTTTCGAGTTCGTCGTAGTACCTTGCGAGGCCCTGACGGGAGATTTCGTCGTTGAGGCTTGCAAGCTGAGTTTCAAGCGATAGTCTGTTCGAGTTAGCCTGAGACTGTGCGTTCTCAAGGGCTTGGCTCTGGTTCGTGTTGAGTTGTGTCTGGGCTGGAACAAAGGTCTGCTCGTAGTATTTCTTGTTAGCGATATTTGCTCGGCCACCAAAAGAGCCACCAGAACCGGCCGCTTGCATAGAAGCGTTAGAAGCCGCCTGATTTCGCTGATTGTTTAAGAGGTTCTGTTGGTTTGCGTAGTTTTCGTTTATCTGTTTCTGCGTAGTAGCAAGATTGCCCTCGATTGCGTTGATTTGGTTCTGCAACGCATTTCGGGAGTTGTCGTAAGCCTTACTTACCTCCGCAGTATATTCTTCAATAGATTTCGCCACGGTATTCCTACCGCATCGCCATTACTTATATTATAACACATTTCTGTTATTGCTTGGCTGCAACTAGAAGATGAACTTTCGCTTTCGTATGGTTTGTAGGTATAGTAACTGTTGCGTTAGTAGGGTTAATATACACAATCTGTAAAGTGTAGTGCGTACTGTCTGACCTGTAAACTTCGAATGCAACGTGGTAGTTTTGCTTCCAGACGTATGGATCGCCACCGACTAGAGTATAACTTCCGGCTATTTCTGGGTTAGTTATAAAAACATTCTCGAAATATACACCCTCATCTACCGTAGCTGATACAGTGAACTCTCTTGTATTCTGGGCTTCAAGGTTGAACTCCGCTACAGGTAGCGTCAATTCCAGCATTTTAACCTCTTTTTGCGAGTCGTAGTCTGTGTTAAGTATAAATCTGTCTAGTAGCATTTTAAGCCTCGTTAGTATAAATGTGATAATAGATTTTACCGTCTGTAGCATAAGTCATACCTATCGTTAAGTTATTCTCATCTATAACATAGTTCGGAAGATTGCGCGTGTAGTCTACATAAGAAGATTGCGGCCCTATCGCTGGTACTAATTCTCCACGACCGTCCACCGCATATTGACCGCCGCACCAGATTTTGCACTGTGGTACATATCCTAGATCGTGTGGAATTATATGCTCTTGGTTGTCTGATTCTATGTAACCAGCCTTAAAAATACCGAGGTATGTGTAGTCGGTATCGAAGTTAAAGGCGGTTTCATCAGATAGAGGTTGCAAGTCTCCGTTGTATTCCGGCGGAGCGTACGCATAAATCTTTACATAAACCGTGCTAGCGTGGTCTGTACCGTTGAATTGTCTGATATAGATATTTGTATCGTCTGCGAAACACCAGACATACACCATATCTACCGAAGCCGAGTTGGTTATATCGTGTGTTACATCGAAGTTCTGATTTGGAGACCATTGTCCTACAAGAAGTGGTATAAACGATAAACCGTGGGGGACGATCACCGTATTTGTTCCGGTCGAAGGGACAGCAACACTCTGCTCTGTCTTATAGATAAAATACGGCATAGGGTAGTCAGAGGAGAACTGGAAGTTTCGTGGCTCTTGCTCCATTAGTTGACCTCCCTTAATACATCAAACCCAGGCTTCGTAACCCATATACCAGGTCTACCATCTTTTGGCGCTTGGCCTATAAGAATACGAGCAGTTCCGGTCGAATCATAAAACACTTCGCCGTAGCGACCATTAGGAAGCCTACCTGAGAGCATAGCATTTTTACCACCGCCAGCGATGATCGTCTTTGAGTTCGCCTCTGCGTCTAGTTGGCGGAAGTTATCGTTTGTTTGTCTGATAACCGACTGCAAGCTCGCTTTAGAGCTTAGAGGGCTAAATCTATTAGGCATATACCTCCTTTACCTTATTCTTTGCGTCTGAACCGTCAGAGTGTGGCTTCTAAAGACCACCGGCTCGAATGCTGCGATATGCTGATAGCGAAGTTGACAGCGATAAAATTCGCCGTTTACCTGTGGAATAGTCGAGAGAATAGTTGGCATAGTAGGGATACCGTAGTTGCTCGGTTCGTCCCAAACATAATTGTCTGCATATACATTCAAGTTCTGAAGGTCAACCGAGAAGGCGTACTGAACGTTATCTGAGAAGTCCAGAGCATAACCACAGGCCACAGAGTAAGGGTTATTTGTGGTTGCGAACTCCGGTCGCCATTTAGGTATTCGCTTAAGTTGGCTAGTTGTTCCGAAGTGTTCGTAAGCGGTCTCAAGGTTAAATGCGATAGCCTGTCCCATATCAGAGTAGTTGTTGTCTTCTGCTTCGTTAACCATAATCAGACCGATACGAGAGTGGCCGCATAGGAAGCGGTTTGAGGCGTTCTGACGTGCTGAAGTAGCCGAGACATAAGTATTAGAATCGAAACTTTCCCACTTTCTAAGGTTGATGTTAAAGACTAAACAATGGTCGTTTACTCCACCGGCTTGGCTTGTGTAGTACACATAGAGACGGTTGTTATAGAGGTCAAGCACGATATTCTCTTTGTTTGGAATTGCGTCATAAACGTTCTGGATGGTTTCTTGCGTCAAGCTGTCTTCGTCCATACCGTTGAAGCGGTAAATTCCGGTATCATTAGCGAAGTATGCGTAGTTAAGGTCGCATACTACTGATTCTTGGCTGAATGTTCCGTTCTGTGCGGTACATTGGCTCTGAGACCATTGGTCTGCGGTCTGAGCGTACATTTGGTACTTATTGCGTCTAGTTAAGAAGTAGTAAACGCCACCGAGGTTAAACATAGCGGTTACAGGATCGCCGGTCTGAATAGCAGGGAAGTTCTGTCTAAAGTCTCGGTTAAATGCGTCATAACTGTTGATAGGTTCTGCAGCATTGTCGACGGTCTTCACAGTAAAGTTCGTACCCGAGATGGCCGTGATAGTACCAACTGTTGAGCCGTGATACATCAGGTCGCCAACTTCAGCATTTGCTGGAGCTTTAGAGGTAAGGGCTGTCATTGTGGACTGAGCCACAGTTGTAGTCTGGTCGATGGTAGTAGGAAGTGCAACTGTAGTAGAAAAGATAACCGCCTTAGCGTATGCGTAGCCATAAGGGTAAGTCCAGACGGCCTGTGTATCCGTGTCAGCGTCGAGATAGATGATATTGTCGCTCATTCCGGCCATAATATCTCTAGTCTTGATTTCGAGGTCAACGCCGGTCTCAAGGTCGGTAGTCGTGATAGCAGTATCAGACCAGGAATTTTCAGGATCTATGAGGCGTGGGCCTTCAAGTCCGTCCACATAGCGAATTTTATTTAGTGCTTGGTTAAAGCGTACATTTTTAGTACCAACCGGAAGGTCTCTAACCTTCGTAACATTTCCGAGGCTATCTGCTCGGTATAGTTTCGAGTTCTGCACGAAAAAGACCATCTTCGTACCATCTATGTTGGCTTCGAAGATATTCTCCACAGCACCCTCGGTACAGGTCTTAACCGTACATCCGAGAACGCCGGAGACGGTCTGCACTAAGTAGTTTGAGACATTGTTATTCTGCGTGCTTATTCTTATCTGAATTGTGTCGCTTGTATAGAGGTTAGGCGTATTCATAAAGATAGCCTCAAGCGTCTGGTATGAGGTAGTGATGGTTGCTGGATCTATAAATGTTTCTGCTATCTTCTCGTCTCCAGACCAGATAGACAGACACGGAACTGCGTAAGGTACAGTTTCGCCGGCTGGCTTCTTAATCTTGATTAGAACAGAGAAAGCAACCGTGTTCGAGCTTGGCTGGAACTCATAGGCCTGAACCTCCGGTAGCGGAGTGTCCGTAGAAGCGCTTGAGAGGTTCGTAGAGAGGTTTGTGTAGCCAACAGGGTTAAATAGTCGTTTATAACCTTTGCGCGTCTTATACTCGCCGATACGGTCGAAACGAGCGTCCTGTGCTAAACGAAGCTCGGAATTCTTCATCGTGTCATTTGGTCTATAAGTCGAGATACCGTCTGCGAAGTTTGTCGTAGATGGGGAAGATTTGCCAGTCGATACATTAGGAATTGTCTTAATTTTTGTAAATCTGGACTGTACCATAGCGTTATACCTCGTTAATTCTTATATCGACCGGTGGAAGCGCTCTATTCTCGCCTTCAAGTTGTCTTGGGCCGTATCTCATAGCCATATTAGTTATAAGTTCGGCTTTTTGGTTGTCATAGATTTGTGCGAAGTCGTAGTTGCCACGGCGGCGTTCTGCTCTTGCAAGCGCACCGAGGATAAGAATTTCAGAGTATTCTTCAGGGATAAGTGGTCTATCTGTTGGGTTGCTTAATTTAACCGGCTTAGCCAGATAGTAGAGTTTCATTGTGTAGTAGTTCTTTGGATCGTTATCGTCGATAGTCTTGCAGTCTACCTCTGGAAGATGGAAGTGTACTGTGTTTCCGATTACAGTATACTCATACACTCTCATTCCGTGCCATTCTGCGTAGTATTCCCTCGGAGCAACATATTTAAGAGGCCACTTCATATTGTCTTTTTCAACTACCAAGCGAATCATACTCTGGAAGTCTTTAGGGACTTCGAGTTCGCCTGAATCTATAGTTTCATATTTGTATGTTTTTTCGAAAAAGCTATACGGAACCTCGCCGAATGTCTCGAGGTAAGTTTGGTTGAGATAGCGAATTATACGGTTGTCGTCATACGACTCATCTTGGAGTTCGTCTTTTACGTCCTCTACAAGCGTCGATAAGTTATAATTAGCGTCCATTTATTACCAGACGCATCGCCATTACCTATATTATAACACAAAAAAGGCCCTCAGGTTAGAGCCGAGAGCCTTAATTGTTTCTAGGTGGTTAGATTAGCCCGAAATTGTGCTTGAAGTGATAGAAGCAACAGCTTTCTTCTTGCCGTTAAGAACGAATGAATCGTAGATAAAGCGGCCAGTGAGGACTGAACCATCGACTAATTCAGAATCAGTGATGATGCGAGTCTTCATAATCTGCTTAGCACCGAGAAGAGCATCTTTGTGCCAGAGAACACACTTAGTGTTTGCTGGGAAGTAGCTCTGTGGGGTAACGATGATGTTAACACCATCGAGTTCGCCTACGAAGCCACGTGGGAGAAGCTTGTCGTTGTAAGCGTTTGCGTTGACTGTTGAGACGATTTTGCTCTTGATAGCAACATACATCTGTGGGGTTACGAATGCGAAACGGTTGCTGACTGGAGCTTTAGCTTCGTCGAGGTATGCGTTTGCTTTCATAAAGTCTTCATAGACGTTATCGCCTGCAGAAACAGCCTGTGAAACTGCAGTTGCACCAGCAGCACCAGCTGCGATACGGTTAGCGTCGATTTCTGGGATAACTTGTTCGTCCATTTCAGCACGGAGAACTTCGCCTGCTTTCTTAGCGAGAGCCTGCTGTTCGTAGTTACCACGGTCGATTGTTAATTTGAAACATTTGTCGTTGTTAAGTGTGTATGGGGTTACAACGTCTTGAATTTCGTTGTTACCACCGAAACGGTCGCCGGTAGATGAACGGTTGTAGTTAGAAGTTGCAACAGTTGTTACTGTGTAAACGTTAATGGTCTTAACGCCGTCGAAGTCATAGTTCTGGTTGACTGCACGATCAGTATAAGAACCCTTAGCGAAAAGTTGGTCTAATTTGCTTGCATATTTGGAAGCGAGATTGACTGACATAAAAGTCCTTTCCTTATAGAGTTATTAGTTGTCTTAATGGTTAAACAGCTAAAGTCCGAGTCCACTTAAGAATGGGTCGTCTTCTGCTGGTTTGTCGAACTGCGTAGAATCGGTAGAACCTTGTTTGGTTGATTTTGCAGCTTGACGTGCAGACATCTCTTTACGAACCTCTGAGCGAAGTTCTTCTGTAAGGTTTTGCTTCTTATCTTCTAGTTCCGTGTTGACGTTTCCGCCTACAAAGTTATACACGTCGTCTAGAGATACAAGGCCATTTGCATATAGATAACCTCTGATAATAGGGTTTCCATTTGCGTCTAGCACATTCTGGCCGTTATTCTGGATAGGTTGCGAGAACCATTCCATCATCTTTTGCTCGGTTTCTGGAGTAAGCTTTTTCTCTTGCTTCCATTTCTCTACATCCATCTGGGTTTTCAATGCTCTGACTTCAGATAAAGCCTGCATATCTGGCGTACTCTGTGCTGGCTGAGCGTTTGCTAACTCACGTTCGAGCTTAGCCTTTTCTTGTGATTTCTGGCCGTAAGCCTTTTCGACATTTTGGTACATTTCAGCGACTTTACGGAGTGCGTCCGGGTCGTTTTTATCTACACCTTTTTTCGCCAAGAACTCGTCCACCGCATCGCCAGTTTGTGTTTCTTCTTGTTTTTCAGTCGAAACCTCTGACTCTGCACTAGCTTGTTCTTCGCTAGTCGTTTGTTCTTCTTTGGTTACCTCGACTGCTGGGCTGTCTGTATTCTCACTTTGCTCGTCATCTTGTACTTGGATGTCCGAGGGTTCGAATAAGTCTTCCTCATTTACAGTTTGTTCGTCCATAGAACTCTCCTTATTGTTAATATCTGCTGCGGAACCTCTCGATTCCGCCAGCCCAGCTTATCTCACATTTGGCGATGCGTGTGGGCCTTCCCACATTTAAGTTATAGATAATTTTAACTTCGATAAGCTGGCTTGGCGGTTGCTATTAGAGTTCTCCCACTCGGACTACTTCTGCTCTCCTTTCTTATGTTCTTTGACTTCGGCCTCGATACTGTCGATAAAGTCTGTGATACTTTTGATACCGGCCGCGCGGTTTACAGCCCCGACAATTTGCTCGTTCGGACATTGCAGCTTGAGGTATGCACCCTGAGCGATGTCTAACTCGCCGGAGTGCATATCGTTTAGAAGCTTGCGGAATAACTCACCTTCCTCAGATTCGAAGAAGAAACTATACATCCTTCTCTTGTCTTCGTATGAAAGTTCGTTATGCTCCATAAGCCTCCTCTAAGCTTGGTTGGCCTTCTGGTAAGGTTGTTTCAGGAATAGTAAAGTCTGTTTTAACTTCCTCTTGAACCGGAGCGGTCTGCTGTGCTGGGCTGATAATCTCTTTAAGTTCTTCGTGGTTAATGTCAGGAAGAGCCTTTGGTAAGATATACTCTTTAATCTTCTCGAGGTTGTTAGTTGGATCAGCAATAAGCATTTGGTAAGCGTTCATATATGCCTCACGCTTTTCTGCGTCTTCAAGTTTCTTCATCACGTCGAGCTTAACCATAGGGCTGTACTCTCCGAGGAAGCGTTCCATATCGACTTGTTCGAATGATACGCCTGCGTCTGTGATATTTCTGATATATAGGTCTTTTCCGCCGTAAAGTTGGAGAAGTTTGAAGACGATATTTGCCTCTTGGAAGAAGAAACCGTTTGCGAGGTTCTGTGCTATATCTTCAATTCTAAGGTCTGCTTGGCCGAGCATAGCCTTAATCTCGGTAGCAGTTGTACTATCTGTAGCGGTAACACCTTTAGAGATTTGAGAAACAGACGATACTTCACGAATTTCGTCTTTAATATTCATTCTCTCGGTAAAAAGTGCTGTAGGAATTGCTGGAGGGTTATTCCAGGTCATAGCACCAGCAGGAAGTGGGTAAACTTTACCCGGAGCCTGTCCGAGTTGGTCGATATAGGTTGCGTACTTTGGATCAATGGTCTTTTCAGGGTAAACAGCGATAAGTTCTGCTTCTACCTGAATTTCTGTCATAGTGTTAAGAAGTTCCTGCTGGTCTGCGATAATATCGACATCGCCTGTGCCATAAGGTAGGGAAATATCTTTATATTCGCAGTCGTGTGCGAACGGAAGAAGACCAGCTGATAATGGGTCGAACTCCTCTGGGAATTCGCCAATATCTTCGCCGGTAAGTTCATAGGTTTCAATTCGTTTAAGTTCCCACTCTTTCTTGCGAATTTCGAACTTTGACTTCTCCATCGCATAGTGTGGGTTCTCTTTTTCTTCGATAATAGCGCTTCGGTTAGCGATAACCACGACTTCTTTTCTAGTCCAGATTTCAATAAGTTCTACTGTGTCTTTGTCGTGCTTAGCGATAGAACCGATAACTTCTTCTTTTTTAGCCTTATCGGTTTCGTTGTCGTCTGTAGATGAGCCGATTTTATCTAAGTTCTTGTAGCGTGGTACGTACTTTTCTTTCTCAAAGTCATAGGTTTTTTCAGCCTTAAGGTCTCCGAGATTTGCGAAGAACCTTCGGCCAACATAATGCCAGCTCTCTGGATCACGAGCATTTGGGTCTATAATCATATCACGAACAGGGACGATTTCTTTGTGGACGTATCCGCCGTTCTTGTCTTGTATCCAGGTATAATAAGCACAGAAGTTGCCGGTTATAAGCCCTTGACGGCCCATATCTTTGTTCTTGCCAACCCAGTTGTCTTTTCGTGCGAAGTCTTGGTAAACTTCGTTAAGAATACGAGTGTCTGCGTCTTGGTCTTTGTTATTTGGAATGTAGTTGACTTCTGGCGCACGGTTAAACAGAGCTGCAACCTTCGTGTTTACCATCGAGTTAGTCATAGGGACAAAAGCCTCGACCTTGCCAGGATGGGTTGTCTTTGTCTTGCGGTTATTATAAAGTTTCCAGTTACGCTCCCACCTCTGATGGTAGTTTTCTTTAGCGTAGTCCCAGGAATTGTTGAACCATTTAAGATATTTCTGGAGTTTTCCAGATTGCGATTTCTTAGTTGTATAATTTGCGTCTGCCAATGTTTTGCCAAACGCATCGCCAATTACTATCATTATAACACATTTCTTTTAATCTTGGTAATCGCTAAACTCTTTAGGTATAAAAGTTCTAAACTTAAAGCCACCTTCGGCTGTATTTGCACGGTTTTTAATGTCTTCTATCGACATACAAGCGTACTGAAACGCATCTGCACCGTGTGAGTTTTCATCGTGGCTTGGGGTTTGGCTCCAGATACCATTCTTGGTTGAATAGTCGTAGTGATAACCGGCTAAACGCTGTAAACCGAGTTCGCAACCCTTCTTGTCGAAGTAGAAGGTCGAGAACATACCACGCGCAAGGTCGATGCCTCTATAACCTTTGTTAGCCGGAAGTACCTTAAACCTGAACTCAGGGTGGAGTTTCTCAAGGTCTTCTCGAAGTGTGGTCGCTTCTATTTGGTCGATAGAGCTTGCACGGTTAGATCGTGCTTCTGCATCGTGCGGAAGGTATATCTCGCCATAACGGTAGTTAAGGTCTTTCAAGTCTAGGAAGTAGCTTGAAATTGTGCGTCCAAAGTCCTCTATATACTTGATAAAGTGTACTGAACCTTCGATAACCTGATAGAGCCAGATGGCCGTTGAATCAGACACCCCGAGGTCGAACGCTGCATATACTTCTTTGTCTGAACGGTACGGATAATCTCCGATACGCTCTTGGTTTCGAGCTTCAGAGAGTTGCTTGGTAAAGATACCACCTGCTCTCTCTGTTAGAGGTTCGCCGAGCCAAACGTGGCGGTACATTTCAGGATCAAGCACCTTGAACTGTTCTCGTTCTTCGATAACCTCTTTTGGTAGGTAGTCTTCAATATCCGTCGAGTTGATATGCTGGATAAAAGTGCGGCCATCGTCGAACGGAGTAGCGTCTGGAAGGTTTTCTGTGCCGATAAGAGCCTCTACAATACGCTTTCTATATGGATCGTGAACCGATAGACGGTTAGCCGAGAAAAGCAACATAGAGCCAGGCTTACGAATTGTAGGTATCAGCACGTCTAAGACTTCAGCAGATAGGCTCTGTGCCTCTTCAGCCCAGAATATGTCGACACCTTCAAGGGACTTCACTCTTTGTGCGTCGATAGCACCTTTACTCTCTGAAGTTCTAAGACCTTTGAAGATAATCTCTGAACCGTTGGCGTATTTCATCTTTTTGTCTTGAATAGTCCAGCCTGTGAGGCCGAGTTCTGTTATAGCGTCCGCTAAGGCTCGTTTTACAGAATCAGCGGTAGTATTCTCATATTCACGGCCAGCGCAGATAAGCGTCTTCTTCTGCATAGCGGTCAAGACTAGGGCTGTGGAAAAGTTCTTAGTCTTGCCACCTGCACGGCCACTTTCTTCGACAATATAGCGTCTATCTCGGTTTATGATATGTTTTACTGCTTCCTCATAAGCCTCAGGGAAGTTTACCTCTACTTCCATTAGTCCTCCTTGATTAGATTTTTAAGTATTCCTTCAAGAACATTCACTACGATACTGTTTCCAGCTTGTTTATAGAGTTGCGTGTTTGAGTTTACTTTCTCGGCTTTCTCGAAGTCTGAATCGTCAAAGCCCATAAGTCGCCAACATTCTTTCGGAGTGAGTTTTCTAATACGATAACTAGACTTATAGTATGGGTTAAACGCCGCCGTTATTGAGGTCGCCACTTTGTCGTCATAAACTCTATCTTGTCTGAACCATTGCGTGCCACCGTTGCTCTTTTTCTCTCCGATACCACCTATTACTTTAGGTTCTTCCACTACAACTCCCATACCGTCTGTCGCTTGTAGTGTTTGCGATACTCCGTGTCCTACTCTACCTCTACGAGTTGTACTGTTTGGGAATTGTAGATTGATACAGTCGCCATCAGTTGTGATGTCATATCCTTGCTTATTTGCGGTCTTGATAGCTACATAGTTATCCTTTTGAACGCTCGTGATAGTGTTTGTGAGTCCGTCTTTTCTCGGTTCTAGGTGTTGTTCTGTTGTGTTAGAGTCCATAACATTTCTCCCTCTGCTTGCGACGATTTTTGGTTCTGTATTTCCTCCACCGCAGGTGTGCATTGCAGGTGCTATGGTGTCTTCGTGGTATGCCCGACGGCTGATGTCGTGCATCTTGCCGATGGTTCCGCCGTTTATCGTGTCAAAGTTTGAGCCTGCCGTTAGGCTCGTTGCGTCCTTGATGTAGTATTTCTCATCTACGTTGTCTTCGAGCACGTCTTTGAGCCGTATCTTGAGTGGTTCCGGTTCCGGGAATTGGAAGTCGCCGGGGATGTCGTTTCTGATACTCATCGTAAAGACTCTCTCTCTCTGTTCTGTGGCACACCGTAGTCTTTTGCGTTCAGAACTTGATAGTAGTTAGTGTAGCCGAGATTTCGCATAGCCTCTTGGTATGCCTCGAAGTTGTGAATATGCTTCTTGGACAAGAGGTTTTTGACATTCTCCCATATCACATACTTTGGCTTCAATTTCTCTACGATTCGGAGTGTTTCATACATAAGGCTAGAGCGAGTGCCTGAATCTTTATCTCCACCAGCGCCTTTGCCAGCGACAGAGAAGTCCTGACAAGGCGAGCCGTGCATAATAAGGTCGACATCTATATCTTCGTTCCATTCTTTGATGTCTTGTGGCTCGAAGTTCGTTCCGTGTACTGCGTTGAATGATTTAACAGCGTATTTGTCGATTTCTACATAATCTACAACCGTATGATCTATGCCTAGCCTTTCTAGAGCCTTAGTGCAAGCTCCGATACCGCCGAATAATTCTAAAACTTTTAGTGCCATTTATTTAACCTCCTTAATATCTTTTCTGTCTTGCGATTATGGCCGGTTAAGTGCCACTGATTACACCATTTGCACTTATACACGTCCATCTCTACGCAATGTTCTCGCACCTTCTTCTGGTTCTCTCTGTTTGCCGCCCAGAAGGTAGGGTATTCCTTCTTTCCAGACGGACAGGTCATTTGTCCTTCTTCCTTTGTATTTTTTCAAGTTTCTCGGTTAATTCGTTGACAGCACATTCCAAAGAATCCACCTGTTCCATCAGCTTAAATATGCGAGCGTCACGGTCTTTTTGGCTCAGAAGTATTTTTGACAGTTCCTCTTTAACTCTCCTCTCGACTTTAATGTCGATACACTCTCTAATAGACCTGCCAAATTTTATCGACAACATTGGTATAGTTGTTTCTTCAAAGCTAGTTATTCGTCGCTCTATATCATCCAGAATATCTTCCATACTCAAAATTCGTTCCATAGTGGTCTTTGCGTTAGTTTTCATTTGTCCTTCTTTCCAAAGTTAATAGTTATACTCTCGATATTTGCATTTAAGGTCAACTCATTCTTTGCCGGAGCTTCGCCTTTTGTATCTCTTACGAACTCTGCGGCCTTTGTGCTACCGGGCTTATCACTCTTTGCGAGCTTATACTGGTTAATCATAATTGCTTGGTCGTTTGTGAGCCGTGGATCGTTCTCGTCCGGAAGTCCGCCGTATTCTTCCATCAACTCACGGAAGGTCTTTTTTGCACGTCTAACTTCGCCCGACTTTTTACCACCCATTCGTGCAATTTCTCGTTGTTCGGTCGGTGTTCGGTCTTTGAAACTAACCAAGTTTTGTTCGTTCGCCATTTTTACCACCTTTCTTTTTAAGTCTTATGATTTCAATTTCTTCCATCGCTTAAATAATCATCTATAATCTCTTTTGCTTCCTCGAATCCTACTGCGAATCGTCCACTATATCCTCTCATTTTCAACATAGTCAGCATTTCCGCTTGTTCTCTGATATGCTCCGAAGCCCAGTTTCCATCCTTCTTCTTAATTCGCGTCCCTTCTTTTTTAAGTTCGATAAACAAACCGACTCTATTACCAAATTTTGTTGCTCTCGGTTCAGCGATAAACATATCAGGCCAACCTCTACGGCCTCCGTTCTGTCTTTTCTGCTTGATCGCTTGACCTTTTGTAAGTTTGATACCGGAACCGAAATCGGAATGAAATAAGACATTCGGATACTGAAGTCTTAGGTAGTCTGCTACCATCGTCTGAAGTTCTGCTTCGCTCATTTATGCCCTTTCTTGTCACTAAATGCTTTATTTTCTATATCACGCACAAACGTTTCCTGCAGTTTTTCTATCTGTTCTTTACGGTACTTTTCGGCCTCGTCTTTTTCAGCTCGTTTTATCTCCCATATACCAGCGATAGCAACTGCGATAACGAAGCAGATAGCACACCAAAACCACCACACAGACTGCGTTATAATAAACGAACTAACCGCTAAAAATAACTGCCATACCGCCAAGATAATAGTTATAATAGTTTTTCTCATCTGTGTCTCTCCTCGTAGTTCTCAATCTGAAACCAATCAGCAAGCTCTCGCTCCATAGCCATTTGTTTCTTAGTAATCTTTGGTAAGTTCTTTTTAAGCCACTTCATACGGTGCTTCTTGATAAAGCTCCACGGCCATTTCTTGTAGTCTTTACTCGTGTCGATAGACCACTCTTTGCCGATAAGTATGTCTGCTTTCATTTTTCGTCCTCCAATTCAACAACCCTATCTTTCATTTCTTCTTCGGTATAAAAGTCAATCTGGTTGCCGTATTCAGCCATATCTTCTTGAAACCCATATTTCCAAGAACCGTCGTCAAAAATGCCGAAGCA